>Ga0247757_10000995_pt1 | contig 20903 bp, 15 predicted proteins | sample UWRJL126311R4_FD_180929 | JGI IMG/M metagenome (GOLD analysis project Ga0247757, IMG submission 180929) | Plant litter microbial communities from Arlington Agricultural Research Station in Wisconsin, United States - UWRJ-L126-311R-4 | ecosystem: Environmental > Terrestrial > Plant litter >...
GATGGCGACACCGGCGACGCTGGCCACCCTGCGACGGGGCGCCGAGGCGCGGTTGATCACCGCGATGATCGTGCGGGAGGATTCCCAGACCCTGTACGGGTTCGCCGACGCCGATGCGCGGAACCTCTTCTCGACGCTGCTGGGTGTCTCGGGTATCGGGCCGAGCATCGCGCTGGGCGCGCTGGCCATGTACGACGGGCCCACGCTGCGCGCCGCGATCGGCGACGGTGACGTCACCGCGCTGACGCGAATCCCCAAGGTGGGCAAGAAGACCGCGGAGCTGCTGGTGCTGACGCTGCGCGACAAGGTGGGTGTGTCCTCCGGGGCGGGCGTGGCCGCCGCGAGCGGGCACGGCATCCGCGGTCCGGTGGTCGAGGCGCTCATCGGTCTCGGCTTCGCGGCCAAGCAGGCCGAGGAGGCCACCGACAAGGTGCTCGCCGACGATCCCGACGCCACCACCGCGGGTGCACTGCGCTCGGCGCTGTCGATGCTGGGGAAGAAGTAGTGGGCCGCTTCGAAGACGACGAACCCGCCGACACGTCCGCCGATCGGGAGGTGTCCCCGGCGCTGACGGTCGGCGAGGGGGACATCGACGCCAGTCTGCGGCCGCGGTCGCTGGGGGAGTTCATCGGCCAGCCGCGGGTGCGCGAGCAGCTGCAACTCGTTCTCGAGGGCGCCAAGAACCGCGGGGGCACGCCCGATCACATCCTGCTGTCCGGCCCGCCCGGGCTGGGCAAGACGTCGCTGGCCATGATCATCGCCGCCGAGTTGGGCTCGTCGCTGCGGGTGACCTCCGGCCCCGCGCTCGAGCGCGCCGGTGACCTCGCCGCGATGCTGTCCAACCTCGTCGAGCACGACGTGCTGTTCATCGACGAGATCCACCGGATCGCCCGGCCCGCCGAGGAGATGCTCTACCTGGCGATGGAGGACTTCCGCGTCGACGTGGTGGTCGGCAAGGGACCAGGCGCGACGTCGATCCCGCTGGAGGTCGCGCCGTTCACGCTGGTCGGCGCCACCACTCGTTCCGGCGCGCTGACCGGCCCGCTGCGGGACCGTTTCGGCTTCACCGCGCACATGGACTTCTACGAACCGGCCGAGTTGGAGCGCGTGCTGGCGCGCTCGGCCGGCATCCTCGGGATCGAGTTGGGCGCCGAGGCCGGATCCGAGATCGCCCGCCGCTCCCGGGGCACGCCCCGGATCGCCAACCGGTTGCTGCGCCGGGTCCGCGACTACGCCGAGGTGCGCGCGGACGGTGTCATCACCCGCGACATCGCCAAGTTCGCGCTGGAGGTCTACGACGTCGACGAGCTCGGACTCGACCGCCTCGACCGGGCGGTGCTCTCGGCGCTGACCCGCAGCTTCGGCGGCGGGCCGGTCGGGGTGTCGACGCTGGCCGTCGCGGTGGGGGAGGAACCGACCACCGTCGAGGAGGTGTGTGAACCGTTCCTGGTGCGGGCCGGCATGATCGCGCGGACGCCGCGCGGCCGGGTGGCGACCCGGTTGGCGTGGACGCACCTGGGGCTCACCCCACCGAGCGGGGCCGGTGCCCTGGGTCAGCCCGGGCTGTTCGGATGAGCGTCGCCGCGCGGTGTTCGGGACCAGCGAGGACGAGGCGCAGACCACCCGTCTGCTGGCCTTCAACCAGGGCTTCTACAACCTTTTCCTGGCGATCGTGACGGTCGCGGGCATCGTGGCGGTCGCCGCGGGCTCGGGCGCCGTGGGCACCGCGCTGCTCTACGCCGGCCTCGGGTCGATGCTGGCCGCCGCGGTGGTCTTGGTCGCGTCGGCGCCGGCCAAGGCCCGCGCCGCCGTCGTCCAGGGCGCACTGCCGCTGGTGGCGATTCTCCTGCTGCTGCTCAGCGCGCTGTTCTGACGGCATCGCGCTGCGTCCCGGTACCGGTTGATCACGGTGCGGCCGGGGTATTCGGGCCGCACGTCACTAGGAGGCATCATGATCGGATCACAGCGTACGGAACGCCCTCGGGGTGGTCGGATGACCATCGCCCGTAGCCGCGGTGCGGTCAGCGGGCTGCTGCTCGTCCTGCTCGGGATCTGGGGTGCTCTCATCCCGTTCATCGGTCCGAACTTCGACTTCGCGTTCACCCCGGATCAACCGTGGACGTGGACGATGGGCCGCGGCTGGCTGGAGGTGCTGCCCGGGGTGGTCACCGTCATCGGTGGCCTGCTGCTGTTCACGTCGCGCAACCGCGCGACCGCCATGCTCGGCGGTTGGCTCACGGTGGCCGCGGGTGCGTGGTTCGTGATCGGCCGCGCCCTGGCCGGCCCCCTGGGTCTCGGCGAGGCCGGTTCCCCGGTCGCGGCGGCCGAGACCAAGCGCGTGTGGCTCGACTTGACCTACTTCTACGGGCTGGGCGCGCTGGTCATCTTCCTCGGTGCGTTGGCGCTGGGCCGGGTGTCGGTGCGCAGCGTGCGCGACGTCGAGTACGCCACCCGGACCCTCACCGACGCCGACGGCGTTCCGGTGCGCACCGGTCCGGTCCCCGTCGGCCCGACGGCGAACACCCCGGTGGGAGAGGCGCCCACCGAGGTGATCGACGGCAACCAGCGGGTGGAGCGGCGCCGCGGCCTGCGCGGTCTGTTGCGTGGCCGTGGCGACCGCACTCTGGTGCGTCACTGAACCAGAGCGGATCCAGAGCGGTGAGCCCTACAGCAGTCCGAGCAGCTGCAGGTCGGTCACGTACTTCACCACGACCTCCCGGGACACGTGCGGGATGTCCTTGTCCGGTCCGATCTTGGCTTCCTGCACCGCCGTTCGGAAGTGGTCGGTGGGCGCGATGGAGCCGTTGATCGGGTACTCCGGCTGCTGGTAGTTGTGCAGCAGCGGCAGCAGGGACGCCTGGCGCTTGCGCTCGGGCAGCGCGTTGATCGCGGAGGTGAAGCGCTGCAGCCAGGTGGCGTAGTCGCCCACGCGGTGCAGCGGATACCCGGCGTCGATCAGCCAGTCGACGAAGACGTCGAGCCCGATGCCGTCGTCGTAGGGGTTCATCACGTGGTAGGTCTCGAATCCGGTCTCGGAGTCCTTGGCCACTGCGACGCCCAGCGTGGAGATCGCCTCGGCGATGAACTCGACCGGCAGGCCGTCGTAGTGCGCGGCCTGGCGCTGCCCGTCGGCGCCGAGCTGATAGAACGACTCCGGCGCCACGCCCGTGGCCACCAGGCTGAAGATCAACCGGGTGAACATGTCGGGAAGGTTGAGCTGGCCGGCGTAGGTGGTGTCGGCCAGGATCATGTCGCAGCGGAACACCGAGACCGGCAGCCCGCACAGGTCGTGTGCCTCGCGCAGCAGCACCTCGCCGGCCCACTTGCTGTTCGAGTAGCCGTTCGCATAGCTGTCGTCGACATTGCGGACCGCACTGATCTGCCGGATGTCGCCGTCCTCGGTGAAGCGGCCGGGTTCGATGCCCGCGCCGACGCCGATGGTCGACACGTAGACGAACGGCTTCTTGCGGCTCGTCAGCGCGATGCGGATCAGTTCGGCGGTGCCGACCGCGTTGGGCCCGAACAGCTGGCTGTAGGGCAGCACGTGGTTCACCAGCGCCGCCGGGTCCACGATCAGATCGACGGTGTCGGCGAGGCGCTGCCACACCTCGGGCGCGAGCCCGAGGTCGGCGTCACCCTTGTCGCCGGCGATCACCTCGAGGTGGTCGGCGGCCAGTTCCCGGTAGTGGGCGAGCAGCTTCTCGTCACCGCTGTCGAACGTGGCGTCGAGCCGGGCCCGCGCGGCGGCGTCGTCCTTGGCGCGCACCAGGCAGATGACCTTGCCGTCGACGAGGTCCATCCGCTCCAGCCAGTCCAGAGCGAGGTAGCGGCCCAGGAAGCCGGTGGCACCGGTGAGCAGCACCGTCCGGACCTCTGCGCTCGGCTCGGGCAGAGACGTTGCCGCAGACAGGGTTTCGGCGTCGATGAACTTGTCCAGGGTGAGATCGCTGGCGCGAGCCTCAGTGACGGACGCACCGCCGTGCACGGCGGCGAACGTCGGCCGCTTGGTGCCCTCGCCGCGCTGAGCCTCGATGTAGGCGGCCAGCGCAGCCAGGTCGTTGGCCGGGCTGACGATCACCCCGACCGGGACCTCGACACCGAAGATGTCCTGCAGCAGATTGCCGAATGTCAAGGCCGACAACGAATCTCCACCGAGATCGGTGAAGTGCGCATCGGGTCGCACGTCGGCGGCCGCACTGCCCAGCAGGGCACCGGCGGCGCGGCCGACGGTCTCGACGACGGGGCGCTGCGCACCCTCGCTGCGCAGGGCGCGCAGTTCGTCGTCCTGCCCCTGGGCGAGCTGGGTGTAGAGCTCTTCGAGCTGTTCGCCGTAGCGCTCCTTGAGTTTCGGCCGGGCCACCTTGCGGATGCCGGTGAGCAGTCCGTTCTCGAGCGTGAACGGTTCGGTCTCGATGATGACGTCGCGCGGGATCTCGTAGGACTGCAGACCGGCCGCCTTGGCCACCTCCTGCAGCGATGCGCCGATCACCGACTTGGCGTCGTCTCGGCCGGCCACGTCCTCGCTGGGGACGACGACGGCCAGCAGGTAGGGACGGGCGCTGTTGCCGTACACGTAGATCTGACGGATCGCCGGGCTGTCGCCGAACACCGCCTCGAGCTTGGAGACGGTGACGAACTCGCCCTGCGAGAGCTTCAGCACGTTGTTGCGCCGATCGAGGTACACCAGCTGATCGGGTCCGGTCTCGGCGACGATGTCACCGGAGTGATAGAAGCCGTCCTCGTCGATCATCTCCGCGGTGACCTCGGGGCGCTTGTAGTACCCGGGGAACAGGGTCTCGGACTTGAGCAGCAGTTCACCACGAGGATGAGGCCGGTCGGTGGTGAAGTACCCGAGGTCGGGAACGTCGACGAGCTTGTACTCGGTGACCGGCGGGCGCTGGATCTGGCCGTCGAGCAGGACCGCGCCTGCCTCGGTGGACCCGTAACCGTCGGCGATGTGCATGTCGAGGAAGTCCTCGACGAACGCCCGCATCTCCGATGACAGCGGCGCCGACCCCGTCATCGCGATGACGAAGCGGCCGCCGAGCAGGCGCTGGCGCAGGTCGGCGTAGACCTCGTCGCGTCCTTCCGGACGGTGCTCGAGTTCCTTGACGACCTCGGTGTGAATGGTGTCCCAGATGCGCGGCACGAAGACCAGCTGCGTGGGCCGCGCCAGTGCCAGATCGTCCAGGAACGTCGAGAGATCGCTGCGGGCAGAGAAGTACGCGGTGCCCCCGGATCCCAGGGTGCCGTAGAGCAGCCCGCGGGCCATCATGTGGCTCATCGGCAGGAAGTTCAGCGTGATGGTCCCGCTCGCCTGGTCGACGTTCCACGCCGACCGGCCGGACCGCAGCCACGGACCGGCGACCAGGCGCTCGGGATACATCGCGCCCTTGGGCGCCCCGGTGCTGCCCGAGGTGTAGATCAGCAGCATGAGCGGGTCCGCCTCGGGTGAGACGAAGGGCTGCGCCACCGGCATGGTGGCCCCGGCGTCGAGGACCTCGGCGAGGGTGAGGACGTCGAGAACGCGGCCGCCGCCGGCGAGATGGGAGCGCGCGGCGGCGACCGCGTCGGCATGGTCGTCGACCTCGGCGCGGTGATCGAACGCGATCACGCGGCCGACCGAGGCGGCGTCACGGGCCAGTTCGGCGGCGTCGGACAGGTAGTCCACCGCCGAGAAGACGAGCACCGGTTCGGTTTCGGCGATGATGGGCCGCAGTGTGGCCAGTGGGGAGCTGGTCTGCAGCGGTACCGCCACGGCGCCGCTCAGTTGCAGCGCCATGTCGATGACGGTGTAGTCCACGCTCGCGAAGCCCAGGATCGCGACCCGGTCGCCCGGTTGGACGTCGGTCAGCGCGTTCATCAGGGCATGCACCCGGCGGGAGAGTTCGCCGTAGGTGATGGTCTCGAAGTGGGGAAGAAGCTCGGTGGTGGCGCGTCCGGTCTGCGGGTCGGTGACCACGCGCACGGCGCGCTGGCCCAGTGCGGGCCGGTCGGCGTAGCCGTCGAGAACCGTCGTGACGGCTTCCGCCAACCGGATGCCGGGTCGGTCGACGGCGGCAGCGACCGTCTCGTCGGGAAGGGTTGCAGCGAACTCGGCGTCGGTGGCCAGCAGGTCGGCGATGCGTCGGGCGAGTCGCTCTTCGCGGGTGTCAGTCGGCATCAGAACTCCTCGAATCGGGATCTCGGTGAGCGGACGCGACGTTGCGTCCACAGAGAAATACGTTAGTGAAACTAAACGTATTCCGTCCGGACCCCGATCGTCACTGGCAATGTCCTGTGAATCACGCAAAACCCGTCCGGCGCAGACTTTTTCGTGTCCTGCGTCACACCCCGGACGAGGCGGGGGATCGAAAGTGCCTGCGAAGCAGAGGGTTACGTCACAGGTCGCGCAGCACGAGCTCGAGCACGTCGAGCGCCTCGGTCAGCAGTTCGTCGCTGATGGTCAGCGGGGGCAGGAAGCGCAGGACGTTGCCGAACGTCCCGCAGGTCAGCACGATCACGCCGGCCTGATGGGCGGCGGCGCTCAACTTCTTGGTCAGCTCGGCGTCGGGCTCCAGCGTGCCGGACTTCACCAGTTCCACCGCGATCATCGCGCCGCGGCCGCGCACGTCACCGATGCGATCGTCCTCGGCCTGCAACCGGCCGAGTTTGTCCTTCATCAGCGTCTCGATCTGCTCCGCCCGGGCCACCAGCCCCTCGCGTTCGATGGTCTCGATCGTGGCCAGCGCGGCGGCGCATGCCACCGGGTTGCCGCCGTAGGTGCCGCCGAGCCCGCCCGCATGGGGTGCATCCATGATCTCGGCCGCACCGGTCACCGCGGACAGCGGCATGCCGCCGGCGATGCCCTTCGCGGTGACGATGAGGTCGGGGACGATGCCCTCGTGTTCGCAGGCGAACATCGCGCCGGTGCGGGCGAACCCGGTCTGGACCTCGTCGGCGATGAACACGACGCCGTTGGCTCGGCACCACTGCAGCAGGGTGGGCAGGAAACCCTCGGCCGGCACGATGAAGCCGCCCTCGCCCTGGATGGGTTCGATGATCACGGCGGCCAGATTCTCGGCGCCCACCTGCTTGTCCATCATCGTGATGGCGCGACGGGCCGCGAGCTCGCCGTCGGTGGCCAGTTCCTTGCCGCCGAACTCGGCGTCGCGGAAGGGGTAGGACAGCGGGGCCCGGTAGATCTCTGGCGCGAAGGGCCCGAACCCGTGCTTGTAGGGCATCGACTTCGCGGTCAGCGCCATCGTCAGGTTGGTGCGGCCGTGATAGGCGTGGTCGAACGCCACCACGGCCTGCCTGCCGGTGTAGGTCCTGGCGATCTTGACGGCGTTCTCGACGGCCTCGGAGCCGGTGTTGAACAGCGCTGTCCGCTTGTCGCCGTCGCCGGGGGTGAGCCGGTTCAGCGCCTCGGCCACCGCGACGTACCCCTCGTACGGCGTCACCATGAAACAGGTGTGGGTGAAGTGCGCCGCCTGCTCGCGGACCGCCTCGACGACCTGCGGCGCGGCGTTGCCGACGGTGGTGACCGCGATCCCCGCGCCGAGGTCGATCAGCCGGTTGCCGTCGACGTCCTCGACGATGCCGCCGAAAGCGCGGGCCGCGTAGACGGGCATCGTGGTGCCCACACCGTCAGCCACCGCGGCTTTCTTGCGCGCCATCAACTCCTGCGACCGCGGGCCGGGGATTGCGGTGGCGAGGTGGCGGCTCTGTTCGAGAGTGCTCACGGGGGACCTCCTTGACGTGCCACAGTACGGTCCGAGCCTAGTCGGTCAGGCAAGTGATCCGTGCAGGGCAGGGGGTCTTTTCACCGGGTTCAGTCGTGATGTCGCGATATCGCGACGGATTCCGTGGGTGCGGCGCGTCCGATCGGCGGGGGAGGCCGCACCGAACGGCCGCAATGGCACACTGGTCAACGAATTCCTTCATGCCCGGGGACCCGCCGACGAGTGTCGGGGGTACCGCCGAGAACAGACCGACACGAAAAAGAAAAGACACTGCTGCCATGGATCTGGTCGTCTTCCTGCCCCTGCTCATCATCATGGGCGCCTTCATGTACTTCGCGTCGCGGCGTCAGAAGAAAGCCATGCAGGCCACCATCGACCTGCACAGCTCCCTCAACGTGGGGGACGAGGTGCACACCACCTCGGGTCTGCGCGGCACCATCACCGGCATCACCGACGACGAGGTCGACCTCGAGATCGCGCCGGGTGTCGTGACCACCTGGATGAAGCTCGCGATCCGCGATCGGGTCACCCCCGACGACGTGGATGTCGATGGGGACGCCGGGGCCCTGTCCTCGTCGTCCTTGTCGTCGGAGCCGGTGGCCTCGCCGTCGGAGCCGGTGGCCTCGCCGTCGGAGCCGCTGTCGGAGGCCGTCGAGCTGACCGACCGGCCCAACACCAAGACCGACAGCTGAGAACTCAGCGGCGACTGACAGCTGAGGACTCAGCGGCGCCACGTACCCTTTGCGGGTCACTGCGCACCGTCGCGCGACTTGACGACCTGACCTCGAGGAGACTGTAGACACGTGGCATCGACTTCGTCGCCGGTGCATGCTGCCCGCTACCTGGCCCTGTTCCTGGTCCTGCTGATCGGCGCATACCTGCTGGTCTTCCTCACCGGGGACAAGAAAGCCGACCCGAAGCTGGGCATCGACCTGCAGGGCGGTACCCGCGTCACGCTGACCGCCCGCACCCCTGACGGCTCGCCGCCGTCGCGGGATGCGCTCAACCAGGCCCAACAGATCATCGGGGCCCGCGTCAACGGCCTCGGTGTGTCGGGGTCGGAGGTCATCATCGACGGCCAGAACCTGGTGATCACCGTCCCGGGCAACGACACCAGCGAGGCCCGCAACCTGGGCCAGACGGCCCGGCTGTACATCCGCCCCGTCATCCACACCATCCCGGCCGCCGGCGCCGGGCCTGCCGAGCAGGCGGGTCCGCAGGGCGCTCCTGGCGCCCCTCCCGGTGCGCCCGGCGCACCTCCCGGCCCTCCCGGTGCCCCAGGCGTACCGGGTCTGCCGCCGGGTGCCGCGGTTCCCGGCGTGCCGCCGGGTGCCGGCGGTGCACCGGATGCCGACATCCCCGGCCTGCCGCCGATGGAGCCGCCCGCGCCGGGTGAACCCGCCGCCCCGGCGAGCCCCGCCCCGCAGCCGCGTCCCTTCCCGCAGCAGCCCGCGCCCAGCCCGAGCCCGGCCCCGCCGGCCCCGGGCACTCCGCCGGCTGCGCCCGCACCGGGGACTCCGCCCGCACCGGGCACCGCGCCCGAGCCCGCGAACAAGAACGCTCCGCTCGCCCAACGGATCCAGGACGAGAAGCGGCTGCGGCAGAGTTCCGAACAGGCCGTCCAGATCCTGGCGCTGCAGTTCCAGGCCACCCGCTGCGGCCAGGACGACGTGCTGGCAGGCAACGACGACCCGAACCTGCCGTTGGTGACGTGCTCGCAGGACGGCAAAGAGGTCTACCTGCTGGACAAGTCGATCATCAGCGGCGAGCAGATCGCCAACGCCAGCTCGGGCCTGGACCAGCAGCGCGGCGAATACGTCGTCGACGTCGAGTTCAAGAGCGAAGGGGCCAAGGTCTGGGCCGACTTCACCGCCGCCAACGTCGGCACCCAGACCGCGTTCGTGCTCGACTCGAAGGTGGTCAGCGCACCGGTCATCAACGAGGCGATCCCGGGCGGACGCACCCAGATCACCGGCCAGTTCACCGCCGATTCGGCGCGCGAACTCGCCAACGTCCTCAAATACGGCTCGCTGCCGCTGTCGTTCGAGTCGTCGGAGGCGGAGACGGTCTCGGCGACGCTGGGCCTGGCGTCGCTGCGCGCCGGGCTCATCGCCGGCGCGGTCGGCCTGGTCGCCGTCCTGCTCTACGCGCTCCTCTACTACCGGGTGCTGGGGCTGCTCGTCGCGCTGTCGCTGGTGGCCTCCGGCGCGATGGTGTTCGCGATCCTGGTGCTCCTGGGCCGGTACATCAACTACACCCTCGACCTGGCTGGCATCGCCGGTCTGATCATCGGCATCGGCACCACAGCCGACTCGTTCGTGGTGTTCTTCGAACGCATCAAGGACGAGATCCGCGAGGGCCGCTCGTTCCGCTCGGCCGTCCCACGCGGTTGGGCCCGTGCCCGCAAGACCATCATGTCGGGCAACGCGGTGACCTTCCTGGCCGCCGCGGTGCTGTACTTCCTCGCCGTGGGACAGGTCAAGGGCTTCGCGTTCACGCTGGGGCTGACCACGATTCTCGACGTCGTGGTGGTGTTCCTGGTGACCTGGCCGCTGCTCTACTTCGCCTCGAAGTCGCCGACGATGGCCAAGCCGTCGCTGAACGGGTTGGGAGCCGTCCAGCAGATCGCACGCGAACGCCGAGCGGCCGCGCACGCGGCGGGACGGGGATAACTCATGGCTCGTTCACCCAGAGACACCGCCGACCCTGAGGCCCAGGAGTCGGGCGCGGTCGAGGCACCCGAACTCGACGCCGGCGCCGATGCCCCCAAGCACGGGTTCTTCGTCCGGCTCTACACCGGCACCGGCGCCTTCGAGGTGATCGGCAGGCGCAAGCAGTGGTACGCCATCAGCGGCATCATCGTCGCCATCGCGGTGGCCGCGATCGTGTTGCGCGGCTTCACCTTCGGCATCGATTTCGAGGGCGGCACGAAGGTGTCGTTCCCGCGCGGTGACGGTCAGGCCACCACGTCGGAGGTCGAGACGGTCTTCAACAACACCATCGGCAATGCGCCGGATTCGGTGGTCGTGGTCGGCAGCGGCAACTCGGCGACGTTCCAGATCCGGTCGGAGACGCTGAGCAACGACCAGACCGAGGCGTTGCGCACCGCGCTGTTCGACAAGTTCCAGCCCAAGGGCGCGGACGGGCAGCCGAGCAAGCAGGTGATCAGCGACTCGGCGGTCTCGGAGACCTGGGGCGGGCAGATCACCCAGAAGGCCCTGATCGCGCTGCTGGTCTTCCTGGTGCTGGCGGCCGTCTACATCACGGTGCGCTACGAGCGGTACATGGCGATCTCCGCGCTCGCCACGCTGGTCTTCGACCTGGTGGTGACCGCAGGCGTGTACGCCCTCGTCGGGTTCGAGGTGACACCGGCGACCGTCATCGGACTGCTGACGATCCTCGGGTTCTCCCTGTACGACACCGTGATCGTGTTCGACAAGGTCGAGGAGAACACCGAGGGCTTCGAGCACACCACGCGACGCACCTTCGCCGAACAGGCCAACCTGGCCGTGAACCAGACGTTCATGCGGTCGATCAACACCAGCCTGATCTCGGTGCTGCCGATCGTGTCGCTCATGGTGATCGCGGTGTGGCTGCTCGGGGTGGGCACCCTCATGGACCTCGCGCTCGTGCAGCTCGTCGGCGTCATCGTCGGCACCTATTCGTCGATCTTCTTCGCGACGCCGCTGCTGGTGACCCTGCGGGAGCGCACCGACCTGGTCAGCAAGCACACCCGCCGGGTGCTCAACCGGCGCAAGACGGTCGCCGCCAAGGCCGTCGGCGGTGAGGTGAGCGCCGAGGACGAGGCGGGGTCGCAGGCCCGCGACGTGGAGCCGGTGACGGTCACCGCACCCACCGGTCCGCCCCCGGACAAGCCGGCCCCCGGTGCCCGGCCGGTCCGGCCGACGACGAGCCGCACCGGGCGGCCGTCGGGTAAACGAAGCCCCGGAAAGCGCTAGGAAGCGGTAGGTCCGATGGCCCACCGTTCCGGTGCGCGGCGCGCCGCCGCCCTGTCGTCGGTCGCGCTGACGGTCCTCGTCGTGCTCGGTCTGACCTCGTGTTCCAAGGGCACCGCCGATTCCGTCGACTACGCGATCGACGGCACGCTGCCGACGTACAACGTCAACACCGTGGGCGGGGCCGCTTCCGGCGGTCCGCAGGCGTTCGCGCGGGTGCTGACGGGCTTCAACTACCACGGTCCCGACGGCCAGATCGTCGGCGACCACGACTTCGGTTCGATCTCGGTGGTCGGGCGCAGCCCTCTGGTCCTCGATTACGAGATCAACCCGGCGGCGGTGTACTCCGACGGCAAACCGGTCACCTGTGACGACATGGTGCTGGCCTGGGCGTCGCAGTCCGGTAGGTTCCCGACGTTCGACGCCGCGAGCCGTGCGGGTTACACCGACATCGCGACCGTCGACTGTGCGCCGGGCCAGAAGAAAGCGCGCGTCACCTTCGCCCAGGACCGCAGCTTCGTCGACTACGGGCAGCTGTTCGCCGCGACGTCGATGATGCCGGCGCACGTGATCGGTGACCAGTTGGGCCTCGGCGACGGCGGGCTGACCACCGCGTTGCTGCGCAACGACGCCCCGACGGTCGAGCGGATCGCGCAGGCGTGGAACACGACCTGGAACCTGAGCCCCGACCTCGATCTGAAACGCTTCCCGTCCTCGGGTCCGTACCGCATCGACGCCGTCACCGGCGACGGCGCGGTCGTGCTGGTCGCCAATGACAAGTGGTGGGGCACCAAGCCGATCACCGCCAAGGTCACCGTCTGGCCGCGCAGCCCCGACCTGCAGGACCGGGTCAACGAGGGCGCCTACGACGTCGTCGACATCGCTGCCGGGTCTGCCGGGACGCTCAACCTGCCCGACGACTACGCGCGCACCGATGCGCCGTCGGCGGGCGTGGAGCAATTGATCTTCGCCCCGCAGGGTCCGCTGGCGGCGGTACCTGCCCGCCGGGCGGTCGCGCTGTGCACCCCGCGGGACGTCATCGCTCGCAACGCCTCACTGGCGCCTGCCAATTCGCGGCTGAACTCCGCCTCCGAGGATGCCTACTCGGCCGCCGAGACCACCCCTCAGGTCAACGATTTCGCCGTCGCCAATCCCGTGGCGGCGCGAGCGACGCTGAACAATCAGCCGCTGACCGTGCGGATCGGATATCAGACACCCAACGCCCGATTGGCGGCCACGGTGGGGGCCATCGCGAAGGCCTGCGAACCGGCCGGCATCACCGTGCAGGACGTCGCCGGCGTCGACACCGGTCCGAAATCCTTGCTGGACAACCAGATCGACGTGCTGATCGCCGGTACCGGCGGTGCGGCGGGCAGCGGTTCGACGGGATCCTCGGCGATGGACGCCTACACCCTGCACAGCGGCAACGGCGACAACCTGCCCCGCTACGGCAACGAGCGTGTCGACGGGATCATCTCGACGCTGGCGGTCACGTCGGATCCCAAGGAGGTGGCCCGGTTGCTTTCCGAGGCCGGTCCCATCCTGTGGGGCGACATGCCCACGCTGCCGCTGTACCGTCAGCAACGCACGCTGCTCGCCTCGGCGAAGATGTATGCGGTGAGCGGCAATCCGACACGATGGGGTGCGGGGTGGAACATGGACCGATGGAAGCTGAGCCAGTGAGCGAGCGTAGCGGGGGCGACGTAGGTGACGTGATCGCCTCGCTGCTGCGCGAGGTGCCCGACTTCCCCGAGCCCGGCGTGATGTTCAAGGACCTGACGCCTGTGCTGGCCGACGCGGGCGGGCTGGCCGCGGTCACCGAGGCGATCGCCGACGTCGCCCGCGGGGCCGATCTGGTGGCCGGTGTCGACGCGCGCGGGTTTCTGCTCGGCGGCGCGGTCGCGATCAGCCTCGGTATCGGAGTGCTCGCGGTGCGCAAAGGCGGCAAGTTGCCGCCGCCGGTGCGCAGCGAAAGCTACACGCTGGAGTACGGCACCGCGACGCTCGAGGTACCCGCCGACGGTGTCGAGCTGGCAGGGCGTTCCGTCGTGGTGATCGACGACGTGCTGGCCACCGGGGGAACACTGGGGGCCACGCATCGGTTGCTGACGGCGGCGGGCGCTACCGTGACGGGCGCGGTCGTGATGCTGGAGCTGGTCGACCTCGGCGGTCGTGCGGTGCTGGATCCGTTGCCGGTCACCTCCTTGTACACGGTCTGAGCGGATATCCTTCCAACAGCGAGCAGTCAGCGGAGGTGAGCATGGCCGGCGAGATCAGCGCAGACAGCCGCGCGGGTCAGGCCGTGGCGGCCCCCGCAGTCACCCCTGGCCCGGAGACCCAGCCGATGGAGCTGCCCAGGCCCGACGCCGCGAAGCCCGACGCCACGAGGCCCGCCAGCAGCGCTTCGCGGCGGGTGCGGGCCCGGCTGGCCCGCCGGATGACCTCGCAGCGCAGCACCGTCAACCCGGTGCTCGAACCGTTGGTGTCGGTGCACCGGGAGATCTATCCGAAGGCCGACCTGACGCTGCTGCAGCGGGCCTACGAGGTCGCCGAGGCGCGGCACGCCGATCAACTGCGCAAATCCGGCGATCCCTACATCACCCATCCGCTGGCCGTGGCGAACATCCTCGCCGAGCTGGGCATGGACACCACCACGCTGATCGCGGCGTTGCTGCACGACACCGTGGAGGACACCGGCTACACGCTGGAGGCGCTGACCCAGGAGTTCGGCACCGAGGTCGGCCATCTGGTCGACGGGGTCACCAAGCTCGACAAGGTGGCGCTGGGCACCGCGGCCGAGGGCGAGACGATCCGCAAGATGATCATCGCGATGGCGAGGGATCCGCGGGTGCTCGTCATCAAGGTCGCCGATCGGCTGCACAACATGCGCACGATGCGGTTCCTGCCGCCGGAGAAGCAGGCGCGCAAGGCCCGAGAAACCCTGGAAGTCATTGCGCCGCTTGCACATCGGCTCGGCATGGCGACCGTCAAATGGGAACTGGAGGATCTGTCGTTCGCGATCCTGCACCCCAAGAAGTACGAGGAGATCGTCCGGCTGGTCGCCGACCGGGCGCCCTCGCGCGACACCTACCTGGCCAAGGTGCGCGCCGAGATCACCGCCACGCTGAACGCGTCGAAGATCAGCGCCGTGGTCGAGGGCAGGCCCAAGCACTACTGGTCGATCTACCAGAAGATGATCGTCAAGGGCCGCGACTTCGACGACATCCACGATCTGGTCGGCGTGCGCATCCTGTGTGACGAGCTGCGCGACTGCTACGCCGCGGTCGGTGTCGTGCACTCGCTGTGGCAGCCGATCGCCGGTCGTTTCAAGGACTACATCGCCCAACCGCGGTTCGGGGTGTACCAGTCGCTGCACACCACGGTGGTCGGGCCCGAGGGTAAGCCGCTGGAAGTGCAGATCCGCACCCGCGACATGCACAAGACCGCCGAGTACGGCATCGCCGCGCACTGGCGCTACAAGGAAGCCAAGGGCCGCAACGCCGCACCGGGCGGGCACGTGGCCGCCGAGATCGACGACATGGCGTGGATGCGGCAGCTGCTGGACTGGCAGCGGGAGGCCGCCGACCCCGGCGAGTTCCTCGAGTCGCTGCGTTACGACCTTGCGGTACAAGAGATTTTCGTGTTCACCCCGAAGGGTGACGTGGTGACGCTGCCGACGGGCTCGACGCCGGTCGACTTCGCCTACGCGGTGCACACCGAGGTGGGGCACCGCTGCATCGGGGCTCGGGTCAACGGCCGGTTGGTCGCGCTGGAACGCAAACTCGAAAACGGGGAAGTGGTCGAGGTTTTCACCTCGAAGGCGCTCAACGCCGGCCCGTCGCGGGACTGGCAGACGTTCGTGGTGTCGCCGCGCGCCAAGGCCAAGATCCGCCAGTGGTTCGCCAAGGAGCGGCGCGAGGAGGCGCTGGAGTCCGGTAAGGATGCGATCGCCCGCGAGGTGCGCCGCGGCGGACTTCCGTTGCAGCGCTTGATGAGTGCCGAGGCGATGGCGTCACTGGCGCGCGAGTTGCGTTACCTCGACGTCTCGGCGCTCTACACCGCCGTGGGGGAGGGCCACGTATCGGCCCGGCACGTGGTGCAGCGCCTGGTCGCCCGCATCGAGGGTGACGACGAGGCTGCCGACGAACTGGCCGAGCGCTCGACCCCGGCGACCATGCCGGTGCGGCAACGCACCAGCGACGACGTCGGTGTCGCCGTGCCGGGAGCCGCGGGTGTGCTGACCAAGCTGGCCAAGTGCTGCACGCCCGTGCCCGGGGACAACATCATGGGCTTCGTCACCCGCGGCGGCGGTGTCAGCGTGCACCGCACCGACTGCACCAACGCCGCCTCGCTGGAGACGCAGTCCGAGCGCATCATCGACGTGAAGTGGGCGCCGTCGCCGTCATCGGTCTTCCTGGTCGCGATCCAGGTGGAAGCGCTCGATCGGCACCGGTTGCTCTCCGACGTCACCCGGGTGCTCGCCGACGAGAAGGTCAACATCCTGTCGGCGTCGGTGACCACCTCCAACGACCGGGTGGCGATCAGCCGCTTCACCTTCGAGATGGGCGACCCCAAGCACCTGGGCCACGTGCTCAACGTGGTGCGCAACGTGGAGGGCGTCTACGACGTCTACCGCGTCACGTCGGCGGCCTAGTTCTAGCCGCTCGGCGCTAGTCCAGCTGCAGCTTCTTGATCGTGACGGTCTGCTTCGGCGCGCCGTCGGGGCCACCGTCGGCGGTGCCCTCCGCGGCGATCTTGTCCAGGGTCGCCAGTCCCGTCTTGTCGATGGTGCCGAAGACGGTGTAGTTGGGCGGCAGCGTCGAATCCTTGTACACCAGGAAGAACTGGCTGCCGTTGGTGCCAGCACCGGCGTTGGCCATCGCCAGCGTCCCGCGCGGATAGAGCACCGGCTCCTGCAGCTTCGGATCGTCGGGCTGGTACTGGTCGGTCGGGTACTCGTTGGCGAACTGGTAGCCCGGGCCGCCGGTGCCCTGACCGGTCGGATCACCACACTGCAGCACCGCGAGGCCATCACCGGTGGTCAACCGGTGGCAGGGGGTGTTGTCGAAGAAGCCCTTGTTGGCCAGGCTGGCGAAGCTGTTGACGGTGCACGGCGCCTTGGCGTTGTCCAGCTGCAGACCGATGTTGCCCTGGTTGGTCTCCATGCTGGCGCTCACCTCGGCCGGATCGGTCGGCACCTTGCCCGCCCTGGGCGCATCCACGGGCTTGCTCGCCGGCTCGGTGGACTTCGGGTACTGGCAGTCGGCGCCCAGGTTCGCGGGGGCGACGAACTTCGGCAGTGGGGGAGTCTGGCCTGGTTTGGGCGCATCCAGCGGCGAGTTCTCCGCCGACGTGGACGCGGCGCTCGACGTGCTGTTCGACGCGGTCGGGGTGGAGCCGCCGCGGTTGACGAGGACGACGGTCACCACGACGGCCACGACCACGACGACCGCGGCGGCCACCGAACCGATGATCGTGTACTGGCGGCGTTTGCGGTCCCGCTCGGCGCGCCGTTCCAGTTGACGCTCGAGCTTGCGCTTGGCAGTGGCTCGGCGTTGTTCGTTCGTCGGCACGGGCCGGCTCCTCCTCGTTGTCGGTCGGCTCCTCGTTGTCGGTCGGCACCGAGTGTGCCAAACGCGGCTGAGAATCCCCGGCGCCGCCCCTGCTGAACAGGGCGGCGAGGTCGGCATGGGAAGCTTGACGATGTGTTGATCACCGGATTCCCGGCCGGCGTGCTGGCGTGCAACTGTTACGTGCTGGCGCACGGGCAGGGCGCCGACGCGCTCGTCGTCGACCCCGGTCAGCGCGCGATGGGCCCGTTGCGGCGCATCCTCGACGACAACCGGCTCACTCCCGCCGCGGTGCTGCTCACCCACGGCCACATCGATCACATGTGGTCGGCGCAGAAGGTCTCCGACACCTTCGGCTGCCCCACCTACATCCACCCCGCGGACCGGCACATGCTGCGCGACCCGATCCACGGGTTGGGCCCCCGGCTGGCGCAGCTGGCCGTCGGCACGCTGTTCCGCGAACCCAGGCAGGTCGTCGAGCTCGACCGTGACGGTGACAAGCTCGAACTCGGCGGTATCACCGTGGCCGTCGACCACACTCCCGGCCACACCCGGGGTTCGGTGGTGTTCCGCGTCGCCGACGGGCCCGACGAAATCGCCTTCACCGGAGATACGCTGTTCCGCGCGTCGATGGGCCGCACCGATCTGCCCGGCGGCAGCGGTCGTGACCTGTTGACCTCGATCGTGACCAAGCTGCTGGTCCTCGGCGACGAGACCGCGGTGCTGCCGGGGCACGGCGAGCGCAGCACCATCGGCCATGAACGTCGTACCAACCCGTTCCTCGAAGGATTGACCCGGTGACCGAATTCACCGCACCCAAAGGGGTGCCGGACTACCTGCCGCCCGAGTCGGCCGAGTTCGTCGCCGTGCGTACCGGGCTGCTCACCGCGGCCCGCCGCGCCGGCTACGGCGACATCGAGCTGCCGATCTTCGAGGACACCGCGCTGTTCGCTCGTGGGGTTGGCGAATCCACCGACGTGGTGTCCAAGGAGATGTACACCTTCGCCGACCGCGGTGAGCGGTCGGTCACGCTGCGCCCGGAGGGGACGGCCGGGGTGATGCGCGCGGTCATCGAGCACGGCCTCGACCGGGCGGCGCTGCCGGTGAAGCTGTGCTATTCGGGGCCGTTCTTCCGCTACGAACGTCCGCAGGCTGGTCGCTACCGTCAGCTGCAGCAGGTCGGGATCGAGGCGATCGGGGTGGACGATCCCGCGCTCGACGCCGAGGTCATCGCCGTCGCCGACGCCGGTTTCCGCTCGCTGGGGCTCGACGGGTTCCGGCTCGAGATCACCTCGCTTGGCGACGACACCTGCCGGCCCCAATATCGAGAGATGTTGCAGCAGTTCCTGTTCGGGCTCGATCTGGACGAGGAGACGCGGCGTCGCGCACAGCTCAACCCGCTGCGGGTGCTCGACGACAAGCGGCCGCACGTGAGGGAGATGACCGCGGACGCCCCGCTGATGCTCGACCACCTCTCCGGGGTGGCCAAGGAGCATTTCGCGACGGTGCTCGCGCATCTGGACGCCCTCGGGGTGCCCTACGTGATCAACCCGCGGATGGTGCGCGGGCTGGACTACTACACGAAGACGACCTTCGAATTCGTCCACGACGGGCTGGGCGCGCAGTCGGGCATCGGCGGTGGCGGTCGCTACGACGGGCTGATGACCCAGCTCGGGGGCCGTGACCTGTCGGGCATCGGGTACGGACTCGGCGTGGACCGCACGCTGCTGGCGCTGCGGGCCGAGGGCAAGACCGTCGGTGAGGCAGCGCGCGTCGACGTGTACGCGGTGCCGGTCGGCGAGGACGCGAAGCTGCGGCTGGCCGTGCTGGCCGCCCAGCTGCGAGCGGCAGGCGTGCGGGTGGACATGGCGTACGGCGACCGCAGTCTCAAGGCAGGTATGAAGGGTGCCGACCGGTCGGGCGCGTCGCTGGCGCTGGTCGCCGGCGACCGCGACCTGGAGGCCGGCACGGTCGGGGTGAAGACGCTGGTCACCGGTGAGCAGGTGGACGTCCCCGTCGACGACCTCGTCACCCACGTCCTCGCCCACCTGGCCTGACGCCCACGACTTCGTCGAGCGTGCGTGAAGTCCCCGGAATCACCGGTGTGTCGCCCGCAGACCCGCCCGCTCGCGGAGGTGCGTAACGGTTCGGTAGCGTCGGGCGATGTGATCGACATGCGAACAGCTACAGCCAAAGTTGGGGTGTCTCTGATGGTCGCGGCCGCTTCCGTTCTGGGGCAGGCCGCACTGAGCCCGGGCGTCGCGAGCGCCCAGCCCGCCGCCCATCAGGTCCGCTACACGGTCAGCACCGCAGGCCCGTACCAGTTCGACGTGACCTACCTGGTGAATCAGCCCGCCGACAAGGCCGCCTACAACGCCGACGCCTACGCCTACCTCAAGCGCGACACCGTCACCATCGCGCCCGGCCAGCCGTGGACCTTCGAGACCACCCTGACCGATCCGCAGTGGAGCTACGTGTGGGCCAGCAGCACCACCAAGGGCGGGCAGGCGGCGCCCAACGCGCATTGCGAGGTGACCGTCGACGGCCAGATCGTCATCCAGGGCGATCACCCCTACAGCCCGCTGTGCCAGGGCACCCAGTGGTGAGCTAACGCTGCTCGGTCAACCCGCGCAGCGCGGACGGCAGCTCACCGGTGTGCAGCACGCCGAGCCGCTGCGTCGCGCGGGTGAGAGCGACGTAGAGGTCGGCGGCCCCGCGCGGTCCGTCGGCCACGATCTGCTCGGGTGACACGACGAGCACCGCGTCGTATTCCAGGCCTTTGGTGTCCGACGGCGCCACCGCCCCGGGCGCGCCCGGCGGGCCGATGACGACGCAGGTGCCGTCCAGTTCGGCTTCGGACGCTACGAATTCCTGAATGGCACTGGGTATTTCGTCAGGATCGACGCGGCGCGACCACGGTGCGACACCGCTCGAGCGGACCGACTCCGGTGGCCGCACGTCGGGTGCGAACTCCGTGAGGACAGCGCCTGCGACCGCCATGATCTCGCTCGGGGTGCGGTAGTTGGTCGCCAGCGGCCGGTAGAGCCACCGGCCGGGCACATAGGTGTCGAGCATGGCGGCCCAGGTCGTCGCCCCGGCCGCCGACCGGCGCTGCGCGAGGTCGCCGACGACGGTGAACGAACGGCGGGGGCACCGGCGCATCAGCACCCGCCATTCCATCGCCGAGAGCTCCTGGGCCTCGTCGACCACGACGTGTCCGTAGGTCCAGTCCCGGTCGGCCGCCGCGCGCTCGGCGAGGTCGCGGGTGTCGCGCTGCTCGAAGCGCTCGGCCAGGTCCTCGGCTCCGATCACGTCGGAGGCCAGCAGCTGATCCTCGTCGTCCATCAGGTCCTCGCGCCCGATCATCAGATCGAGCACCCCGGCGGCGTAGGCCGCCTCTTCACGCCGTTCCTGTTCGGCCGCCGCTTCGGCGGCCCGGTCGCGCCCCAGCAGGTCGATCAACTCGTCGAGCAGCGGCACATCCGACACCGTCCACGCCTCGCCGTCGGCGCGCAGCAGCGCCGCATCGGCACCCGCGGCCTGCAACCGCTCGGGGGACGACAGCAGTTCCGACAGCAGCCTTTCCGGGGTCAGGGTGGGCCAGAGCCGGTCGAGGGCGGCGGCGAACCCCGGATGGTCGTCGAGTTCGTCGA
>Ga0247757_10000997_pt1 | contig 20864 bp, 19 predicted proteins | sample UWRJL126311R4_FD_180929 | JGI IMG/M metagenome (GOLD analysis project Ga0247757, IMG submission 180929) | Plant litter microbial communities from Arlington Agricultural Research Station in Wisconsin, United States - UWRJ-L126-311R-4 | ecosystem: Environmental > Terrestrial > Plant litter >...
ACCCTCATATAACGGGTTCAATCCTTAGACTTTCCGCACGTATGCTTCCTCCCAGCAACCTAAAGCCAGCAGCGCCGCTTTTGTAGTCATCATCCCGGGCTCGGACCTCTACATCTCCTACTCTTGCCACGATCTCATTACCTTTAACCTGAACGATGATTGTATACTTGGTATCCAACGCCCAGTCTAGTTTTGCCTTAGCCCCCGCCTGCCTTATCCTATATGCGTTCCCGTCCTGCGCTTTAACGATATTTAAATACCCGCTCTGAGCCCTCTTACACAGAACAACTCCATACCACCTGTTTAACCCCTGCACTCGAACCACAACGCCGTGCCCATCGCCCATATTCGCCACCCACCCCTCGGCCGTGACACGGTAATCCGTCCAATCCCTCGTCCCCGTGTAAATCAAGCCCTGCCCGGGATTCTGCGCCAGGAAAAACGAGAGCCCGTAGTCCGTGTGCTCCATATCCATCGAGGAAACCCATTGGTACTGCCACATGGTTTCGGGGATAGAGGACGAGCCTAGTGATTTGGGGAGGGGCGGGCGAGTGAGCATCATATTGGGCGCACCAGAGTATTTCATGCTGTGGAGGAAGAGGGTTGAGGGCGTGGAATACGGTTGGAGGGACAGGCCGACTTGCTGGATGGGCTTGTTTTCGAGGGACGAGGGGATGCTGTAGGTTAGGGTGTGTTGTGTTCCTGAGCCGAGGAGCAAGGGAGGACCGAGCATTGTGGAAAGCGTATCGTCGAAGTCGTAGGCTTTGAGGAGGATGCGGACTATCAGTTTGGTAGGCGTGCTGGATGGAGTTGACACAACGACAGTCAGCGTTTGGCCTGGGTAAAGAAGCGGACATGCCATCATGTCGTAGTCGCGCTTTACCGCTAGCGCATCGCGGGGTGTGAAGGTCTGTGTCGAGACTTCAATAGCGGTCCGGGGAGTCGATTCCTCCATGTCGATTCGAAGGGCTGGCGCTCCATTGTCGAGATCCTGTGCGATACGGACGTTCTGCGAGTCTGATTGGAATCCCTGCACGCTTCCTGGAAGTGAGAAATGCCATTGCGCTCCGCCTTTCGGTCGGGGTATTGCATCCTCCCCAGCAAGCCTTCGCGCTGTGTCTGCGATGTCATATGTTAATCTCACTGCATCGTTGATGGAGTATCCCCCGTCCGCGCTCGATATCAATGCACGATCCGCCAACGGTCCTCGCCAATCCAGCCCCTTGTTGTTTTCAAATCCCTCAAGCCCATTCATGATTGCAACTAGACACCCCACGTTTCCAGAATTACAGTCGGTGTCCCATCCACTTGTATTGATGATATGCATGGCCTCGCTGAAATCGTTCCCAGCATACAGCAGCGCCATGATCATAATGCCATGATTAGGGATCACATGGCAAATGCCGTGATACTTATCATATCCGTAATTGTCCTCGATACGCTGCCGGGTCTTCTCCCAATCACCGTCTTGCTTCACCCAACTCCGAACATCCGAAATCAGTGGCCGCAGCGTTGAGTTCGATGGAATATAGGAGAGCCCAGTGTCCAGTAGATGATCCGTGTCTGAGGACCTGAAAGCTTCAGCCTCCATCACAGCCCACAGGACAGCAGCATCAACCGCAACGCCATCATGTGAGACACGCGCTGCTGCCTCACTGAGTTTCGCGGCGAGAGAAGGGTTCCCTGGAGCGGCCATCGCCCAGCCATCAATAAATATCTGCGCTCCAATCTGCTCAGCTATAGTCTGTCCATTCCTGTCCATACTCCCGCTCTCGGGCGCCACGATCCCGTGCTTCAGATTGTTATAAGCTGTGTGTTCTGTTGAAATCCCATGGCCGCCCCACCAGAATATTGTCCGTAGGTTGATAACCTGGTTCAGCCATGTTTGTCCAACTTCCCTAGACGTAATGGACGAAGTGGAAGCGTGCTCCTCGAGAGCGCGCACAAAGGTAAAGGTTCCAGAGACATCATCGTCGATGACGACTAGCGGGACATTGAATCTCTCGTGCACGTAGTATCGAACGTGACCGATGCGCTCGAGAATCCGGTGGTATGTCCAGTTTTCAAAGGGCCGGCCGAGGTAAACGCCGATTATTTTCCCGAGGACGCCAGCATATATTTTCTCGAGATAGTTGGAGGGTAATGATGACATTGCTTGGAAGAGCGTGGAGGGCAAGGTTAGCAAGAATGTTTATGGTGATGCGCATCATTTAATGGCATTCCCCGCTCTACAAACCCCACTTTCTCCGTGTTTGGTTCACGGCATGCATTGCGCCGCACATGGCAACAATCGTCCGGTTCGCGTTGGAGTATCGGAATACACATCTCGAAGCCTACACAGCTAGTCGTATTACAGCGATCACCAAACGCTGGTCATACTGAAACTCGAGCAAAAGGTTGATCATCATCGGCAACTCATCGACACCTACAAACTGACCAGGATTGAGGAAGCCTTTGCGCTAACTATCTATAGTAGAATGGGCGACAAGGATTGAATCCTTTGAATCTCACGATCCCGAGAAGGATTAAGATTAGACCAGTTTAAAAACCTTAACCGTGTGCACCTCTGCTCTATTTCCGGAACTCCACTTATGCATTCGTATGAAAAACGAAAGAAAAAGCCCAACGCCCGTTACCTATGCAGAACGCTTCACAACCATAATCAAACCCTCATAAACAAACCATTTAATCGTACACCCGTGTGTATCGCCAGCGTTACTAAACAACCTCCCCACTTTGTTTGTTCACAAGCGGCACATTCTCGAAGCCATTGTTTTCCCAGAATGGTGTTTCCTTCTTCCCCTTCGCTCCCTTGCGCGTCAGAATTGCAGTCAGTCCGCATGGGTCGATGAACGACATGATGAAGCTCTGTTCGGTCTTCCAGCCGGGACCGAGGATCTCCGTATGGCCGTCTTGCGCGAGGTAGACGTGGTAGTCTTCGGGTAGATGAAGGCGCGGGTGTTGTCCATTCCAGAGGAAAGAATTTGAAAGCATGAGGCCGGCTTCGAAGGTGTAAACTGTTACATTGGCTCGTTAGCACTGGAATGATAACAGACAGAATAAACAGAAGCACATATACTACTCACAATACCACTCGTAGCGCACAATAGGCGATAGGCTCATAGGATCCCAATCCGGTCCTGGGTTCACTGGCACACGCGACGCGCCGAAGTGCTCGACGATGCGGTACACGGTGCGTATCATAATAATAAGTGTACTCGTATACAACGTGATGAGTGGCGTCTGGACTTTGTTCGACGTGATACGTCCTCTGATACATCTGCGGTGGAACACGCCAGCGATGGCGATGAAGGTCGCCATGACAAGGACCTGCATAATCAAGGCAGTCTTCATGAAAACGTGGCCCATGTTCTGGCGTTTCTCGGATCCATTAGGGGCAACGAGCATGGCCACTCCGAGGGCGTTGAGGATTTCCACCACGGACGACACAAAGCCGAAGGTTGTAAGCGTGCGGCCGGGGTGAAGAGGAGCGAAGTAGGGCACATAATACAAGATGCGGCCAAGGACGTGGTAATTGGCCAGTTCTAGAATCGGCCTTGGCGGAGTTAGTACGTGGCTGAATCGGGGTTATGGAGTTCGTACGGAGCGCAGTAGATGCAGATAGTGCTGACAATGTAGATTGTAAGATTTTCAATGTTGAAGGCGCCGTATTCGCGTAAAGCGAACCCGACCACAAAAAGAAGACAGCAGAAGGGATGCAGCCCAGTGATCTTGAAAGCTTTGTAGTGAATGCATTGCCACAGATGCCATGCACCACTTATGAAAAAGAGGCCGGCGAAAATGGCAGGAGCGACCTTGCTGGGTGCATAGAAGTAAACACTATCGGGCACTGAACCTTTGTTAGTAAGCCGATACGGTCAGAGGGCAAGAAATAGCATACCGGGTCTACCATCCGACATTTTTTTAGAATATGCTTTCAAAGCTCTAGGATTCTCACAAGTGGGCGGATTACATTGGGTTCTTATATCCGATAGATAGTGGCACTCTGCAAGGAGTAGGATAGATGCATTGCACAGGGCCAATCAGCGGCAGTCATAATGTGCGAGGTTGCGACTCAAAAGGTCAATAATGTGGCCAAGAGACGTGACGGCGGTGTGGGGGCGGAGAATAGCGGGTAGGGCTGAAGACCAGAGAATGAGGCTGAGATGAAGGCTATACACCAAGCGTGGGCGAAGAGTTGAAAGGAGGACCGGAGGATAGTACTATCCGCCGCGGGGAACAGCCATTGGGGTCGCCGCTTACTCTCCTACGCGCGCCATTGCTGGGTTGAGGCAGGGCGGTCTCCGCATCATGTAAGCTCCAAGCTGGCTTGGCGGATTTCTGCTCCCGTGCGGCAAGCTGAACGAGCTGTAGGATTGGCTATGGGCCAGTGGCGGGAGACTCCAAGGCGGTCTGCAGCCCCGAGCACTGCCCTCGCGTAGGCTTCTCTGGGGTGATTCGGGACAGCCGAAGGGAGGCCAACGGCGGGAGGTTCGATCGGAACATGGCCGGGGTGGCGCTCCGCCTTCTTGCCACTGGTACGCTACTCCAAAGGAAGCAAGTGCTAGTACCCATCGGGTCATTATTCTGGCCAAGGAACGGGAACCGCCTTGCGCTACCGACGACATGTCCCAGCCCTGGTCCGCCTTGGAGCGGCCTCTTCTTGCATCAGTGCATCCTCACCAGGCAATAAAGATGTAGAAACCTCGCACATTACTGCCTCCACTTGGCCCTTTGGACTTCAGTGGGCGTCTTGTTTTTCCTTTTTTCCCTTTCTTCTTACTTAATCGAGAAGCTCCACCATGGACTCCATAGATGGGACGCAAAAGGCAACGCGGCAATGTTGGGAATGCCTGAAGCGCCGCTTAGTATGTGATTATACACTTCCGCACTGCAGGAAGTGCATCAGCAAGGGTCGGGAGTGTCCCGGCTATGATGCGAAGAAGCCGTTGCAGTGGGTAGAGCCAGGCAAAGTCAGTTCACGGAAACGGCGCAAGGCTCCCTCGCCAAAACGTTCCGACACCTCGACCACAAAAGCTAGCTCATCTCATGCCGTGCATCCCGACGGGAGTAGTAGTGACAGCGAAGACGATTGGTCTCCCATACGAATCGTGAATGCATATACCAAAGCATTTGAGGCAGCACGGAGTGCTGATGACATTAGCCGCATCATTGAGCTCGATGCCCAGGATAGAATCGAATACATTGTTTCCAAACGTTTACGGGCAGAAGCCGCGAAACTGATCAAGATGGAGAAAGATCCCCTTGGGGGATTGGAGCGCGTGTTGGGATATATGCGCCTCGAGAAACTACCGTCGTACAATTTCCAAAATGAGACGAGTGAGGTGGTTCAAGCAATTAACTACTGTACGCCCGACGCATACCCCCATGTCAAGCATTTGAGCTAATGCACTTGCAGTTAACACTCGCGTGATCCCTGAAAGCCGAGAGAGCAATGCGCTCGTTCACAATCGGCAACTCATCTTCTTCCCGGTAGCAGCCCTGCATATCATGCCTCCAGCCGTCCATAGCAGTTTCGTCTGCATTGCTATGCACCATTACATTTGCACACTCCCCACCGGCACAGACAAATCCGCCGTTGCTGCTCTCTGGCCCAAAATATTCCAGCATCGTGGTCAAGCTATTCGTGAGCTGAGCCAAAGAATCTCCAATGAGAACACAGCGTACGGGGATTCTACTCTATTGAGTGTAGTATGTTTTCTGTCACATGAGGTAAAGTAGTGGTATTAATCACTGTTGGTCCCGGGCTAACCCCTTTACAGCTGCAAGCGCAAATGCTGCCAGAATGGCGGTCACATGTTCGTGTTTTAATGAGAATATTCGAGGTTCGCGGTGGTATGATGAATTTGTACCGCACTTCGCCTCACATGCGTTCAACTGTTGTGATTTTCACAATGTAGGCCACCAAATAAAAAAAATCAATCTGCGCAAGGATGCTAACAAAACTGATAGGGTATTAATTTACGCGAACTGTACAAGTCCTGCGAGTGACCAGATCTTGCTAGCTGCATCCTTGGAAGAGCAATTGGCCGATGCCGCCGAAGTGTATGATGAAATCTTCCCGTTCACGCTATGTCCACCGGCCTTGTTTTTCAACATAATCCGCATCAGCCACATGCGAGGAGAAGCCTCTTCCCGCCTTATCCAGGGGGACAGCATCGAGAATATATTTCCAAAAGCCTTGGATCTCCTTACCGAAATTGAAGCTTTCTCGGCGCAAGATTGGGCACAGCCTGGACCATACCTGGAAGAATGGCTTACCATCGCATCAGCCTACAAGCATACGACCGCATTGTATTGCATTATATCGCTACAGTCCTTAGGCGTTCTGCCTGTAAATCAGCATTTCGATGAACGTCGTGCATATCATGCAGATCTTCTATCGACGCATGTAAGACAAGCGATGCTATCACGCCGCCTGAAACGATTCGTTACCATATCTGTTCTAGCGCTGGGTGTAGAAGCAGCATACAAGGGCGAAGGTAGGCGCAAGTGGGTTCAAGATACTCTAGTGGAACTCAGCCAATGCCTAGGCACTGGAGCTCCGCTGAAGGTCAAAACTTTGCTACGGGAATATTGGGACAGAGGAGTGTATGGATGGGAGGAATTTTTTAATCAGCCTTACGCGTTCATGTTCGGTTAGCTCCTGGCTTGAGTTGGGTGGTATACCCAGTACGTTCTTGTGTATTCATTGTAGCTCTAAGCTGCGGTTATAATTTACCGTTTAACTTGTATGACAAGCTGTCCGCGCTACAATCATGAAACCACTGACTGTCTTCAACTATCAAAAGGAGTTCCTACCTTGCCCACCGATGCTACCGAGTGGCGCATCGGGTAACTACGTAATCAAATATCCCCAAAGCGAAAGCAGCGAGCGTGCTGAGCCCAGAACGACTAAAAAAGGCCCAAAGCTTCGCTGCGCTCGTGAGAAGATTTCCAAGGCCGTGAGGAAGAGAACCTCTTTTGGGCTTAAGTATCCTTGGACCAAATGCTTTTGGACATGATGCGATCGGTATGCAGGCCCGCGACCAGTAAGACGAAAACGAGCAGCAAATGACCATTAGATGAGGTGGTACAAGATCTAACCAGGAACACGGATGTAACCGTGGTCGCAACCACAGCGTTAGCCATGATGGATGCCATCCGAGCTGGGAAGTTCGAGAGCAGAAAGTCAACGTATCACCTGGTGGGGTTTCGAGATTCACCCGGACAGAAGCTTGCCGACACAAAGCGCTTGTGGAAATACATTTTTCCATCCATGAACTCTCTTTTTATCGGATTTTTTTTTGTTCTTCCTTTTAAATCTTTTTTTTTACAGTTTCCTTTTCTGCTGTCGGAATATTGTACGCTAAGTTCATCCGCCGAAGCAATCAAGCATTGAACATTAGCAATGTACCCACACTCGCACAGCGGAGGAAGGGAGTAAGTGCTTTGCATATGCCGATAGGTTGAAACTAGTTGAACACGGCAATTGGTGGCGGTTCCACATCACTATCAGAGGAGATGAATGGCTAATTGGCTTCTACATCTGATTGGTCCCATCGGTAAGGGACAGATTAATACGCCCAGTGTAGGCTTTTACACGCCATTATCCCCACTCGCATGGCAAATTGACTTCTTAGGATTCATAGCAACTGCTACTGAGGCCAAGCGTTTCTAGATGCAGTGTTGAGGCAGGATGTATACAAGTAAATCCACCTCAGAATCACCTGTCAAGTTGACTTCGTGCAACAAAAATTTTTGCGTGATTTCAGAAAAGTATCAATGAATTTTTTCACTCTATTTTCAGTTGCGCTTTTCGCTTGCGATGTGATCGCTCAATTCGGGAATGACCCTTCCGGGTCTCCAGACTTTCTTCGCTTTGGCTGTTCGCAGCTCGTGGTGGAGCGCTCGGATCCTCTCGTCACCCCTGGGATGCTTCCGTCGCCTCATATGCATCAGATCGTAGGCGGTAACAGTTTCAACTTTAGTGTAAGAATTGTCGTTTGTCGCTGGTTTACGATCTAACCTTTCCAGATGGATCCCGAGACCATAGACCCGCCAAAGACTTCGACATGCACATCATGTAGTTATACTGAAGATACAAGCAATTACTGGACAGCATCAATATACTTTAAATCCCCAGAAAATGGCACCTATAAGCGTATACCGCAGATGGCAAACGGTCGCTTGAACCGCACCTTGCTCGAGCAAGATGGAGGACTGACCGTCTATTATATGCGACCTTTTAGTGGCAACAAAACAATGAAACTGACCGCTATGCCGCCAGTAAGTAAAACTTTGTGGAATATTAGTAATCCTACTAACACATGAAGGGATTTCGCATGCTTGCCGGCGACCCAACCCTACGCTCTAAAACCGACAAATTGAACAACATCTGCCATCGATGCCTCTCAGAAGACGAACGCCTTATGGGCGGTGACGGTGCACCTTGCGATCCAAACGATACTCCCAACTTCCCTGCGAAGCCCTGCCCGGGCGGCATCCGTGCTACCATCATATTCCCATCTTGCTGGGACGGCAAAAACGTCGATAGTCCCGATCATAAGAGTCACGTAGCTTATGCGCCAGGAAACTATGCCCTTGCCGGTGATCAATGCCCCAGCACACATCCCGTCCGAATTCCTCAGGTTATGTACGAAGTCATGTTCGATACGTCGGGTCCGTTTAGCGATCCAAAATACTTCCAGAACGGGACCCAGCCTCTCGTGTACAGTTTTGGTGATCCGTGAGTGTCATCTGCATCTCGGCGTGTACTTTGAAGTTCTGACATTATTAGGACTGGCTATGGTGCTCATGGCGATTATCTATTCGGTTGGAAGGGTGATGCACTTCAACGAGCGATGGATAATCTTGGAACTGCGTGTGCTAGTGAAGACTGCACAAAAACTCTAAAGATTCAAGCGGGTAAAGATGCAATTGCGTGCACGAAAGCGCAGCAAGCGAAGGAGGATGTCGGCACCGTGAATTGTGAGAACCGAAGAACTAAGTTCATGCCAGTCGCCAGCTGCTAATTAATATTTTAGGGCTCAATGAAATTCCTGGACATTGAATGGGTACAGAAGAGAAAATAGACGATTTACACCTTGGTTGGCTTTCCTATTGCTACTGATTCGGCATATACTCCCGTTACTCGATTCTCAACACTAGTACTCATGATACAATACCCCGTACAAGTACCATCTCGTGACATGACTGATAAGATACTGATATATCGCGACGATGCTAGTTCGGTCAGCAAGGTTTCTTGAACATCAGGCTCCCATTTTTCTCCTTTTCCATGAATCTCAAGGCTGTAAGTAATATGATCGAGCTGGCTAGACACGTTTTTAGAGTTGGGATATTTGTTGCGTTATCACCTATCCTCCCAAAAGATAAATTGCCCGAAGTTCCATCCTCCCGCACACCACCATCATTCAATCACAGTCCACTCTACGACGAGATCAGGATAACTAAGCCATTTTTCCAAGTAAAGCTCTACGATGAAAGTGCAGCATGGATCGCTACTAAACATAGAAATACCTGCAATGTGCTGATCGCACTAGAGTTCTACAATAGGTGTTACAGTAGAGGAAAATATCCGGAGCTCCGTGAAGATGCACGTTTGGAAGACGAGAAGCCAATATTTGTCTATATGGATGACCCAGAGCGTGCAAGACAAAAAGTATGACGGAGCCATTCACAAGGGGACGTGCTGAAATAATGAGGATTAAGATTCAAAATCGTTGACGCTCGGGGCCACTAGAAATTTAAAGAAGGCATCCAATGATGAACGCCTAGTCAGTTTAGTCGAAAGATACGCTATGCGCATACCTACCAGGGTCATATATTCTATTCTCGGCGTACCGGAAGTCGACATAAATTGCCTTTCCAAAGCATCAGCGATAGGAGTCGGCACTTCCGGGACTACTTCCGAAACCGACGATGCGGAACTGTTCGACTATATTGTTTCTTCGGTCAAGGATCAGATCAGGAACTGGGAAAATCCTAGCTATGATCTCATCAGCAAACTCGTAGTAAGACTATTGTACCTCGTCCTGTTCGCGGGCAACGCAGCGCTGATCAATCTCATCCCATTGAGTATCATATCTCTTTTGTTGCACTCTGAATAATCAAATGATATTAGAAGCGACGACAAGCTTGCACATTGTGCAGCAGAAGAGGTGTTGCGGTTTCGTACTACCTCTTCTTCAAATAGTCAAAAAGTAGCAAAAGCAGGTTTCGAGCACTAGGATCATGTGAGTTATGCTTTCTAAATGATTATAATCAACCAATCTACTTAAATTTTACACCAAAGAGATACCGAAGGGCACAGGTACCATCGCAGCTATACAGTCAGCTCGTCACGATGAGAATGTATATACTAATTCTGACGCCTTTGTCATCAGTAGACATATTGTCCTGAACAAAACCTTGGCTTTTGGCTATGGTTCGCGTCGATATCAAGGATAGTGGCTGATCCAAGTCGAGATTGAGACCGTATTCCTAAGGCTACTGAAAGTGTTCCTAGAGCTGCTCTTGGCGAAGAAAGTAGAAGAACGAGACTCTACACCACCCGAGTAGAGCGTTGGCATATTGGAATTACCTGTATATGTTACCTAGGGATTGGGCCGAAGAAAGATATGAAGGAAGTTTGGTTTGAAGGCTTTTTAATTCCCTCAACAGTAAGCAGCTGCAACTGTATTTGAAAGATACAGCTAATCCCGGGATAGAATTGCGTGATAGGCATGAAGAGCAAATCAGCTCTCGGTAGGTTTATTGAACGCCAAAGTGATGCATCGAATTTTCGTGAAGATAATAAGGTTGGGCACTGTCGGAATCAATGGAGCGAGAAGCAGAGCCTTACTGTAATACGTGATACCAACCAGAGAATGGATTTTGATGTTTAGTTTCTTGTTCATCTGGATCTCTCTGCTGCATCAGCGGAGCGAAGTGACATTGGTTCAATTAATCGTAAACCAGATATCGATCTCTCTCACTATCTGTGAATCCAAGTGACCAAGCTTTGGAGCAGCCCTTACTCTAAAGATATTCGTTTTTATTTTTGCAAAATTGCTTAGTATATAACAGCCAATCAAGTAATCCACCTCGACAATTAGCGCGACCTGGATCCTGGTAGTAATACCAACTTCTCTAAGATCATCCCGACATGTGAATGCCTCACCTTCCTGAGAGATGCGAGCGCGATCATACGCGGCCTTATTGCGTCGATGCTCCCATCTCATTAAGCTCCTCTCTCCTTTTTCTCTCAGCTAGCGCGTCATCATCAAGCAATACTAATGATGTGGGTGGTTTTTCTGCTTGCAATTTTTACGCTGGTTCGCATTTCTTTTGCTGCGACAGCCTCTCAGTGGCGAAGCCGTTCCATATACCAGGTTCTCACAGATCGATTTGCAAGGACAGACAATTCAATCACAGCAGCATGCGATCCCGGATTTGAAGGATTCTGTGGTGGCACATGGACTGGGGTCACACAAAAGCTTGACTACATTCAAGGGATGGGATTCGATGCCATCTGGATATCTCCTGTGGTGGAACAAGTTGCCAATCCAACGAGAGCCTACCATGGATATTGCGCCAAGAATGTTTATGCACTGAACAGCAACTTCGGATCCGCAGATGACCTCAGAGCGCTTGCCAAGGCTTTACATGAAAGGAATATGTACTTAATGGTGGATGTTGTACCAAATCACATGGCTTTCGATGGAAATGCAACTACGACCAACTATTCGACATTCTATCCTTTTGACGACAGGTCATATTTTCACAACGTATGCTTTATTAAAGATTGGACAAATGTCACCCAAATACAACAGTGCTGGCTTGGTGGAGAAGTTAATCCTCTGCCTGATCTCAACACTACATCATCAAACGTTCGAGATATCTGGAATAACTGGATCAAATCTTTGGTGTCTAATTATTCCATCGATGGGATTCGCGTGGATACAGCACAGAACATCGAACCTTCTTTCTTCCCAGGCTTCAGCCAAGCTGCGGGCGTGTTTGCATTAGGTGAAGTAGCTAGCTATTATACGCAGTATGCCTGCAACTACCAGAGTTATATCGAAGGTATCCTCGGATACCCTGCATATTACACTTCGGTCTGGTTCTTTAACGACACGCGCGCTGTGACGACAAACATGCTGTACGATTTCTACAATACCAGTGTTCTTTGTAAGGATACCAGTCTTGTGGGGGAATTTATGGAAAACCACGATAAACCTCGTTTCGCAAGCTACACAGACGATATGAGCCTCGTAAAGAACAACCTGGTCTACATAATGCTAAAAGATGGGATACCAATCATTTACCAAGGGCAAGAGCAACATTACAAGGGAGGCAATGATCCTTATAATCGGGAAGCCATATGGTTATCCGGATACAACACCGATGCTGAGTTGTATAAGTTCATCCGGAGCTTGAATTCTATACGCAAAATGGCAACAGCAAAGGATTCACAGTTCTTGACAAGCAAAGCGACAGTTGTGTATTACGATTCCCATCATGTGGCTTTTGCTAAAGGCCCAGCTCGTGCGATGACACTAACAGTTATCAACAATAGGGGTGCTAAAGCAGCTAACCACACCATACGTATTGGCACAACCGGATTCTCAGCTGGTACAGCGCTTGTCGACTTATTGACCTGTACGGAGATGTCTGTGGGTATACTAGGAAGCCTAACTGTCAAGATAACAGAGGGAAGACCTATAGTATTCTATGCTCGCAGTCTTCTCTCCGGGACTAGCTTGTGCGGTCATTGAATCTATACAGTGAGCCTCTTGAAACCTCAATCTATGTACTATATATATCATGTAGTAATCCGATGGCACCACCTTCTCTGCAGTTTGCAGTGACTGGTAGTCTATCAGCTATGAAAGAAAGTTAGGGTGTCTAAAGTTCTTGAATAGCCCCAAGGATCGAGTTAAAGGTCCGTGAAGAACTTTTCTAAGTGAAAGTTTGGGAAGGGAGCTATCTTCTTGCTACCGAGATAGTGCATGATATGAAGAAATTGGGTGTCAGTTAAGATCATGTTGGCTGGAGCTGGTGGAGCTAATTTTAAACACCTTAGACAGCTTGACGTCCAATTTTCTATCTAATAGGAAGTTTCACGTGCTTATGTTGCAATGAATAGTGTTCTTCATGCGAACATGTATAAGAGCTTCAGCAGTTTGTCGACTTCGCCTAGGCCGATCGCAACCTACCAAAGAGGGAACCTACACGGAGTCTCTTCTTCAACGGTTCCTCTCGATGATATACTATCGACGCTGCCATGTCCTTTTCCTGAGCTAGACGGTATTTGAGTGAGCTAATTGGCCTCGAAGGCTAAAAAATAAAGGTATCGCCCTAGACATAATCCACTAAGCGCATTGCCTCACTCGGCGACAGTCACGCTTTCTAGTAGGCACGGCGGATAGAAAAGGTCGGATACCCTCATCGTCTATAGATTAGAGCTGATATTAAAAATAACTTGTCCACCTGTTTATGGTATACTAGGTGGTGAGAGAATGCAGGCGATGGTTGAATTAAATAACAGAGTCGAGGTGAGAGAAATGGGGTGGAGGGGGGTTTAGTCTGCGTATGGTACGGTCTAGTAGAAGATAATTACAAAAGCTCCTCCTTCTTCAACATATAAGTCATTAGCCGCATACGCGCCCCTATACTACCAGCTTTTGAGTGGTAAGTAAAAATTCTCATGGCCTTTTTGGTATACTTGTCTCTTTCCATATATAGAGTAGCTGTTTTATCTACCTTAGGTGTTTTCAAAGCAACGCAAGGAGGGGTTTCTTAAGAATCAATAACGGCGGAACTGCACAAAGCACTCTTTGAAGACTGACGGAAAAGGCGTAGAAAGAGACCATTACGGGCACTTTTAGATACCTTAGAGCAAGGGCTTCGGCGATGGTGTTTCGCACGCGAAGGTAGGGAATTGGACATGGGGAGGCACTGTGTGGGGAAGAGAGTGAGATTTGTATGATAAGTCAACTTTCGTGAGGGGTGAGTTAAAAAAGTATTGTAAAATTATCCGTAGTTTGCACACAGCGAAGAGTCCGCTGGAGGTAATAAGCTGAAGAAGGAATAGCAAGAATGTTGTGTCATAACCGTCCCGAACCTTTCATCAGGGCCTTAATTTATTTCTTGTTCAGGTTAAAGTACCTTCAATACAGGATTTCGGACTCAACCCTAAAAGACGAGGACTGGGTTGGCCGCGGTAAAAACATTCAATTACTCCGCCTGAAGCAATTCTGCCCGACACGGATACCCATCCTTCGGATGCGCGCCTCCCTTCTCGACCTGATATGCTCGGTCCCCCCCAACGGCCATCGGCTCAGCACCACCCGAACCCACACGCCGCAGCATAGTCTGCAGGAGCCCAACTTGCTGCCTCCGGTTCCACTCCGCGTACGCAGGTGCAATTTTGAATTTCCTAATCGTCATAGCTAGCGTGACTTTGAGCTCGATCATCGACAGATTCTGCCCGATGCACGCACGAGGTCCCTGCTCGAACGCCCTGAATGCCCCAGCCGGGGGATGCAGTTCATGCTTCTCGTCGACGAGCCAGCGCTCCGGGAGGAACTCGGTGGCACGTACCCAGACGCGAGGGTTGTAGTGGATGGCGTGGTGGACGAGGGATATGAGGCATCCGGACGTGGGGATTTGCGTGCCGTTAGGGGCGGTCAGGGTGACGGCGGGGGAGCTATCGCGGTACGCGCCTGCGGGGGGGTACAGACGCATGGTTTCTTTGATGACGGCTATAGTGAAGGGGAGTTGATTGAGAAGGGTGGGAGACTCGCGAAGACGGGAGGGGGTGTGTTCGACGGGCCCGAGGAGGAGGGTGTGCTCTTCCTGCATGCGCGCGAGTGTCTGAGGGTGTTTATGCAGAATGTGGTATGTGTATACCAAGACACTGGTCGTTGTGTCGTGGCCGGCGAAGAGGAAGAGACGGAGCTGGTAGGTAGCGTGTCTGAGGAAGGATTTGTCTAGACGGTCGGGTGTCATAGAAACATCTTGCTTGTCGGCAAGGTACGAGTCTAAGGCTAGTGTTGCGACAGATTTGGAGGATTTCTTCCCCGTCAGTTTGTACTCGTCAAATCGATGTTCCAGTTCTTTCCCGATGAGTTGATCCATTATCCCACCGTAGTAGTGCAGAACGAGTTTGCGAATGGGCTGGTAGCTGTCCAATGGATTGCCGAAAGAGGTCCAGGAGATCATGGTCCGGAGCGCGTCCGCCAGAGGATGGGGCGCCAATTGGTAGTTGAGCTCGATGTCCAACGCTGCCTTCATGATGATGTCCATTGTCAACCGTGTCCCGAGTTCTTCAAAGCAAAACATTTCTCCACCCTTCTTTTTCAGCTGCTCACAGAATACGTCAACTGAGTCTACTATAGTCGGAACTTGCTCGATCAGGTACGCCGGCGCGAATCCTGGGTTGAACACTGTCCGCCAGTACTTCCACTCTTTGCCGTTAGTCGTCAGCATGTTCGGCCCGCCCATCATGGGGTCTAACATGGTTCGATACATGTCTGGTTTGGGAAGGTTGAGTTTATTGCTGATTTGGAGTGCGACCTCGGGGTTACAGATACAAATGTTGGGTTTAAGAAATGGCCAGAGGTCTAAATAGAACACCTCTGTGTCGGGAAACTCTCGCGCCATTTCAATAACCAGAACGTTAGTGAAGACATCAGGAGGGTATTTTGATAGGTATTTTTGTAGGATCGGAAGGTGGCCAAAAGCCCATGACCACTCGGGCATTGGCTTCATAAAATAGTGTGTCAGTACCTGAGGATCGTTAGGGCGATGCTGGCGGCTATGCACGTACCATTCCAGCCTTCCGAAGTCGATTCATGCGAGATCGCACATTATAACCAGTATAAAGTCCATATCCCACAAGTGTCACGATTGCTGTGCAAAGTATGCTTATCCATGGCGACAACGCTAAGAGGTTAAATGAAGCCATGTTGGGAACCGAAGCGCAAGGTTGTACGTATGACGGTATCAACGTAGATGGCAGGATTCGGGCGTGATTTATGTTTAACAGGCATTCTTTGTTCAGAAAATGGTCGAGGTGGGGTGGTCGTCGGTTGTTACTGCGTCACACAACGGGCACCGTGCAGCCGGCAGCGGACTCATAGACACAAGTCATCCCTTTAGGCAGGATACGATCTCCGAAGATCACTTATACTTTAGTTACTATTTGAGGGAGACCCAGCAATACTGTGCCAAAAAATGCGCAATGCTTTCTTTATGCAGGTTCGCACAAAACTTATCAGAATTCAGTCAGAAATACTGAGTGCACATTGTTCAATTACGGCAGTCTTAGGGTACGAGCATAAGACATAGTATAAACTTTTAATTAGCTGTTTTTCGCTATATTAAGGATCTCAGAGCGAGCATAATTTCATGCATTGCGATGTCGGATCATATTATGGAGGAAGGCCTCTAACAGTGTCCAAAATAGCACTGGTAGCACCGAGTGTTTGTTTGCTGACACCGTTCATCTTTAATTTCCAGCATATTATTCATATTACCTGAAGCGGGACTGAAGTGCATCAGAATTACATTTCTTATACCTAAAGTCATCCACTTCTTGCCTTCGGCATGTCTATCCGGTTATTTTGAAATAGTCTTCAAGAGTCGGTCTACCAGACTTTCTTACCTTATGATATTAAAGCTGGTACCTGCGCTAGCAACCTACTTGCGCCTTGCAATTTTCTTTTTTTCGATCAGCCGTGCTCAAATGAATTGTAAAGCGGTAATCCAGCAGAGCATGAATGTTGTACCGATCACCCTTATAAGATTAGAAACGGAGTGATTAATAATAGCGCTGGATTCTTACCTCGTCCAAAGAGCGCCTTGATAGTCTCAGAACGACTAATGTTAACATTGTTGTAAGATTTACAAACAAGATGACCTATAGGACAGGTAAATACCTCCCTATCTCATAGATCTATCCACTACACCGTACTTCTTGTATTGTGTTATCAGTTCTACACAATGAGTACATTCAGAATTTCATGTACGTGTCAAAGCTGGCAAAAAGAAGCAACCAAAGTCCTGGGATATCGCTCAATGCTGAGAAAGGTGGCTTTATATCAACACGCCCACAAATTCAAGTAAGTTCATGGTTACATTAGACCTCCGATTCATATTGATACTAATGTTGATATTACAACAAATTGTGAAGTCACACATATATGGCCCCACCCCCTGTGGCCTGTATGCTTCTCGACACGTCACTATTAAGAGTATCTTAAGTTTGAAAAGCTATATAGCGACTAGAACGGTTCCACCATTAGAAAATGAAAGTAGATGTAACTGAATTTCTAAACCCAATCTATTTTTTTCATCATTACTGCTTCCGGCCCTCGAGCCATTTTTCGTTTACATTGATATGATGATCGGTCTTCGATACGAAGAGAAAAGAAAACCGAGCACTAAATTCTCTTGCAGATAGTAGGACTGCAGCGGCAGGGCATCATCACAGGGGCCCACTACTATACCATTGTACTCTCCCGCTAGTTTAAGGTATTTTTTCAAGTCAACACAGGGGGTATCATAACATTAAAAGTAAGAACCATGTAAAGTACCCTTCGTAGACCGGCAGAAAAACCCCGCTAGTTTAAACGTGCGAGCTTTCTCGACCCTAGCTCACGCCCTAGTCGTCTTCCTGGTCCTGGTCCTCATCCTCATCCTCATCCTCATCCTCATCCTCATCCGTGCTTTGATCGTATTCAATTTCTTTGTTCGTCCGTCGACGCTTTTCTGGTGCGTTGTTAGTTAGATCATCAATAGCCCAATAGCGCAAGAGAGAAAAAAACAATCCGTGTACTCACTTGAAGGCGGAGTGGCTATAGCTTTGGTAGCTCTACGGCCTTTGCCCCGGTATTGTCTTAATATATTATCAGGGGCCGCTACCCATTTATCCTGCACACCGAACTTAAGAGCGAATTCACACGGCTTCTTGTAATCGTGGAATAACGTTTCAAGAACCTGAATTCGCTTCTCAAATGTCTTGCCCCTCTCGGCCCAGATCCGATTCATAAGTATGCTTTCAAAGCCTATACGGAGGCAAAAGGGCCCCTTCTCGTGCAGGTCTTCCGCGATTTGCTAGAGGGTTGTAAGTATGCACCGTCATTTAATATAAAGGAATTTGTTGGGCAACTCCAGCTTACCAAAACATCCCAACAGATCTTTTCAATCTGTGCCTCAGAGTAAGAGTTATCTTCTGTGGAATACTCTCCCCAACGCAATTTCTCCCGCCTCGTGAGTCTGCCGTCGAGCGTTCCCGTTTTGTTTACCATAGCCTTGAACAACCTGCTTACATATTCTTGGCGGGTGTTGTCGTCTCGTGGAATCGTAGAATCATTAGCGGGAGGAGCCCATTTTCCTCTGTCATCCTTTTCCTCGCCATCCATTAAGTACTCCATGGCTTCCTTGCGGTTTTCGAAACGCACACGAGTGGTTGATGCCTGCGGCCGCTGTTGTACCTGCTGCTGCGGGTGTCGCTGAACATGCGAGCGTGGTGGCATATCTGTACGACGCGGTGTATGAGGAGAGCCGGATTGACCTCGAAGATTTCTAGTTCTTGGAGGTTGAGAGCGTGTAAATCCAGGATGGTATGTCTGATTGATAGCTGCAGGGTTGCTAAGAGGACTACTGCTCAAGGCCAAATCCACCCCGCCTGACGATCCATGGCTAGGTGAGCTAAGCAGTGGGTTACCTAAGCCTCCCTGTGGGTTCAGGTTACGGTGGGGAACAAATGGGTGGCTTGTATACCCAGTATGGGCAAACTGGCTTTCGCTTGAAGGATGGGCCATGTAGCTCATTGGGTTTCTTGCCGGTCCTGCCTGCCAGGACGGATCATAGCCGGATGTATAGTTTGCTGCGAGTAGCTTAGCATGGCTCACAGTTTGTATGACTTGTCGCTTACCATTTGACCTAGAACCATGCTGGCGAGTCATGGGTGCCCAATTCGTGGGATATGGATTGTGTGCAACGTTGGTAGCCGTTGGGTTGCCGCTCGGTCCTACGGTCTGTCGCTCAGGCCAGTTATGAGCATATTGCCCAGCCGGTGCCGCAGGCCCTTGACCATAGAGCTGCTGGACACTTGTTCCTGGTCCCAAATAACCCTGTTGGTGCTGTCCGTGACCCAGTCCTACAAAAGGTTGGCTGGGTGGAGCATTGTAGGATACGAAATGAGGCTGCCTGTACTGCTGCATTTCAGGCTCTAACCCCGGTGTAATGTAGTGAGCATTAGCTATCCCAGGCTGGGAATACAGGACGTCCACTTGACTGTGCCGTGTGTTCTGCGGACGAGCTCTAGGCTGGTGAATTGGCTCAGGAAAAGTTGTGGGTTGCTCGGCTAGGGCTAAAGGTCTTTGGTTGACTTGATCGTTCTGGATCTGACGTCCAGCCATGAAGTTCTCGCGATCTCCGTGGTCGAAGTCGTTGAATCCTGTGTTTGACATGGTCACGGCTGGTTGGCGGCTGAGGGTTAGTGGGCGCGTTGTTTAAGTATTGTGTTTACACCTGCCACGCCAAGCTAAGGGTTAGTGTGGCGCCGAAGAAGTGAATTCTTTCGGTGAACAAAAAAACTTTCTTCATGGTGTGGCTGGTAATGGTGGGCCACTATCAGTGTGGAGATTCTCTTCTGAATTGCAGGGAGGGCCATATTGAGGCTTTTGGACAGGTCATAGTGGATAAGGAGTCTCATGATGTACAGTGTTCCGGGTGACATATTGTGAATAGCCCGCGTGCAAACAGGGGCTCTACCTTGTTCCAAAACGGTAGAAAACCGTCGCCCAAATATCTTATTGGTGCCGAAAGGCTGTTGTGTATATATTAGTTAGTATTTTGAAGTTCTTGCGCAAATCTGGGCCCATCATATAGCATATCTACCAGATTCTACGTAGCAAGTAATTGTACAAATACCAAATACGAACTCTAAGACAAACACTAATTTACTCAGCACAGGCTATCTACAATACGTCACCCGGAAGAGTGTATAACGAAGAGAGGCACGTTGAAGCGTAGGAGGAGTCTCTGGGACACCTGGCTGGAGGTAATACTGGAAGACTGGGTGCTAGATAGCTGGCTGACATCTGTAATACCACCCCGGATAGCACCTTACCCTCTTTAATGTAGTCTGTTGTATCTTGCTTGCATGTCCTGGCATAGTATACTGCGCCACACTCCCTGCCCGCCACCCACCCCCAGGCCCCGGGCCCTCGGCCTCTCTCCTCCGCCTCCTTCACCTCCCCCCTCCCTCGCCGCAGGTGCCTCCTCGCTTAAGGCACGTGAGCAAATCTAGCGACTGGTCCGTGCTCACTCCCTGGAGTATATAAACCCGCCCTCTCCACCCACACCCTCCTTCTTTTCTTCTCCATCATGGTGCAAGGGCTTTACGCTTGCCAGTGAGGATACTTGTCCGAGGCAGCGTTATTGCTAGTTGAAAACTACAACCGACCAGCTCTAGTTGGCTTTCGAGTCAGCTGGGAATTTTTGGAGCCTACTTTTTCTTCATTGTGATTGCCAACGCTGTTTGGCTTCTCGAGGAAGATACCTGTAGCTGTAGCTGGCTTGAGGGAGCATCAAAGTACCTTTTTTGTCTATTTTGTTTGTCTTGAGGGCCTAGTGTACCGTGCTGCGACATGTTTTGTTATTGTACATGAGGGTGAATTGCGCCGCACGTGACGCTTGATAGCGCATGTTCAAATATGGGTGGCCACAACAACAAAGCAGGGAGAAGCGAAGGATCAGAGTATCTAGATTAGGTTATAATGAAGGCGCTGAGTCTCTATCACCAAAGGCCCACCAGGCTGGCAAGCGGTTGCGCTGCATTGCGA
>Ga0247757_10000998_pt1 | contig 20833 bp, 18 predicted proteins | sample UWRJL126311R4_FD_180929 | JGI IMG/M metagenome (GOLD analysis project Ga0247757, IMG submission 180929) | Plant litter microbial communities from Arlington Agricultural Research Station in Wisconsin, United States - UWRJ-L126-311R-4 | ecosystem: Environmental > Terrestrial > Plant litter >...
GACCGGGACGACGACCTTCTGGACCGCGACGATGGTGGCATGGCCGTACAGCGCGACGGCCGCCATCAACACCGCCAGCACCGCATACGCCAGCGCGCGGACCAGCGGGGTCTCCGGCGTGCCCAGCATTCGGTGCGCCGCGGCGACGATCGCGTCACCGCTCGTCCACACCGTCACCGCGGCGAAGGCCAGCGCGATCAGCACGGCGATCACCGAACCGATGAACCGGCCGCGGATCCCGAAGAACGCACCCGAGGACACCGTCATGTTGGTGCCGGTCCGCGGACTGATGGTCGCGGTCGGCAGGATCACCAGCGTGCCCGCCGCGGTGCCCACGGCCATCGAGGCGACGGTCTGCCAGAAGGACAGCCCGAAGGCGATCGCGAACGCACCGAAGACGACGTTGGTCCAGGTCAGATTGGCGCCGAGGAAGACGGCCGCGACGTTGCCCGGCCGCGAATCACGTTCGTGCTCGGGCAGATACGCGACGCCGGCCTCTTCGACGGCGCCCACCCGATCGGCGGCGGGCTCGAGGCTCTTCGGTTTCGGGGCGACGGCGGTCATGGCGGCTCGCAAGGCTCGGAGGATTGTTGATGGGTGTATCAATAGTGTTGATGTAGTGTTCAACAACAATCTCGACTCGTCAAGGGGGTACCGGTGACCGGCGCAGTTCGCGATGCACGGCGCAAACTGCCCGCCGAGCGGCGCGGTGAGCTCCTGGCCGGCGCCGTGGCGATCGCCCGCAGCGAGGGCCTGTCCGCTGTCACGCTCCGCCGGGTCGCCGCCGACCTCGGGGTGACCGCGGGCCTGGTCAGTCACTACTTCGCGGCGGCCGAGATGTTGACCGCGGCCACCTTTCGCGCCGCGGCGCAGCAGGACCTCGACGCCGCGGCCGCCCGGATCGATGCGGCGGCCACGGCGGTCGACAAGATCCACGCGCTGCTGGACTACGTCCTCGACGACGACGACGGCGACGCGGGCAGCGCGCTGTGGCTGGAGACGTGGACGCTGGCCCGGCGCACGCCGGCGCTGGCCGAGGTCTCCGACGAACTCACCGAGCAGTGGATCACCCGCATCACCGCGATCGTCACCGGCGGTGTCGACGCGGGGGAGTTCGCCATCAGCGGCACCGCCGACGCGGTGGCCCGGCGGCTGCTGACCCTCATCGACGGACTCGGATCGCAGAAGGTGGTGCGTGCCGTGCCCGCCGCGGAGGTGACCCAGATCGCCAGGACCTACCTGCGGTCCGAGCTGCGGGAGATCACCAACCCTCGGTGAGCACGCGATCCAGCGTGTCGGCGTAGAAGTCGGCCGCCTCGACGTCGATGCACAGCGGCGGCTTGGTCTTGAGGATGTTCTGATGATCACCGGTCGGCTGGATGATCACCCCGAGGTCGAGCATCCGCTCGCAGATCGCCGCCGTCTCGGTGGTCGCGGGCTCCAGCGTCTGCCGGTCGCGGACCAGTTCCACGCCGAGGTAGAGCCCGAAACCGTGCACGGTGCCGACCAGCGGATGCCGGTCCATCAGGCTCGCCAGCCGCGTTCTCAGGTGGGCGCCGACGCGACGGGCGTTGTCCTGCAACCCTTCTGAGGCCAGCGTGTCGAGCACCGTCATACCGATCGCGCATGACAGCGGGCTGCCGCCGGTCGAGGAGAAGAAGTAGCCCTCACTGGCGAACCCCTCGGCCACCGCGCGGGTGGTGATGACCGCGCCCAGCGGATAACCGTTGCCCACCGACTTGGCCACCGACACGATGTCGGGCACGGCGTCCTGCTGCTCGAAACCCCAGAACCATTCGCCGAGACGGCCGTAACCGACCTGCACCTCGTCGGAGATCGCCAGCCCACCGCCGGCGCGGACCGCGGCATAGACCTGCTGCAGGTACCCGTCGGGCAGCGCCATGCCGCCCGCGTTGCCGTACACGCTCTCGCAGATGAAGCCGGCGGGTGGGCGTCCGTCGGCGATCAGCGCCTCGATCTGTGCCACGGCCTCGTCGGCATACCGCGCGGCCTCGGCACCGCGGTACGTGCCGCGGAAGCTGTTGGGCGACGCGACGGTGTGCACCCAATCCGGGCGGGTGGCAAGGGCATTGGGGTTGTCGGCGGTGGACGTCGACACCGCGTCGGTGCCGTACGTCCAGCCGTGATAAGCCTCGCGGACCGCCACGACGTCGCGCCGCCCGGTCGCCGCGGTCGCCAACCGGATCGCCAGATCGCTGGCCTCCGAACCGGAGTTGACGAGGAACACGGTGTCCAGCGGATCGGGCAGCAGACCGGCCAACCGCTCGCTGAACTCGACGACGGCCTCGTAGTTGAAGCGTGAGTTGGTGTTCAGCCTGCGTAGCTGCCGGGCCGCGGTGTCGGCGATCGCGGGGTGCGCGTGTCCGAGCACGGTGACGTTGTTGACCATGTCGAGGTAACTGCGTCCCGCCGTCGACATCAGGTAGTGCCTGCGGCCGCGCTCGATCTGGGGTGGCTCCCGGTAGTAGAACTCCTGTACGGGAGCGAAACTGGCGTCGCGACGGGCCAGCAGATCGCCGTGGCGGTCGGCCGCCTGCGTCGGCAGACCCAGCAGCGGGCGGGGATCGCGAACCTGCGCGAGCCACCCCGGCGCCAGGTCGGCGGCGACGAATGCCGGGACGTCGGGTGCGCCGAGCGGCGTCACCCGGATCTCGATGCGGCCGTCCGCGGTCGCGACCGGCTGCCCGGCGCCGGCCCGCCCGTGCGCCCGCGGCCGTGCGCCGCTCACCTGAACCTCGAAGACGTTGCCACGCAGCGTGATCCGGTCGTCGGTCACGTCGACGTCGACGTCGACGGGTGCGCGCAGGTCGATCGGTCCCGAGGTCCACACGGTGACACCGGTGGCGATGACGTCGGGCGCCCGCTGCGACAGGCGCGGCGCCCGGCTCAGGCGCGCCTCGCCGAAGCGGGTCACCACCAGGGCCGCCCCCTCGGCGAGGGCGGCGCGGGCGGCCGTGTCCTCCAGGTCGGGGCGCAGCGCACCGGCGTCGTCGAACGCGTCGTCGTAGAGCTCCGAGGTCGTGGACAGGTCCAGCGTCGCGACCGCGTCGGCGGGCACGGTGAGCATCGGCACCTGCACCGCGAGCGGCGCAGGCGGCGCCACCACTCCGAGGTCGGCACCGATGAGCGAGGCCATGACGTCCACCGGCACCGAGGTCGCGAGGTCGAACATCGCGTACTCTGCCGCGGATTGCTCGGTGACATAGGCGTTGTCGGGATCCAGCACCGCCTGCTGTGCCCCGCTGACGATCAGCACGGCGGCCCGCAGCACCAACATCGGCCACAGCGCCGCGGCCTCGGCCGCCGACAGCGGCCGCACGGCGTGGAAGGCGCGCACCGCGGGCAGGATCGACGCCGGGGTGGAACCGGGATGACCCAGCACCGCCGAGGCGGTGATCGCCAGCTCCGATACCGCCCACGTGTGGCAGAGGTCCCCGAAGTCGATGACGCCGTCGGGCCGCGGCGCGCCGTCGACCCACGACACCACCAGGTTGGCATCGGTGAGGTCGATGTGCGCGGCCTGCATCGGCAACTCCGGTGTCAGCGAACAGATCCGAGACCACGCCTGCGATGCCGCGTCGACGAGCCGCTCCCGCAGCACCGGATCCGCGACGTGCGCGGCGAGCCCGTCGACCACCTGCTTGCCGAACCGCGGATCCCACTGCAGCGTCCGCTCCAGACCCGGATGGGTGAACCCGGCCAGCGCCCGGCTGACCCGACCCGATACGTCACCCATGGCGGCCACCACCTGCGGTGCCAGATACCCGGTCTCGACCAGCGTGCCGCCCGGCAGGTGGCGCAGCAGTCGCGCGTGCGCGGTGCCGCCCGCCACACCCGGCACTGGGATGCACGTCTGCCCGGAGCTGGCCGGGATGGCGACCGAAACCCGCAGGGCCGGTTCGGCATCGGCGATGACCTCGGCGGCGGCGTCCTGGGCGGCGAGCTCGGTTGCGGTGAACGCCGGGTTGGCGATCTTGAGCACCCCGGCGATCTTGCCGTCGCCGTCGGTGACGAGGAAGTTCCTGTCCTGCTGGCTGCCCAGCGACGCGGCGCGCGCGCTCAGCGTAAAGTGCTCGGCGACGATCTGTTCGGCCTGGGCTTCGGTGACCTGCGGCGCGGGCAGCTCACCGTGGGCGAAGAAGTCGAACCCCGCGAATGCGTTGGCGCTCATGGCCGGAGCACGAAGGAGACGACGGCGTCGGAGAAGGCGTCGTTGTCGTCACCGGCGGCGGTGTGTCCCGCCCCGGACAACTCGACGAACTCGGCGCGGGGGACCTTGGCGAGGAAGTCGGCCACCGCCTCCTCGCTCACCACGTCGGACAGTTTCCCGCGGATCAGCAGGATCGGGATGGTCAGATCGATGGCGGCCTGCTCCAGCAGTTCGATTCGCACGAAGGGGTCGTCGTCCGGCGCGGTGAGGAACGCCGGGTCCCAGTGCCAGTACCACCGACCGTCGCGCTTCCGCAGGTTCTTCTTCAACCCTTCGGGATTGCGCGGCCGGGTGCGGTGCGGCAGGTAGGCCGCGACCGCGTCCGCGGCGTCGTCGAGCGAGTCGAAGCCGTGCACGTGGCTGAACATGAAATCCCGGATGCGGGCGCTGCCGTCTTTCTCGTAGCGGGGGACCACGTCGACGAGCACCAGCCGGGTGACCCGGTCCGGCCCGACCCGTTCGGCGGTGAGGATGCCGGTCAGGCCGCCCATGCTGGCGCCGATCAGGACGGTGGGGCGGCCGATCTGCTCCAGGACGCGCGTGGTGTCTTCGCTGAGTGCCTCGACGCTGTAGCGGGCGCCGGGGGCGCGGTCGCTGTCACCGTGGCCGCGGCTGTCGAGCGCGACGACGTGCAGACCGCGATCGGCCAGCACCTGCCCGGTCTTCTTCCACGACCATCGGTTCTGCCCGCCGCCGTGCAGCATCAGCACCGAGGGCTGCGAGGCATCGACGTCGGGCGAGTCGCCGGGGCGGTTCCACTCGTCGGCGGTCAGGCGCAGTCCGTCGGCGCCGTCGAAGATGGCGACGGTCGCTTCGCTGTCGGTGGTGCTCACACGCGTCCTCTCGCTACGTCCCGAGGTGAGGGTACCGACGGGTTCGGTCGGTCTGATCTGCGGCTATGTCTGATCTGCGGCTATGTGGTGCGGCCGGGGTGTCCCCGGGCCAGCAGCGGCAGCAGGAGGCGGTGCGGGAAGTGGCGGTAGGCCACCGCGGCCACCCGGTTGGGTGCGCCGGGCACGATGATCAACCGGCCGCGGTCGAGGCCGTCGACCGCGGTGCGTGCCACGGCCTCGGCCGTCTCCCACAGGAAGGACGGTAGGAACTTCTCGGCCTCTTCGTCGGGAATGCCTGCGGTGGCGCCGAATTCGGTGCGGACCGGACCCGGGCACAGCACCGCCGCGGTGATGCCGGTGCCGCGGAGCTCCGCCCGCATCGCCTCGGTGTAGGACAGCACGAACGCCTTGGCGGCGCCGTAGGACGCCTGGAACGGGACGGGTCCGAACGCGCCGACCGATGCCACGTTGAGCACCGCGCCGCGACCGCGCTCGACCATGCCGGGCACCAGGCGGGCGCTGAGATCGACCACCGCCGCGACGTCGAGTTCGACCAGCCGCAGCTCGTCGGCCGCGTCGACCCGGGCCACCGGCCCGAGATTGGCCAGCCCGGCGCTGTTGACCAGCACGTCGACGGTCAGCCCCAGCGCGGCGACCTGATCGGGCAGCGCGGCCCGCTGCGCGGCATCGGTGAGATCGGCAGGCAGCACGTGCGCGCGCCTACCCAGATCGCCTGCGATGGTGGTGAGGGTGTCGGCGCGCCGCGCGACCAGCACCACCCGGTAACCGCGGCGAGCGAATTCGCGGGCGATCTGTTCCCCGATCCCCGACGACGCGCCCGTGACGAGCACCGAGCCGCTCTGCGAGACCGGTGGCAGCGACGACATGCTTGGCAGCCTAACGTTGCCGCCATGACCCAGCGCCGTCTCGCCGCGGTCGATGCGCAGAATCTGTGGATGTCGGCGAAGATCCCGAACGACCAGTTCCTGCTCTACGGGTTCGGGGCGGCGCCGGCGGGGGTGCTCGACGGGCTGCGGGACCGGGCGCGGCGCTGCGCCGCGCTGACCGTGCGGGTCCGTGATGCGGGTGCGTGGCACTACCCCGTGTGGGAGGACTGTCCGGTGGACGACGAGCAGTTCGTCGTGCACGACGCCGACGACTGGGCCGCGGTGTCGGCCGCCGTCGTGAGGCTGGCCGACCATCAGGTCGACGCGACGGTGCACCCATGGCGTCTGCATCTGTTCCCCGCCGTCGCCGCGATGCCCGGGGTCGGCGCGGGTTCGGTTGCGGTGCTGCAGGTGTCGCATGCGCTCGCCGACGGTGCCCGCTCTGCCGACCTGGCGGCCTGGTTGTTCGGCCGCGGTGCGGACGCCGGGCCACCGGTGTTGTCGGGGCGGGCCCGCGGTTTCGTGCCCCGCTCGGTGCGGGCCGGTGTCGCGCACCGTCGCCTGGTTGCCGACACCGATGCCGGACTCGTTCCGCCGCAGTCACGTTCGTGTCCGGTGTTGCGCAGCAACACCGCGCCGTCAGGGGAGCTGTCGGTGCGCACCGTGCTCCGTCACCGCGCGCAGCTGCCGGGCCCGACGGTGACCGCCGGGGTGCTCGCCGCGGTGTCGGAGGCGCTGGCCGGGCAGCTGCGCGAGCTCGGTGAGGACCCGTCGTTGCTCGGCGCCGAGGTGCCGATGGCGAAAGCCGGACCGCGCATGGCGCACAACCACTTCGGCAACGTCGGCGTCGGGCTGTACCCGGCGCTGGCGCCGCACGCGCGGGCCCACGCGATCGCGGTCGACCTGAGCAGGCGCAGGCGGCGCGTGGCGCACCCGGCGATGGCGGCCGAGGATGCCGCGTTCGCCGCGATGCCGGCCGCGCTGCTGCGTTGGGGGACAAGCGCATTCGACCCGACGGTGCGGTCGGAGACGGTCATCGGGAACACCGTCGTCTCCAGCGTCAACCGCGGCGCCGCCGACCTGTCTTTGGGCGGCACCCCGGTGGCGTTCACCACCGGGTTCCCCGCGCTGTCGCCGATGATGGGGGTGACCCACGGGGTGCACGGCATCGGCGACATTGTCGCGGTCAGTGTGCACGCCGCGGCATCGGCCATCGGCGACGTCGACGCGTATCTCGACCGGCTCGCCCACGCCCTGGGCTAGGCGCTCGGGGCCAGACCCGCCACGGCGGTGTGCAGCGACCGGGTCGCCGCCTCCCGGTCGTCGCCGAGACCCACCAGGGTGTCGAGGATCAGCGGACCCAGGATCTGGGTCAGTCCACGGTCTTCGGCACCGAAGAACCCCGCGGTCTCGAGCATCACCACGCCGTGGTTGATGCTCCACAGCCGGCCCGCCACCGCCAGTTCGTCGTCGGTCCGGATCCGGCCCGACTCCATCATCCGGCGCACCGCGCGGCGCAGCGCCCCGAACGACGCCATCCACTCGGTGCGGTGGGTGGCGTTGCCGCTGCCGTTCACGGTGAGATCGGTGCGGTGCCGGGCCAGCGACGTCGGCGCCGACGTACCGAACATCAGTTGGTAGCGCTGCGGATTGGTCATCGCGAACTGGTGATACGCCAGCCCCATGGCCAGGAAATCGGCCACCGGATCGTCGGTCTGCGCCACCTCGGTGAGGACCGCGGTGAACCGGTCGAACACCTCGAAGGCGATCGCGTCGAGCAGACCGGCCATCCCGCCGAAGTGGGTGTAGACCGCCATCGTCGACGTGCCTGCCTCCGTGGCGACATTGCGGGCGCTCAGCGCGCCGACGCCGTCGCGTTCGAGGAGACGCACGCCCGCGGCGAGCACTGCATCCGATGCCGAAACCATGCTTGCCATCCTCTCATAACGATGTTATACAGAACGGACGATAACGCTGTTATAGGAGGCGCGTCATGGGCAACCGCTATCTCGAGGGGTCCTTCGCCCCGCTGTCGCAGGAGCACACGTTGACCGACCTCGAGGTCACCGGGTCCATTCCCGAGTACCTCGACGGCCGGTACCTGCGCAACGGCCCGAACCCGATCGGCGAGATCGACCCCGAGCTCTACCACTGGTTCGTCGGCGACGGCATGGTGCACGGCGTGCGGCTGCGCGACGGACGGGCCGAGTGGTATCGCAACCGGTGGGTGCGCGGTCCCGCCGCGGCCGCCGCGCTCGGCGAGCCCGCGCCCGCCGGCGACGTCCGGGTGTCGGCGATCGGTGCCAACACCAACGTGATCGGCCACGCGGGCAAGACGCTCGCGATCATCGAGGCGGGGGTGAGTGCCTACGAGTTGACCGACGACCTCGACACCGTCGGGGTGTGCGATTTCGACGGCACGCTCACCGGCGGTTACACCGCCCACCCCAAGCGTGACCCGGAAACCGGTGAGCTGCACGCGGTCTCGTACGCGATGGCGCGCGGCAACACCGTGCAGTACTCGGTCATCGGCGTCGACGGCCGCGCGCGGCGCACCGTCGACATCGAGGTCGCGGGGAGCCCGATGATGCACGACTTCTCGCTGACCGAGCGGCACGTGATCTTCTACGACCTGCCGGTCACCTTCGACGTCCAGCAGGCGGTCGAGATGACCGTGCCCCGGGCGTTGCGGTTACCCGCCCGACTCATGATGTCCGCGCTCATCGGCCGGGTCCGCATCCCCGACCCGATCGCCGCCCGTACCCCGGCGGCGCCGGGTCGCGACCGGCGCTTCCCCTACTCGTGGGACCCGCGCTACCCGGCCCGGATCGGCGTGATGCCCCGCGACGGTGGCAACGCCGACGTCCGATGGTTCGACGTGGAGCCCTGCTACGTCTTCCACCCGATGAACGCCTACGACTCCGGTGACACCGTCGTGCTCGACGTCATCCGGCATCCGAAGATGTTCGACGCCGACCATCTCGGGCCGAACGAGGGGCCGCCGACGCTGGACCGGTGGACCGTGGACCTCGCCGACGGCAAGGTGCGCGAATCCCGCATCGACGACCGCCCACAGGAGTTCCCGCGCGTGGACGAGCGTCTGGTCGGCAAGCGGCACCGCTACGGTTACGCGCCCGGCGTCGGTGCCGGAACCAGTGGCGGCGACACACTGCTCAAACACGATCTGGTGGGTGACAATTCGCTCACGCGGTCCTTCGGCTCTGGAAAATCGGTGGGCGAGTTCGTGTTCCACCCGTCATCACCGGACGCCGACGAGGACGACGGCGTGCTGATGGGTTATGTCTACGACCACGCGACCGATCGCAGCGAGCTCGTCATCCTCGACGCGCAGACCATGCAGGACGTCGCCGCGATCAAGCTGCCGCACCGGGTGCCTGCGGGCTTCCACGGCAACTGGGTCCCGGCATAGATTGAGCCGGTGAGCGCCTACGACGTCGGTGTGCTGATCCTGCGTGTCGTCTGCGGTCTGACGATGGCCGCGCACGGCTACAACAAGTTCTTCGGGCCGGGCGGGCTGGGCGGTACCGCGGGGTGGTTCGACAGCATCGGGATGAAGCCGGGCATGTTCCACGCCCGCGTCGCGGCCACCACCGAGTTGACCGCCGGGCTGGGGCTGGCCGTGGGATTGCTGACTCCCATCCCGGCCGCCGGGTTCGTCGCGCTGATGCTCGTCGCTGCCTGGACCGTGCACAAGGACAACGGGTTCTTCATCGTCAAGGAGGGCTGGGAGTACAACCTGGTGCTCGCCGGCGCCGCCGTCGGCATCGCGGCGCTCGGGGCGGGCAAGCTCAGCCTCGACTACGCGCTGCTGTCCGGCACCGGCTTCTATGACGCCCTGCACGGGTGGTGGGGCCTGCTGGTCGCGGTGGCCCTGGGGCTGGCAGGCGGCATCGGGCAACTGGTGATCTTCTACCGCCCCCCAGCCCCCTGACCCCCTTCTTTCCCGCGAGCAGACGCAGACTCATGCGATTCGGGCCGATTGCACGCGATTTTGTGTCTGTTCGCGGTAACGGGAACTGGAACACGTTCTAATCTGGGGAGCCATGGGGTTTCTCACGCAGGACGCACCCGTCGTCGACTACGCGCAGTGGAGCAAGGGAACCCGCGCCGAACGGATCGTCCCGATGGCCCGGCACTGGGCCGAGGTCGGCTTCGGCACGCCCGTGGTGCTGCACCTCTTCTACGTCGTCAAGATCCTGGCCTACGTGCTGGCCGCCTGGCTGGTGGTGCTGAGCACGCGGGGCATCGACGGTTTCACCGATGTCGCCGCCTGGTATCACGAGCCGATCGTGTACCAGAAGGTCGTCCTCTTCACCATGCTGTTCGAGGTCGTCGGGCTGGGCTGCGGATTCGGCCCGCTCAACAACCGGTTCTTCCCGCCGCTGGGCTCGATCCTGTACTGGTTGCGCCCCAACACCATTCGGCTGCCGCCCTGGCCGAACCGCATCCCGCTGACCCGGGGCGACAATCGCGCACCGGTCGACGTCGCCCTCTACGCCGCGCTGCTGGTGATGCTGGTGGTCGCTCTCTTTTCGGAGGGCACCGGCCCGATCCCCGCACTCGGCTCGCAGGTCGGGGTGCTGCCGGTGTGGCAGACGGCGACGATCCTCGCACTGCTGGCGCTCGCCGGCCTGCGCGACAAGGTGATCTTCCTGGCCGCCCGTGGTGAGGTGTACGGCGCGCTGGCGGTCTGCTTCCTGTTCGCCGGGGCCGACATCGTCATCGCCGCCAAGCTGGTCTGCCTGGTGATCTGGATGGGAGCGGCGACGTCCAAGCTGAACAAGCACTTCCCGTTCGTCATCTCCACGATGATGAGCAACAACCCGGTGATCCGGCCGCGCTGGATCAAGCGGCGGTTCTTCGTGCACTTCCCCGACGACCTGCGGCCCGGCCGGGCGTCGCGGTGGCTGGCGCACGTCTCGACCGCGATCGAGATGCTGGTGCCGCTGGTGCTGTTCTTCTCCCGCGGCGGCTGGCCCACCGCGATCGCGGCGATCGTGATGCTGTGCTTCCACTTCGGCATCCTCTCGGCGATCCCGATGGGCGTGCCGCTGGAGTGGAACGTCTTCATGATGTTCTCGGTACTGGCGCTGTTCGTGGGCAACGCCGGCGTCGGGCTCGGCGATCTCGGCAGCCCTTGGCCGCTGGTGCTGTTCGCGGTCTCGGCGGGCACGGTCGCGATCGGAAACCTGTTCCCGCGCAAGGTCGCATTCCTGCCGGGCATGCGGTACTACGCGGGCAACTGGGACACCTCGCTGTGGTGCATCAAGCCATCGGCCGACGCCAAGATCGCCGCGGGCGTCGTCGCGATCGCCAGCATGCCCGCCGCGCAGATGGAGAAGTTCTACGGCAGCCGCGAGACCGCCGAGATGTACCAGTACATGGGATATGCGTTCCGGTCCTTCAACACTCACGGCCGGGCGATGTTCACCCTTGCGCACCGGGTGATGGCCGGGTTCGACGAAGCCGACTACGTGCTCACCGACGGGGAACGCATCTGCAGCACCGCGATCGGCTGGAACTTCGGCGACGGGCACATGCACAACGAGCAGCTGATCGGCGCGCTGCAGACGAGGTGCCGCTTCGAGCCGGGGGAGGTGCGGGTGCTGCTGCTCGACGCGCAGCCGATCCACCGACAACGCCAGCAGTACCGGCTCGTCGACGCGGCGACCGGGGAGTTCGAGCGGGGCCACGTCCAGGTGGCCGACATGGTCACCCGCCAGCCGTGGGACGACACCGTTCCGGTGCACGTGACGTGGCGCAAAGATGGTGCGGCCGCGCCCTGATCAGCCCATGACGTCGCGGACGGGCACGCTCTCCAGCCCGGTCAGCAGCAGCTCGCGCGACACGTCGAGGTGTTTGCGCCAATGCTGTTCGGCGCTCGCGCCGTCGCGCTCGCGCAGGAAGACCATCAGCTTGCGGTAGGACCGCATCAGCTTCTCGTAGTCGGCTTTCGACACCGGTCGGCGCTCACTGAACACGAATGCGGTGTGGCGCACCGTGATCTCGTGCAGCATGCCCGCGATGATGCCCAGCGTCGTGTTGCCGGAGAGTTGCACCATCCGCAGGTGGAAGGCGCCGGTGGTCTCGGCCAGCTTCTCGGACTGCCACCCGTCGCTGACCAGCCCCTCGATCAGGGTGTCCAGTTCCGACAGCGCCTCGGCCGACCCCGACTCGGCCAGCAGGCGGGCTGCCAGCGGCTCGATGCCGGCCTTCGCGGTCAGCAGGTCGGCGATCGTCGCGCCGGACAGTTCGAGCAGCAGCCCCGCCGGGCGGGCCACCACCTCGGGCCCGGGCACCCGCACGCGCGCGCCGGTCCGTGAGCCGCGGCGCACCTCGACCAGCCGCTCGGATTCCAGCACCCGGACCGCCTCACGCAGCGTCGGCCTGCTCACCCCGAAGTGCGCCATCAACTCGGCCTCGTTGGGCAGGAAGTCGCCGTCCTTGAGTTGGCCGTCGACCACCATGCGGCGCAGCGTCCCGGCCACCAGTTCGGCGGCCTTCGGCGAGCGAACCGTCGCGCTCGGGCCGGTCGCGTCGATCATCGACGCCAGCCGAGTACTCCGTGTCACCACATCTCCCGCCGAATCATGCCCCTGCCAGCTGTTCAACTCAGTAAACCATGTGACTGCGCATCGCGTCCTCGCGCGATCTCGGGCCGACGGACCACATCCGCATGGCAGGGTAGCCGCTATGGCGCAGAAAGCGACCGCCGAGCAGGCCGCCGAACGGCTGCACTCCACCGACACGCTGGGCATTCCGCTCGGGCCGGGGCAACCGCCCGCCTTCATGCGCGCGCTCGGACAGCGGACGGACTGGACGGCGCTGCGCGTCCACGGCGCGCTGCTCGCGGTCGGGACGGAGTTGTTCACCCGCCCGGGTGTGCATTACCGGTCCGGGTTCTACGGCCCGTTCGAACGGGCCCTGCGCGACGCCGGCGCCGACATCGAGTTCACGCCGGCCGACTTCCGCCGGTTCGCCCCGCTCCTGCAGCGGGCCCGGCCCCGGGTGATGACGACCGTGGCGGCCCCGCCCGATGCCGATGGCTGGTGCTCGCTGTCGCTGCATGCGGGCGGCACCGTCGCCGAATTGCGCCGCGCCGGCGCCGATCCCGATCGGCTGCTCGTCGTCGAGGTGTCCGCGCGGTACCCGCGCACCGCCGGGCTGGGGGAGCGGTTCCGGCACGCCGTGCACGTCGACGAGATCGACGTGCTTGTCGAATCCGACGACGCCCCGCTCGGGCTGCCCACCCCGCCCCCGTCGGCCGTCGACACCGCGATCGCACGGCACGCGGTCGCGTTCATCGGCTCCGGCGCCACGCTGCAGACCGGCATCGGCGCGATCCCGACGCAGATTGCCACGCTGCTCGCCGACGGCGACCGGGGCGACTTCGGCCTGCACACCGAGATGTTCACCGACGGCTGCATGCGCCTGCACGAGGCCGGCAAGGTCAGCAACGCCCGCAAAGGTCAGTTCCCCGGCGTCAGCGTGACGACGTTCGCGTTCGGGTCGGCCGAGCTGTACCGATGGTTGGACGGCAACTCCGAGGTCGCCTTCCTGCCCGTCGACGTCGTCAACGCGCCGGAGGTGATCGCCGCCAACACCGACATGGTGTCGATCAACGGGGCGCTGGCGGTCGACGTGCACGGCCAGGTCATGGCCGACACCATCGGTGGTGACCAGTTCAGCGGGATCGGCGGTGCCGAGGACTTCGTCGCGGGAGCGGGCCTCGAGCTGTCCGACCGCTCGCTGATCTGCCTACCCGCCACGTTCGAGCGGGAGGGCCGGCTCGCCTCGCGCATCGTGGCCGAGTTCGCCGCGGGTGCGGTGGTGACCACCCCGCGCCACCAGGTCGACCTCGTCGTCACCGAGTACGGCGCGGCCGAACTCGAAGGTCTGACCGTGCGCGAGCGGGGCCACGCCCTGGCGGCGATCGCCCATCCGCAGTTCCGCGACGCACTGGTCGACGCCGCGGACCGCACCGCGCAACGCCGCGGTGAGTAGGTTGACCTAGTAAACCTTGTTCGTTACGTTCGAGGCACCAACTCATCGAAGGAGTAGCGCCATGCCTGAAGCCGTCATCGTCGAGGCTGTGCGGTCCCCGGTCGGCAAGCGCAACGGCGGATTGTCCGGCGTGCACCCGGCCGAATTGTCCGCCCAGGTGCTCAACGGTCTCGTGGAGCGGGCCGGGGTGGATCCCGCACTGGTCGAGGACGTGATCTGGGGTTGCGTCATGCAGGCCGGCGAGCAGGCGCTCGACATCGCCCGCACCGCGCTGCTGACCGCGGGCTGGCCGGAGACCGTGCCCGGCGTGACGGTCGACCGCCAGTGCGGGTCGAGCCAGCAGTCGGTGCACTTCGCCGCGGCGGGCGTGGTCGCCGGACACTACGACGTCGTCGTCGCCGGGGGTGTCGAGTCGATGTCGCGGACCCCGATGGGCTCCTCGCTGGCCGGTGGCGGCAACCCCTACCCGGCGGGATTCAAGGACCGCTACCACCGGACCCCGAACCAGGGCATCGGCGCCGAGATGATCGCGCAGCAGTGGGGTCTCGACCGCACCGCACTCGACCAGTTCAGCCTCGACTCCCACGAAAAAGCTGCTGCGGCACAGGATTCCGGTGCCTTCGAGGATCAGATCGTGGCGATCAAGGATGCCGACGGCAACCCCGTGCTCACCGACGAGGGCATCCGCCGCGGCACCACGCTGGAGAAGATGGCCCAGCTCAAGCCCGCGTTCCGCGAGGACGGCGTGATCCACGCGGGGAACAGCTCCCAGATCTCCGACGGGTCGGCCGCGCTGCTGTTCATGTCGGCGGAGAAGGCCAGGGAACTCGGTCTCACGCCGCTGGCCAAGGTGCACACCGCGGTGCTGGCCGGCGCCGACCCGGTGATCATGCTGACCGCGCCGATCCCCGCGACGCAGAAGGCGCTCAAACGCTCCGGGCTGTCACTGGACCAGATCGGCGCGTTCGAGGTCAACGAGGCGTTCGCGCCCGTGCCGATGGCGTGGCTGAAGGACATCGGCGCCGACGAGAAGAAGCTCAACCCCAACGGCGGCGCGATCGCGCTGGGCCACCCGCTGGGCGGGTCGGGGGCGCGGATCATGACCACGCTGCTGTATCACATGCGGGACAACGGAATTCAGTACGGATTGCAGACCATGTGCGAGGGTGGCGGCCAGGCCAATGCCACCATCCTGGAGCTGCTGTGACCGAGGTCGCCGCGGCGCCGGGTGCCCTCGTCGAGCGCCGGGGCAACGTCATGGTGGTGACGATCAACCGGCCCGAGGCCCGCAACGCCATCAACGCCGCCGTGTCGATCGCCCTGGGTGACGCCCTGGCAGACGCGCAGAACGATCCCGAGGTGTGGGCTGTGGTGCTCACCGGTTCGGGGGACCGATCCTTCTGTGCCGGAGCCGATCTCAAGGCGCTCTCGCGCGGAGAGAACATCGGCCACCCCGACCATCCCAAGTGGGGGTTCGCCGGTTATGTCCGCCACTTCGTCGACAAGCCCACCATCGCCGCGGTCAACGGCACGGCACTGGGCGGCGGCACGGAACTCGCGCTGGCCAGCGACCTCGTCGTCGCCTGTGCGAGCGCGACTTTCGGTCTGCCCGAAGTGAAGCGGGGATTGATCGCCGGCGCAGGCGGTGTCTTCCGGATCGTCGAGCAGCTGCCGCGCAAGGTCGCCATGCAGATGATGCTGACCGGTGAGGCGATCGACGCCGCCGAGGCGCAGCGCTGGGGCCTGGTCAACGACGTCGTGCCCGACGGGACGGTGGTGGACGCCGCGTTGGCACTCGCACGACGCATCACCGTCAATGCCCCGCTGGCGGTGCAGGCCAGCAAGCGGGTCGCCCGCGGTGCCGACGACGGCGTCGTCACCGACGAGGAGGCCGGCTGGCAGCGCACCATGCGCGAGGCGGTCGCCGTGTTCAGCAGTGAAGACGCCAGAGAAGGACCGCTCGCGTTCGCACAGAAGCGCGCGCCGGTCTGGAAAGCCAAGTGAGAGAGAAGAGATGAAGCGCACCATCTACGAAGCAGAGCACGAGGCGTTCCGCGACACCGTCCGCGGCTACATCGACAGTGAGCTGGTGCCCAACGCCGAGAAGTGGGAGGCCGATCGCATCGTCGACCGGTCGGCCTACGTCGCGGCAGGCAAGCACGGGCTGATCGGGTTCAACATGCCCGAGGAGTACGGCGGCGGCGGTACGGACGACTTCCGGTTCAACGCGATCATCGACGAGGAGATCGCGAAGGCCGGGGTGCCCGGACCCGGGCTGAGCCTGCACAACGACGTCGTCGCACCGTATTTCAAGGACCTGGGCAACGACGAGCAGAAGGAGCGCTGGCTGCCCGGCATCGCCAGCGGGGAGAGCATCATCGCGGTCGCGATGACCGAGCCGGGCGCAGGCAGCGACCTGGCGGGCATCCGCACCTCGGCGGTCCGCGACGGCGACGACTTCATCGTCAACGGCTCCAAGACGTTCATCTCTTCGGGCATCAACAGCGACCTCGTCGTCGTGGTCGCACGCACCGACCCCGAGGCCGGGCACAAGGGCTTCACGCTGCTGGTCGTCGAGCGCGACATGCCGGGGTTCACCCGCGGCCGCAAGCTCGACAAGATGGGCATGCACGCACAGGACACCGCCGAGCTGCATTTCGAGGACGTCCGGGTGCCGGTCGCCAACGTGCTCGGCAAGGAGGGCCGCGGCTTCTACCACCTGATGCAGAACCTGCCGAGCGAGCGGTTGTCGATCGCCATCTCCGCGGTCGCGGGTGCTCGCGAAACCTGGCGTCACACAGTGCAATACGCCAAGGACCGGAAGGCCTTCGGACAACCGATCGGCAGCTTCCAGCACAACCGGTTCCTGCTCGCCGAGATGGACACCGAACTCGAGGTCACCGAGGCCTACATCGACCGCTGCCTGCAGGGCGTGGTCGACGGCGAGCTGACCGCGGTGGAGGCAGCCAAGGCGAAGTGGTGGGCCACCGAGGTCGCCAAGAAGGTCGTCGACCAGTGCGTGCAGCTGCACGGCGGTTACGGCTACATGATGGAGTACCGGGTGGCCAGGGATTACGTCGACGGTCGCATCATGACGATCTTCGGTGGCACCACCGAGATCATGAAGGAGATCATCGGCCGCGATCTGGGCCTGTAGACGCGAAACGGGCGCGCTCTCCGATGATCGGAGGGCGCGCCCGCATCACAGAGGGTCAGCCGACGGGGGCCTCGGCGGCCGGCGCGGCCGGGGACTCCTGGGCCGAGACCTCGGCCGAGGTCGACGTCGGGGTGGCCGCCTCGCTGCTCGAGGTGGTGCTGCTCGAGGTCGGCGTGACGGGCGCCGGCGCGTCGGCCGGGTTCAGCACGTGGTCGACGAGGTAGATCCGCGCGTTCTCCGCCTGGATGCCACCGCACAGCACCTTGGTCGTCTCGTTGACCTTCAGGTCACCACCGGAGCCGGTCACCTCGATCTCGGTGCCCTCCTGCGAGGGGCGCTGGCCCTTGACGTCGTCGGGCCCCAGCAGGCCGAGGAAGACGTGGTAGTACAGCAGGCTGGTCAGGGCGGCCGGATCGGTGCGCAGCACCTCCTGCTGCTCGGGCGGCAGCTCGGCGAACGCCTCGTTGGTCGGCGCGAAGACCACGAACGGGCCGTTGTCGAGCACCGGGTCGATGTTCACGGCGGGATTGAGCTGACCGGACACCGCGGCGTTGAACGAGCTGATGTCCGGGATGCTCGCCAGCGCCTTGCTGACCGGCACGTTGGCCAGGCTCTTCCAGTTCGGCAGCGCGTCCTTGAACGGTCCGCACTGGGGACCCTGCGGATCGGGGATCTCCGCCACCGGAGCGGTGGTCGGGTCGGCGTACGCGTTGACTGCCAGCGGAACCGACACGGCGATCGCGACGGCGCTCGCAGCGACGCCGATGGCCTTGCTGGTGCGGTTCTTCACGTTCTGCTCCTCATGCTCTTCTCAGGTCGCCTGGCATGGTATGCACACGAAATGGTCACGGCCAAGTCGAGAATGTGTCGCGACAGCCGGTCGGATCGTTACGCGGACCCCGCTGACCAGCTATTTCTGCACGCGGTGGGCAACCGCTCACACCCGCGCGAAAAGGCCGACCCTACGATGGCGCCATGCCGGAACCGCTCATCCTCCCGATCGCCGGACATCGTCCCCAGTGCCACGACACCAGCTGGGTCGCCCCCAACGCCACCCTGGTCGGCCGGGTCGTCCTGGGCGAGGGGGCCAGCGTCTGGTACGGCGCCACGCTGCGCGCCGAAGCCGAGACCATCGACATCGGTGCGGGCAGCAACATCCAGGACGGCGTGACGGTGCACGTGGACCCCGGGTTCCCGGTGCGGCTGGGGTCGGGTGTCACGGTCGGCCACAACGCCGTCCTGCACGGCTGCACGATCGCCGACGACTGCCTGATCGGGATGGGCGCAGTGATCCTCAACGGGGCGAGCATCGGCGCCGGATCGCTGATCGCAGCCGGGGCCGTGGTGTCACAGGGGGCGGTGATCCCGCCGGGGCAGATGGTCGCCGGGGTGCCGGGCAAGGTCCGGCGGGAACTGGGCGACGCCGAACGCGACGGCATCCGCACCAACGCGCTGCTGTACCAGGAGCTGGTCAAACTGCACCGTGACGCAGGCAACGCCACCGAGCGGTGACGGCCGGGTTCTGATCGGGGAGGTTCGGGTACAGGCCCTACCGTGGACACCGTGCGGACACTTGTCACCGGCGCGACGGGATACATCGGCTCCCGCCTCGTCACCGCCTTGCTCGCCGGGGGCCACGACGTCGTCGCCGTCAGCCGTGACCCCGGCAGGCTGATGGACTTCGGGTGGTACGACCGGGTGTCGACAGTGGCCTTGGACGCCCATGACGATGCGTCGGTGCGCCGCGCGTTCGCCGAGGCCGGGCCGGTCGACGTCGTCTACTACCTGGTGCACGGGATCGGGCAGCCCGGGTTCCGGGACGCCGACAACGCCGCGGCAGCCACCGTCGCCGAGGCCGCCAAGGCCGCAGGGGTACGGCGCATCGTCTACCTCGGCGGGTTCGTGCCCGACAGCCCCGACGGTGGAGCGCTCTCGGAGCACCTGACCAGCCGCGCCGAGGTGGCCCATGCCCTCGAGATCGACGGCGGGCCGGACGTGGTGTGGCTCGGCGCGGCGATCGTGCTCGGGGCGGGGTCCACGTCCTTCGAGATGCTGCGTTACGTCGGCGACCGTTTCCTGCTGCTGCCGATGCCGGAGTGGTCGGCGAACCCGATCGACCCGATCTCGATCCGCGACGTGCTGCACTACCTCGTCGCCGCCGCGGACGAGACGGTGCCGCCCGGCGCCTACGACATCCGCGGGCCCGAGACGACGACCTACGGGGATCTGCTGCGGACCTACGCCCGCCTCGCCGGGCAGTGGCGGGCGCCGGTGCCCGTGTACGGCATCGACACCGGCCTGGTGTCGAAGGTGACCGGGCTGGTGCTGCCCGTGCCCGGCGGCCTGGCCGCCGATCTGGTCGAGTCGCTCGACTACCCGATGATGGCGTCGCCGGACCGGCTCCCGACCGCGCTGCCCGACCCGCCGGGTGGGCTCATCACCACCGAGGACGCCATCCGGGCGGCCGTGACCAGCCCGCCGCGCCGCCGTGTGGACCGGCTCGCCGACCCGCACCACCTGGCCGACACCGACCCCGACTGGGCCGGAGGTGACGCGCTGCGGCTGCGACAGCTGGCGTGCGCCGTCACCCCGCACTTCGCGCAGCCGGTCCTCGGCCTGATCGGGCTGGTGCCCGGACCTGTCGCCGGCGCGGTCCGCACCGGGCTGGATCACGTGATCGGACTGGTGCCGAAGGGGATCGTTGCGTGAACAGCCCCGACCGCACCCCGCTGTCCGGGGAGATCCTGTCGATCGCCCGCACCAAGGCGCCCGCGTTCAACGAGACTCCCTCCCAGGTCACCCGCCGCAAGGTCGTGGTGGCGGTGTTCCTGCTGATCGGCGCGACGCTGCTCGGCTACTCGCTGAGCCGGCCACCCGGGGACAGCTCGTTCGTCTGGCTCACGCTCGCCCTGGCGGCGGTGTGGGCGGTCGGCGCGTACCTGTCCGGACCGCTGCACATCGGGCACGTCAGCTTCCGCGGCCGCAACCAGCGGCCCGTGATCACCGGCATCGGGCTCGGGGTCGGCCTGGGTGTGGTGTTCATCGTGGGTGCGCTGGTGGCCCGGCAGATCCCACCCGTGCGGGACTACATCACCAGCGTCCTGGAGTACGTGAACACCGGCCCGCTGTGGCTGATCACGTTCATCACGGTGATCAACGGCCTGGCCGAGGAGATGTTCTTCCGCGGCGCCCTCTACACCGCGCTGTGGAAGTACAAGCCCGTCCTGGTGTCGACGGTGCTGTACGTCATCGCCACGGCGGCCACCACCGGCAACCCCATGCTCGGGTTCGCCGCGATCATCCTCGGCACCGTCTGCGCGCTGGAGCGCCGGGCCACCGGGGGAGTGCTGGCACCGATGCTGACCCACTTCTTCTGGGGTCTGGTCCTGGTGCTCGCACTACCCCCGATCTTCGGCGTCTGACGACTCACCGCAGCGGATGCGCTATCTCGTCGCGCCGCATCCGCGCCGCCCCCATCGCGACCGCGGCCAGCGCCACCGGCACCAGACCCGCCACGAGGAAGATCGTCTGCAGCGACACGACTTTCGACAGCGGACCGACCACCGCGAACGACACCGGCATGAAGGCCAGCGAGACGAAGAAGTCCAGGCTCGACACCCGGCCCAGCATCGCGGCCGGAACGCGCCGCTGCAGCAGCGTGCCCCAGATGACCATGCCCGCACCGTCGGTGACGCCGATG
>Ga0247757_10000999_pt1 | contig 20816 bp, 20 predicted proteins | sample UWRJL126311R4_FD_180929 | JGI IMG/M metagenome (GOLD analysis project Ga0247757, IMG submission 180929) | Plant litter microbial communities from Arlington Agricultural Research Station in Wisconsin, United States - UWRJ-L126-311R-4 | ecosystem: Environmental > Terrestrial > Plant litter >...
GCCCGGGCACGCGGCGGCGCTCGTCCTCGTCCATCTCGGCCAGCCGGGCCAGCAGCATCTCCACCTCGGCGCGGTAGATCACGTGGCCGTGGACGCGCGCGCTGTCGTAGGGCTCGAGCTCCAGCAGCATGGCCGCCGCCGAGGTGGCGGTGCCCGCCACCGCGATCGCCCAGCGCGCCGCCTCGCGCACCTCCCGCGGCAGCTGGTCGTGGAACGTCGCCCGCACCTCGTCGGCCATCGCCGTCAGCTCGTGGTGCGTGGGCGGATCGTCGGTGAAGTGGCGCTCGGTCTGACGGACGACCCCGACCTGGGTGGACACGTGGAACGTGACGTCCCCGCCGTCGCCGAGCACGAACTCGGTCGAGCCGCCGCCGATGTCGATCACCACGGTCGGCCCGCTCTGGGCCGCGTGGTCGCGCTCGCTGGTCGCGCCGAGGAACGTGAGCTGCGCCTCGCGGTCGCCGGTGATGGTGTCGACCTCGAAGCCGTACCGCTCGCGGATCTCGGCCTGGAAGGCGGCGCCGTTGCTCGCGTCGCGCACCGCGCTGGTCAGCACGCCGGTCGTCGCCTCGACGTCCAACGCGTCCGCGGCCTCGCGGTAGCCGGCGAGCGCCGCGTACACGCGGTCCATCGCCTCGGGGGCGAGCGTGCCGGACGTGTCGACGCCCTGGCCGAGCCGGGTGACGGTCGACCTGCGGTCGAGCTCGGTCACGCGGCCCTGGTCGTCCACGTCGGCGACCAGCAGCCGGGTGGAGTTGGTCCCGATGTCCACGACGGCGACGCGCATGGCAGGAGGCTATCGACCGCTCGCTTCACCCCATCTGGACCATTTCCCGCCGGCCGGCATGCATTACGCTCACCAGCGATGAACCGACCCTTCACCGACTGGAGTGCAGCATGAGCCTGGGACCCGTCGAATACGTCCTGGTCGAGTTTCCGGGCAGCAAGTTCAAGGGCGAGATCGTCCCTGCCCTCGAGGAGCTCGTCAGCGCCGGCACCATCCGCATCATCGACCTCATCTTCATCACGAAGGACGTCGACGGGAGCGTCATCGCGCTCGAGCTGTCGACGCTCTCCGAAGAGGAGGCGGCGCCGTTCGAGAAGATCGGCGTGGAGCTGGGCGACCTGCTCACCCAGGAGGACGTGGAGATCGCCGCCGAGGGCCTGACCCCCGGCAGCTCCGCCGCGCTGCTGGTGTGGGAGAACACCTGGGCGGCCAAGTTCGCCGAGGGCGTGCGCCACGCCGAGGGACGCCTGATCGCCCACGACCGGATCCCGGCCGAGGCCGTCGAGATCGCGCTGGCCGCCGCGGCCGGCACCAACTAGAACCGAGAGGGAGCAGCCTTCATGCCTTTGATGAGACGACGGGGTCCGGGCCTGCTGGGCATGGCCGCGCGCACCGCGGTCGTGGCCGGCACCGCCACGGCGGTCAGCAACAAGGTCCAGGACCGCCACGCCGCCAAGCAGGAGGAGAAGTACGAGGAGCAGCAGCAGGCGATGCAGCCGCCGCCGCAGCAGTACGCGCCGCCCGCGCCCGCCCCGGTCGCCGCGCCGGTGTCGCAGGCCTCGGTGATCGAGGAGCTCAAGCAGCTCGGCGAGCTGAAGCAGCAGGGCATCCTCACCGAGGAGGAGTTCGCCGCTCAGAAGGCCAAGCTGCTCGGCTAGACGGGGAAGGGCATCGGCTCGCCGGCCAGGCCGGCGAGCAGGTTGTCCACCGCCATCGCGGCCATCCGCTCCCGCGCGGTGCGGGTGGCCGAGCCGATGTGGGGGACGACGAGCAGGTTCGGCGCACCCAGCAGCGGATCGTCGGCCGGGAGGGGCTCGGGATCGGTGACGTCGAGCGCGGCGCCGGCGATCCACCCCTCGGTCAGGGCGACGCGCAGCGCCGCCTGGTCGACGATCGGCCCGCGGGCCGTGTTCACGAGGATCGCGCTCGGCTTCATCGTCCGCAGGGCCTCCGCTCCGATCAGGTGCCGCGTCTCGTCGGTCAGGGGGACGTGCAGCGAGACGAAGTCGCTGGCGGCGAGGAGATCGGGGAGCGGCGTCTTGCGCGTGTGCAGCACGGTCATGTCGAAGCCGCGCGCACGCCGGGCCACCGCTTGGCCGATGCGTCCGTGCCCGATCAGGCCGAGCGTCGCGCCGTGGACGTCGGCCCCGAGGAAGCCGGTGGGATCCCAGGTGCGCCACGAGCCGTCGACGGCGGCCGCGGCCGCCGGGACGACCCGCCGCGCGGCGGCCAGGAGCAGCGCGAAGGTGAGGTCGGCGGTCGCGTCCGTCAGCACGTCCGGGGTGTTGCCGACCGGGATCCCGCGGTCCGCGGTGGCCGCCAGGTCGATGTTGTCCACGCCGACCGCGAACGTCGCGACGGCGCGCAGGCGGGGCGCCGCGTCGAGCAGGGCCCGGTCGATCCGGTCGGTGAGCAGGCACAGCAGCCCGTCGGCCCCGGCCGCGCGCTCACGCAGCACCTCCGGCGGGGGCGGCACGTCGTCCTCCCAGACGTCGACGGTGTGCCCGGCCGCGGCCAGCCGGTCGACGGCCGGGCCGGGCAGCCGGCGGGTGACGAGGACGTGGGCCATGGGACGGGAGTCTGACGACCGGTCGCCCGGCTAGATTCGCAGGCGATGAGCCCTCCGCCCGACGGTGCCCCGCGCGCAGCCGAGACGCCGCCGCCCGAGGCCGTGGTCCAGATCACGATGTCCAGCCGCACGGTGCTGCGCATCGCGCTGCTCGTCGTCGTCGTCCTGCTCGTCGTCTCGCTCGGCGACACGCTCGTGGCGTTCTTCCTCGCCGCCTTCCTGGCCTGCGGGCTGCACCCGGTCGTGACCTGGCTGCAGGGGCGGTTCTCGCTGTCCCGGGTGTGGTCGGCGCTCCTGCTCTACGCGCTGGTGTTCGTCGCCCTCTGCGTCGTCATCGCGCTGGTCGTCGTCCCCATCTACTCCGAGTTCCGCACGTTCGTCGCCCACCTGCCGCAGTACATCGACGAGCTCAAGACGAGCGACGTCTTCCAGCAGATCGACGACAAGGTCCACCTCTCCGACGAGGCGACCAAGGCGGCGCAGAACCTCGGCAAGGCGCTGCCGGAGACGGCCAACGCGGTGCTGGGCATCGGCGGCAGCCTCGTCACCGGCGCGTTCGCCATTGTCACGCTCGCGTTCCTCACGCTGTACCTGCTGATCGAGCTGCCCTCGGTGCTGGCGAACATCGCCGCGCTGATGCCGCCGGACCGCGCCGCGACCTACCTGCGCGTGCAGAACCAGGTCAACGAGACGATCACCAACGCGCTGCTCGGCCAGCTGGTGATCGCGACGATCGCCGGCACCGTCGCCGGGCTCGCGTCGTGGGCGATCGGGCTGCCGTTCCCCGCGGTGCTCGGCGTGATCGTCGCCGCCTTCGACCTCATCCCCCAGGTGGGATCGACGATCGCCGGGGTGATCCTCGGGCTCGTCGGGCTGACCGTCGGGCTGCCCCAGGCCATCGCGATCGTGCTTGTGGTCATCGTCTACCAGCAGATCGAGAACTACCTCATCCAGCCCGCGGTGATGCGGCGCGCCGTGGAGATCTCCCCGCTCGTGACGATCGCCAGCGTGATCGCCGGTGCCGCCCTGTTCGGCGTCCTCGGGGCGATCCTCGCCGTGCCCGTCGCCGCCTCGGTGAAGGTGGTGCTCGCCGAGCTGCTGGCGCCGCGCCGCGCGCGGATGGCCGCGCTGCGCGAGGAGGCGGGCGAGGCGCCGGAGACGGCGCTGGAGCCCGGCCCGGCCTGACCGGTCCCGGTCGGCCCCGCGGTCAGCCGCCGGAGAGGCCCAGGCCCATGCGGTCAGGGACCTGGGTGATCGCCCGCAGCGACGGGTCGGGGAACGCCCCCGCCACCGTCTTGTCCAGCCCCTCGCGGTGGGCGGTCAACGCGGCCTGGCGCTCGGGCGGCGCGGTCGCCGCCACCGTGTCGAGCAGCGCCCGCAGCCGGCGCGTGACCTGCACGGAGTGGGAGCCGAACTGGACGATCTCCGTGAGCGCGAGGTCGACGAGGTCGTCCCACGTCGCGGTGCGGATGCGCACCCGCGCGTCCCCGTGGGTGACGGCCCGGCCGGCCAGGAGCTGGAGCATGTCCTCCACCTCGTCCAGCGCCTGGGTGGCGGTGGTCGGGTCGTTGATCGCCGGCGACAGCGCCTTGATCGCGATGTCGACGATGAGGCGGAAGCCGTAGGCGGGGTCCTGCTCGATCGTGCGGGCGGGGGCGAACACGATCGCCCGGCGCAGCGCGTGGTGCAGGTCCGCGGCGTCCGCGCTCGTGCCGTCGCCGGCGATGCGCAGCAGCGGGTCGCCGTGGCCGACGCGCTCGCCGATGGCGGGGACCAGGGCCACGGTGACGTCGTGCCGCGCGCCGGCGGCGCGGACCGCCGCCACGTCCACGGTCGCCACCACCGCCGGGTCGTGGTGGTGGAAGAGCACGACGGCGTCGTCCGGGAGCGGGGGGTAGGCGGGCGCATCCTCGTCGCCGTCGTACGGCTCCGGGTAGACGGCGCCGATCGCCGCGCAGCCCATCCGGCCGAGGCGGCCGAGCACGACGGGGATCTGCAGGCCCGTCGTCACCCGCTGGATGAGGCCGAGGAAGAACAGCACGCTGGTGATGAGGAGCAGGAACGCGATCGAGATGGTGATCAGCGTCGCGCCGCTGGAGCCGTCGCCGATGTCGAGCGTGGCGCCGAGGCAGAAGACGAACGTGGCGACGAAGGCGCCGAGGGCGTGGCCGGCGAAGCGGTCGCGGCGCAGCTCGGGGACCACGCGCGGGGACAGCGCCTGGCTGCCGAACTGCACGATGAGCAGGCTGAGCGAGAAGACGAAGCCGGTGAAGGCGATCATCCCGCTGCCCGTCGCGGTCAGCATCGCGCGCGCCGCGTCCGGGCTGATGCCGGTGTGGATGTCCAGCGCCCGGTCCAGGCGGGGGGAGACGACGCCGAGCGCCAGCGCGACCACGAGCCAGATCAGCGGGGTGATGGCCGACGTGCGGGCGATCCACAGGCGGAAGCGGATGTCGTCGGCCTTGCGCATGGGGGCGATCCTACGTGGGATCATTCGTGGGGTGACCGTGTTCTCCAAGCTCCGGGCCGCGCTGGGACGCTCTCGCGATCAGCCGGCTGAGCCCGAGCCGGCCGTCCCGGCCGCGCCCGAGACGGCGCCTGAGCCGACGCCCGACGCCGGGGCGCCCGCCCCGCCGTCGCCCGTGCCGGGCGTGCTTCCCACCCCCGTCGCCCCGGTGACCGGCCCGCCGGAGACGGCCCCGGCCGCGGACGTCCCGCCGGTCGTCCCTCCGTCCTCGCCTGTGCGTCCGCTGCCCGGCCAGCACGAGCAGGCCGAGCGGGCCGAGGCGCTGGGCCTGCGCGCCCGCATCGCCCCGCCCGTCGGCGTGGGGATCGGCGCGCAGCCGCACGTCCTGTGGGGGACCCGCGGCGGCTTCCAGGTCTTCGTCCGGCTCGGCGTCGACGAGGTCGGCGAGGGCCTCGAGCTGCTCAACACGCGCGGCCTGCGGCAGATCGTCGTCGTCCGGGCGGCGTTCCCCACGTTCCAGCTGCACGGCAAGGACGGCACGGTGACTCCCGTTCCGGGCAGCACGCCGCCGCCCGCCGTGGCCGAGGCGCTGGCCGCCCTGGAGCACGATCCTGCCCGCTGGAACGACCTCGTGGTGGTCGCCGGCCCGGAGGGGCTCGTCACCTCGCGGCCGCAGCTCCCGGAGCGCGACGACGACTGGACGCAGGACCTGCGGCTGGTGGAGCGGCTCGTCGCCGCCACATCCGCCGAGCCCCTGCTGGCCGAGCGCATCGGCCCGGCCTGGAAGGTCCCGTACGGGGTGGCCGGCAAACGCCGCCCCCGCTCCGTCTGACCCAGCCTGCCGTCCGTCCCGGCGCCGGGGGTGTGGGGTCGGTTTCGTCAACGATTCGCTAACATCGTCTGACCGCCGCGGGGTGGAGCAGTCTGGTAGCTCGTCGGGCTCATAACCCGAAGGTCGCAGGTTCGAATCCTGCCCCCGCTATTCGGACGCCGAACAGGTTCGCCCTCTCGGCAGTCTCGAACCGAAAGCCACCTCTCGCCGGGTGGCTTTCGCCGTTTCGGGGCCGTCTTCGGGCGTGAGTGTCGCTCAGTGGTTGCCCGCCAACCACTGAGCGACACTCACCCGTGCCGCCGGTAGGGATCGCCCCTACTCTTTCGGCGCCAGGGCGCCAGATCGGCCGGATCCCGTCGTTCGTCGCGTAGGTTCACGCGTTCGCGATCCGGTCCAGCCGTTCGATGGAGGTCCTCCCCCGATGCCCCCGTTCTCTCCGCGCCCCCGGGCGCGCCTCATGCTCCTCCTGCTGTGCGGCGTCGCCGCGACGCTCTTCGCCGCCGCGTCGGCGCAGGCCGCGCCGCTGACCATCACCTACCACCCCAAGGGCGAGGAGCAGACGCTCCACGTGCCGGCCGACGTCACGTCGATCGGCGTGGTCGCGGTGGGCGGCACGGGCGGGGCGGGGCAGTACGGCGGAAGTGGCGGAACGCTGATCCCCGGTGGCCGGGGCGCCCGCGTCTCCGGCGCGATCCCCGTCACCCCCGGGAGCACGCTGTACCTCGAGGTGGGCGCCAACGGCACCGACGCGTCCGCCGGCTGCGAGAGCTCCGCCTTCCTGGGCGGCGGCCGCGCCGGTTGCAGCGGCACGGGCGGCGGCGGGGGCGCGACGGACATCCGCGTCTGCGCGGCCTCCGCGAGCTCCTGCCCCGGCAGCGACCCGCTCGGTCGCCTGCTCGTGGCGGGCGGCGGCGGCGGGTCTGCCGGCGCGAACGCGAACGACGGTGGGCCGGGCGGCGACGCCGGACAGCCCGGGACGACGGTGAGCACGATCTACCGCGGGACCGCGGGCGGCGGCGGCGCCGGCACGGATACCGCCGGCGGCGCCGCGGGCGGCAACGGCGACGAGGGCACGGTCGACCCCTACTCGCCGCTGCCCGCCACCGCCGGCACGCTCGGGCAGGGCGGCGCGGGCGGCACCGGCCGGGCCGGCGCCTTCCTCGGCGGCGGCGGCGGGGGCGGCGGCCTGTACGGCGGGGGCGGCGGCGGCTCCGCCAACTACTACGCGGCCGGTGGCGGCGGGGGCTCCAGCCTCGTTCCCTCCGGCGGTACGTCCACGCTCGACTCGGGCGCCGATCCGCGCCTGGAGCTGACGTTCGACCCGGGCCCCGCGACCTCGGTCACCAAGCCGGTCCTCGACGCCGCGACGGTGTACGCCGGCGGGCAGGCCCAGACCACGGTCACCGTGGAGGTTCGGGCCGGCGACATCGCCATCCCGGGGCAGGCCGTCACCTTCTCCGCGACGGCCCCCGCCCCGACCTTCGGGCCGGTGACCGACCACGGCGACGGCACCTACTCGGCGACGGTCACCGCGGCGGCGACGCGCGGCGCCTCGACGATCACCGCGCACGCCGCCGCGGCGCAGCAGCCCGACAGCGCGGGCACCGTGCTCACGCAGGTCGTGCTGCCGGTCGTGACGTCCCCGGCCGACGGTGCCCCGGCGCTCGACACGCCCACCGGCCCCGGCACGATCTCCGCCTCCGGGACGGCCGATCCGGCGACCACCGCGGTGCGGGTCGGCTGCTACGTCCCGAGCGACTTCCCGGAGGAGCGGTTCCGGGAGCTCGCGGGGCCGGTGCCGGTCACGGCCGGCACGTGGAGCGTGGCCGACCTGTCGCTGGACGGGAGCTACGGCCGCTGCCGGCTCGTGGCCCTGGCCGCGGACGTCGACGGCGACGAGGCGGCCGCCGACGCCTCCGGGCCGCGGCTGCGCCGCCTGGCGTACTCGGTCTACGAGGGCGACGCCGGGCCCCAGAGCTTCGAGGGCACCGCGGTCGGGCTGGCGGGCGAGGTCGGCCTGGGCCCGTTCGGATCGTGCGACCTGTCGATGCGCGAGCTCTCGCCGTCGCTCGAGTCGAGCCGGTCCCGCCTGGAGTGCGCGGCGAGCCTGACCGGCTGGGACGACTGGGCCGACGACGAGCGGCCCGCCCTCTCGGTCGACGGCCATCGTGTCTTCACGCCGTATCAGCAGTGGGACTGGGGCGTGGCCCCCGGCGATCCCGCCTCCCCGACCACGACCCTGACGTCCACCACCGCGGCGGACGGATCGCTCGTGCTCACCGAGCGCGACGGCCTCGCCCGCTGCGGCACCGCCGAGGACGACTGCTCGACCCTGGCGGCGGTCGGGGTGGCGGTGACCGTCCGCACGGCGACGTCGCCCTCCGGCACGCACGTCCAGCGCGTCTACACGCTGGAGAGCACCGACGGGCAGCCCCACGCGGTCACGCTGTCGATCGGCACGCAGGCCAACTACGACGTGCCCGAGTTCCGGGTCGGCGGCGAGCAGGACTACGCCGCGCACGACGCGCCGGACACCGTGCCGGTGGGGGCCGGTCCGTTCTCCGTGCTCATCCGTGGCGGCGACGAGACCGACGAGACGCACGTGGCCACCACGGCGGCGGTGGCGCCGGACGAGGCGCTGTTCGCCGCGCCCGATCGGCTCGTGCAGCGGTACAGTCGGACGGTGCCGGCGGCGGGCAGGGTGCGCCTCGGCTTCAGCCTCGACCTGACCGCGCCCGACCAGGCCGTCGCCGCCGCCGCGGTCCAGCGGGCGGCGTTCCTCCCCGCGCTGACGATCACCGCGCCCGCTGCCGGCGCGACGACGACGGACGCGACCGTGACCGTGCGCGGCACGGCCCGGCCGGAGTCCACGGTCACGGTCGCCGGCACGCCGGTCGACGTCGCCGCGGACGGCACGTGGAGCGCGCCGGTCGTGCTCGCCGCGGGCGCGAACGCGATCGAGGCGGTCGAGACCACGCAGTTCGGCGCGACCAAGGCCGCGTCGATCACGGTCACCTACACGCCGCGCCCCGACGACGGTACGCCGACCACGCCGGTGGATCCGCCCACGCCGACCGTCCCGACGACGCCCACCACCCCGACCGTTCCCGGTCCGGGACCGAAGCCGCAGCCGGCGCCCGCGCTGCTCAGGCTCACCGGCGTGCCGACGCGGCTGAAGACGGCGAGTGCCATCGCCAAGGGCGTCTCGTTCAAGGCGACGCTGGGTGCCTCCGGCGCCTCGGTGACGGCCGAGCTGCTCGGCTCGTCCAAGCCGAAGTCGCTCGGCAAGGTCGTGCGCAAGAAGGTCAAGGCGGGGACGAGCACCATCCGCGTGAAGCTGTCCAAGGCGGCCGCCAAGGTCCTGCGTAAGAAGAAGACGGTGACGATCCGGCTGAAGGTCACGGCCAAGCCGCGCACCGGCGCGGCCAAGACGGTGACCAAGGTCATCGTCCTGCGCCGCTGAGGCCGCCGCGCCGCCCGCGGCGGCGTGAGTGTCGCCCAGTGGTTGCCCTGCAACCACGCAGCGACATTCAGGCCGCCCCGGGCCGCCGGCCCGCCCCACATAGTGCGGACTGGTACGTTCGTCGTCCCGGATTCTCCGGCTCACGATGGACGACAGGCGGTCTGGCGGCCGCCGGGAAAGAGCGTGGAGACACATGGCGCACTACGGAACGCAGCGGCGGGACGCATTTCGCGACTGGGTCGGGGCGGACATGCCCGATCAGGCCGCGGTGCAGGTGTACTACGAGACGGTCCAGTGGCCGAAGGCGAAGCTGCTCGACCAGATGGCCGGCTGCACGGACAAGATGCCCGACGTCCTCTGCGACAGCCTCAAGATGAAGCACGGCAACACGTACGCCACCGCGGCGACGAACCTGCTGCGCACGCACCACTGAGCGAAGAGGGCGCCCGTCCGGGGCGTCGGTGGGGCGGGGTGGGTGTCGCCCAGTGGTTGTCTGGCAACCACTGGGCGACACTCACCGCTGCGCGCGCGGGCGCGGGGGCTCCGTGGTCCCGCGGCTTGGCATGTCAGCGCTTGATGACTTCTGATAAATTGACGTGAACGTAAGAAACAGGTTCCGTCCGACGGGAGTCCCAGCATGGCCAGGAGAAGCTTCGGCGTCAGCGCCGATCACGCGCACTACAAGTGGTGGGCCCTGTCCTGCACGAGCCTGGGCATGCTGCTCGCCACGGTCAACTCGGGCACGCTGGTCATCGCGCTGCCGAACCTGGAGCAGGCGCTCGGCGTCGACCTGCTGACGCTCGTCTGGGTGATCCTCGCCTACATGATCGCCTCGACGGTCCTGGTGCTCACGTTCGGCCGCCTGTCCGACGTCTTCGGCCGCAAGAAGGCCTACGCCGCCGGCTTCCTGATCTTCTCGCTCGCCTCCCTCGGCGCCGGCTTCGCCAGCGGGGGCACCGACCTCATCGTCTGGCGGATCGTGCAGGGGATCGGCGCGGCGCTGATCTTCGCCAACGCCTCGGCCCTCGTCACCGACGCCTTCCCCAAGGAGGAGCTGGGGATGGCGATGGGCACCAACGTGATGGTCGCCGCCGTCGGCCTCGTGCTCGGCCCGGTGCTCGGCGGCCTCCTCGTGGAGATCTCCTGGCACTGGGTCTTCTGGTTCAACGTGCCGTTCGGCCTGCTCGGCACCGCCTGGGCCTGGCTGGTGCTCCGCGAGCTCGTCGTGCCCGAGAAGGAGCACCGCTTCGATTGGTGGGGGACGGTCACGTTCGTCGTCGGGCTCACCGGCCTCACCTACGGCGTGTCCCGCGGGGGCCTGCTGAGCTGGACCGACACGCTCACGCTCGTGGGCATCGGCCTCGGCGTGGTCCTCCTGCCGCTGTTCGTCCTCGTCGAGCGGCGCGTCGCCGAGCCGATGCTCGACCTGTCGCTGTTCCGCGACCGCGGCTTCTCCTCGGCCACGGGGGCGGCGTTCCTGGGCGGCCTCTCCCGCTTCTCCCTCACCTTCGTGTTCGTCCTCTACTTCCAGGGCGCGCTGGGGGACGACCCGATCCTCGCCGGGGTCAAGCTCGCGCCGCTCGCGGTGGGGATGCTCATCAGCTCGCCGCTCGCCGGGCGCTATGCCGACCGCCACGGCGCCCGCCTGCTCGCCGCCGCCGGCCTGGTCGTCAGCGGGGTGGGCATGATCGGGATGACGATGCTCGACACCGGCACCGCCTACGCCATCACGGCCGGGTGGCTGCTGCTCACCGGGCTGGGCTCCGGCATGTTCAACTCGCCCAACACCGCGGCGATGATGGGCGCCGTTCCCGCCCACCGGCGCGGGATCGCGGCGGGCACGCGGATGATGCTCCAGAACACCGGCTCGGTCCTCTCGATCGCGATCCTGCTGGCGATCGTCACCGCCGCCGTGCCGAAGGAGACGCTGCTGTCGATCTTCTCCGGCCTGACGACGGGCCTGTCGGACGCGGCGCTCGCGCCGTTCATCCACAACCTGCACATCGCGATGTGGGTCCTGGCGGGGACGTCCTTCCTCGGGGCGTTCGTCTCCCTCCTGCGTCCCCGGCAGCAGCGGGCCGCGGTCCCCGCCGCGGCGGTGGTGGCCGATGCGCATCGGTGAGATCGCCACCGCGGTGGGCACCACGCCGCGCACCATCCGCTACTACGAGGAGATCGGGCTGATGCCCGGCGCCGCCGGCCGCCGGTCGGGGACGCACCGCACCTACACCGAGGACGACGTCGAGCAGCTGCGCGAGGTCCTGCGGCTGAAGGACCTGCTCGGCGTGACGCTCGACGAGCTGCGCGAGCTGGTGGCGGCCCAGGACGCGCGCACGCTGCTGCGCGAGGAGTTCCGCGAGCCGGGCACGTCGGACGACCGCCGGCGGCGCATCCTCGCGGAGCTGGACGGGGTGGTCGACCGGCAGGTGGCCCTGGTGCACCGCCGGCGCGCGCAGCTCGACGAGCTCGAGGCGGAGCTGCTGGACCGGCGGGCCCGCATCGCGGACCGCCAGCGCGAGCTGGGCGAGACGCCCGCGACCGCCTGACCGGGCGCCGCTAGGCTCCCGGACCGTGGACGGCGCGGCGACCGAGGGAACCATCGCGGTGGGGGAGCGCACGCTCGCCTACCGCACCCTGGGCGCCGGCCCGCCGCTGCTCGTGGTCAACGGCTACGGCGCGACGAGCGCCGACTGGGACCCGGTGCTGCTCGGCGCGCTCGCCCGGTCGTTCACCCTCCTGCTCCCGGACGGCCGGGGGCTGGGCGGATCGGACCTGGGCGACCCGTCGGCGCCCGGCGATCCCCTCACGATCGACGGCCTCGCGGAGGACCTCCTGGCCCTCCTCGACGCGCTGGGCTTCGAGCGTGCGGCGACGGTGGGCTGGTCGATGGGCGGGTTCGTGGCTCAGCGCCTGGCCGCGCGGGCGCCGGAGCGCGTCGATGCGCTCGTGCTCCTGTCGACCGACCCGGGCGGCCCGGCGGCCGTTCGGGCCGCCCCGGAGGTCTGGGCCCGGCTCACCGACCACGCGGGCACCCCGCGCGAGCGGGCGGCCCGGCTGCTCGCGCTGCTGTTCCCGCCCGCGCTGGCCGGGGAGCTGGACCGGCGGTTCGGCGACGTCGTGGCCCAGGCACAGGCCGCGCTCTCGCCCGCCGCGCTCGCGGCCCAGGAGGCGGCGATCGCCGCCTGGCACCGCGACGCGCCGGCGGCCCTCCCGGACGGGCTCCCGCCGGTGCTGGCGGTGCACGGCAGCGAGGACGTGGTGATCCCCGCGGCGAACCTCGACGGGCTGGCCGCACGCTGGCCGGGGTGCCGGACCGAGCGCTTCGCGGGCGGCGGCCACGCGTTCATGGCCCAGGAGCCCGAGCGGCTGGCCGCGCTGATCGCCGCCTTCGCCGCCGTCTGAGGATCGCCCCCGCGTCAGCCGCGGTCGATGGGAAGGGTGACGCGGGCCACCGCGCCGCCCTCCGGCGCGCTTCCGACGGTCAGCGTGCCCTCGTGGGCCTGCACGATCGCCATGCAGATCGACAGCCCCAGGCCGAGGCCGGCGACCGCGTCGCGGTGGGCGTGCTCGGCCCGGAAGAACCGGTCGAAGAGATGGGCCTCGTCCTCGGCGGAGATCCCCGGCCCGGTGTCCTGGACCTCGAGGATGGCGTGGCCGTCCACGCGCTCCAGGCGCACGTCGATCGACCCGCCGCGCGGCGTGAACTTGATCGCGTTCGACACCAGGTTGTCGAGCAGCTGCCCGAGCCGGTCGGCGTCCGCGCCGGTGAGGTCCACGGGCACCGGGGTCTCGCTGATCAGCCGCACGCCGCCCTTCGCGGCCCGGGGCTCGGCCGACTCGACCGCGTCGCGCACCACCCGCCGCAGGTCGGTCGGGGCGACGTCGAGGGACATGCGGCCGCTCTCGATCTGGGCGACGAACAGCAGGTCGCCGACCAGGCGCATCAGGCGCCGGGCGCTGCGGTCGACCACGCCGAGGTAGTGCTGCTGCTGCTCGTTGAGGTCGCCGACCTCCTCGTCGCGGACCATGTCCAGGTAGCCCATGATCGACGTGAGCGGGGTGCGCAGCTCGTGCGAGATGAGGGCGAAGAACTCGCTGGTCAGGCGATCGGCCTCCCGCTCGGCGCGGCGCCGTCCGAGGACCTGGCCGATGAGGTCGGCGATCGAGCGCATCGCGGCCCAGCGGACGTCGTCCGGCGGCTCGTCGTCAGCGGTCGCGAAGCCGAGCACGCCGAGCGTCTCGCCCGCCACCGTCACGGGGACCGCGAACACGCTGCGGATCACGCGCCGGTCGCCGTCGGGCAGCGTCGAGGAGAGCGTGGTGCTGGTGAACGGCATCCACTGGTCCTCGCCCGTGGCCCACGCGACCGCGACGGGGGCGCCGGGGTCGGGGGCGGCGCCCGGCTCGTACCGCTGCTCCCGCAGTCGACGGGACAGGTTGGGCAGCTCGAAGCCCTCGGCGTTCCAGATCTCCACGCACCGGATCGCCAGCTCCTGCACGTCGTACTCCCAGAACGTGCCGTGCAGGCAGTTGAGCGGCTTGGCCATCGCGCCGATGATCGGGAGGATCAGGTCGTCGCCCGTCTCGGACTGCACGAGCACGCGGTTGACCGCCTCCTCGGCCTCGCGCTCCTGCTCCCGCATCGTCTGGTCGGTGACGTCGCGGACGAAGTACACGCCGATGCGGCGCTTGGAGGTCGTGACCGACGCGGCGGTGATCTCGATCAGCACCCGCCGGTCGTCGGGGCGCCGGATCCATACGCGGTAGGGCGCCATCGTCCCGGTCGAGGCGAAGAGGACGCGCCGCCGGGCATGGTGGGCCTCCCGGTCCTCGGGCGGCAGCACGACCTCGCCGAGCACGTGCCCGACGACCTCGTCGGCAGGGAAGCCGTAGATCGCCTCGGCCTGGGCCGTGTACTCCAGGACGACGCCGTCGGCGTCGACCGCGACGAACCCGTCGTTGGAGGCCTCCAGCAGCGCCCGGTTGGTCTCTGCCGCGTCGCGGGCGTCGGCGGTGGCGAGCTTCAGCTCACGGCGCGAGCGGCGCAGCTCCGAGGAGACGATCAGGGCGGCGACGATCACCAGCAGCGGCAGGCTGATGAGCCCGATGAGCCCGATGAGGTTGCTGCGGTCGGCCGAGGCGTTGGCCTCGGTGGTGCGAGCGTTGGCCGCGGCCTGCTCGGCTTGGGCGAGGGCGGTGAACTGCGCCCGGATGGCGTCGACCCGGCGCTTGCCCTCCAACGTCCGGTCGGTGCTGCGGGCCTGCGGGACGTGGGCGCGCAGGTCCGTGAGCAGGGGGTCGGCGTACGCGCGGACGTAGTCGTCCACGGAGCGCAGGAACGCCGTGAGGCGGCGGACCTGCGCGGGGTCCATGCCGTCCAGGAGGAGGCGCAGCCGGCGCTCGAGCTGGGGGAGGGATCGGGTGGCCTCGTCGCGCGGGTCCAGGAACCGCGAGTCCCGGGTCAGGGCGAAGCCGCGCAGCGCGGTCTCGATGTCGACGACGCCCAGGCCGATCTGGGTGACGAGGATCCCGCGTTCGTTGGCGGCGCGGCGCTCGTTGGTCGCGTTGCGCAGGTCGTGGCTGGCGATGGTCAGCAGCCACAGCGTCACGCCGAGCGGGATCAACACCACGGCAGCCAGGATCACGGCACGGCCGCTGGACCCGAAGCGCTTCACCCTGGTAGCCCTCTTCGGGACTTACCGCGTGTGTTCATCCCACGCCAGTGTCGCACGTGCGCGCCGGGATACCGAGCATTGCACGGTCCCGTTCCCGTCCCACCGCGGATCGGCTGGGCGGGAGCGACGGATGCGCGGTGGCGGGCTCAGACGGCCGAGCGCTCCGGGAAGCGGGGCAGCCCGTCGTCCGGGATGGGCTCCCAGACCGCCGCGTAGTCCACGAAGACCCGAGCCGCGGGCCGGACGCCGGGATCCTGGTCGAGCGAGCCCAGCCGCACGACGATGATCCCTTCGTCCGGGGTGCGCACGAACAGGCCCGAGCCGCACGTGCCGCAGAACACCTTCTCGCGCCCGCCGTCTGGGTCCCACGCCCGCAGCTGCTCCTCGCCGGCCACCACGCGGACGGAGCCCGGCGCGACCCGGCCGGCCGGTCCGGCGGCGGCCCCGGAGCGGCGCTGGCAGCGGCCGCAGTGGCAGTAGACGGCGGCGGTCAACGGCGCGTCGATCTCGTAGCGCACGGCGCCGCAGGCGCAGGCGCCGGTGAGGACGGGGGAGGAGGACATGGCGAGAGCCTAGTGCGACGGTTGCGCCGGCCAGCCCGGGCGTGGCCGGACGCCGGGTGCGAAGGGCGGCGGCGCGCTGCGATACGCCGGTGGGGTGCGCGACAGCCCGATCGGGTTGCGGGCCAGGGCGATCTCCCCGCCGCCGGGGCGGGGGAGGGCCACGACGGGATCGAGCCCGAGCGCGCCGGCCAGCGCGAACGCCTCGCCGACGTCGTTGACGACGCCGGCCGGGACGCGCGCGGCCGTGAGCAGCGCCGCCCACTCGGCCGCGGGCCGGGTCGCCAGGGCGGCGACGAGCGCGTCCCGCAGCGCGTCGCGGTGGGCGACCCGCGCGCCGTTGTCCGCGAACCGGGGATCGGTGGCCAGCGCGTCCCGCCCGAGCACGGCGCACAGCGCGCCGAACTGGCGGTCGGTCCCCACGGCCAGGACGAGGTCGCCCCCGGCCGTCGGGTACAGGGCGTACGGCGCGATGCTCGGGTGCTGGTTGCCCATGCGGCGGGCGACGGTGCCGCCCGCGGTGAACGCCGAGGCCTGGTTGACGAGCGCGGCCAGGAGCGAGGAGAGGAGGTCGACCTCCACGCGCTGCCCCTGCCCGGTCTCCTCCCGGTGGCGCAGGGCGGCGAGGATGCCCACGGTCGCGAACAGCCCCGCGAGCACGTCGACGAGCGCCACCCCGACCTTCTGCGGCTCCCCGTCCGGCTCGCCGGTGACGCTCATCAGGCCGCCGACGGCCTGCAGGAGCAGGTCGTAGCCGGGCAGTGCGGCCCCGGCGCCGCGCCCGAAGCCGGTGATCGAGCAGTAGACGAGGCCGGGACGGTCGGCGGCCAGCGCGTCGTATCCCAGTCCGAGCCCGTCCATCACGCCCGGGCGGAAGTTCTCCACGATCACGTCGGCCTCTCCGGCGAGCCGCCGGGCGTGGTCGCGGTCGCCGTCGTCGCGGAGGTCGAGCACGACGCTCGTCTTGTTGCGGTTGACGGCCTGGAAGTACGTCGCCTCGCCGGCGTCGTCGTGGGGCGGGCCCCAGGCGCGGGTGTCGTCGCCGGCTCCGTCCGGTCCACCGCGCTCCACCTTGAGGACCGTGGCGCCGAGGTCGGCGAGCATCATCGTCGCGAACGGGCCGGCCAGCACCCGGGAGAAGTCGAGGATCCGCAGGTCGTGCAGGGCACTGCTCATCGCGCCAACATCGCAGATCGAGAGCCGTACGGGGTGTTTCGCCGGGTCGACCCGGCATGATGCGCTGCCGATGTCCTTTCCCTCCGTGCCGTCCGCGCTCGCCGCCCCCCGTCTCCGCCGCCGTCGCCTGCTCCAGCTCGGGGCCGCGGGCGCGGCCGCCACCTGGCTCGGCCCGCTCGACGGGCTGGGCGCGACCGGCACCGCCGAGGCCGCCGTGCTGCGCCCCGAGCTGCGCCGCTCGTCCTGGCTGGAGCTCACCGACCCCGCCCTCCAGGTGCGGATCGACGAGCAGCGGGTGATGGGGCTGCGCCTCGTGGAGATCGCCGACCTGCCGATCGCCGAGCGGATCCCCGCGCTGCGCGAGCACGACGCCGCGTTCGTGGCCCGGTTCGCCGGCGCGCCCGGCCTGGCCCAGGGCACGCGAGCGCTGCGGCAGTCGGAGCTGGGAGCGATCGAGCTGTTCCTCGTGCCGGTCGGCGCCGGTGGCGACGGGCTCTACGAGGCCGTGGTCGACCGTACGATCCGGATCGCGGGCATCAACGAGGAGGCCGTGCCGGAGGTCGTCGTGCCCGACGCGCGCGCCGTCCAGCCGCCGCAGGATCCCGGGCCCGGCGGCATCCCGTCCCCGGCGCAGGCGAAGGCGAAGGCCAAGAAGCCGAAGGTCCTCGTCCCGCGCGTGCGGCGCATCGCGGTCTCTCGCGCGGCGCACGCCGCCGGCCGGCGCTCGCTCGTCGCCGAGCTCGCGCTGGCGGACGGGGCGGGCCTGAAGACGGTGCGCGGGCAGCTGCTCTCCCGCGGCCGCGTGGTCGCGCGCGCGACGGGCACGCGACGCGGCCAGACCGCCCGCCTGCGCTTCACGGCGCGCCGTCCGCTGCCCCGGGGAAGCTACGTGCTGGCGATCACTCTGATCAGCCGCACCGGCCACGTCACCCGCCTGCGAAAGAAGGTCCGTCTCCCATGACCACGCTCGATCAGCTGACCGTCGACCACTTCGCCCCCACCGTCGAGGAGGCGTACGTCCTGGACCTCGACGGGCAGGGCACGCTCGACTTCACACTGCTGGAGGCCCGCCGGCTGGGCACCGGGCTGGACGGCGCCCGCGACCCCTTCGCGCTCGTGTTCCGCGGCCCGCTCGACCCGCAGCTGGAACAGCGGACCTACGCCATCGAGCACCCGGGGCTGGGCCGGCTGCTGTTCTTCATCGTCCCCATCGCCCGCGAGGCGGACGGGATGCGCTACGAGGCCATCTTCGGCTGATCGGCGGCCGGGGGCTCGGGGACCGCGGGCCCGCCGCCGACCGGGCGCTCGAGCTTGAGGTAGACCTGCTCGGCCTCGGCGACCACCGCGAACCCGAGCCGCTCGTACAGGCGGCGCGCCGGGTTGAAGACCTCGACGTGGATGGTCGTCGGCACGCCGCGTGCGTCGGCCTCGGCGAGCACCGGCGCGAGGACCCGCGTGCCGACCCCCCGGCCGCGGAAGGCCGGGAGCAGCGCGATGTCCACGATCCGGATCTCCGCGGTCCAGCGGCCGACGATGAGCCGGCCGGCCGGCTCGCCGTCCACCTCGACCACGTCGAACGACGTGTCGAAGTAGTGCGCCTCGTAGTGGCGGGTCTGCGCCGTGAACTGCTGCTCGACGAACGCGGCCTTCTCCTCGTCGGTGAAGGGCGTCTGGGCCAGCTCGGCCTCCCGCGTGCTGGCGTACACGCGGGCCAGGAACGGCCGGTCCTCGGGCGTCGTCGGTCGCAGCGCGACCGTGGGGACGGCCGGGTCGACGGAATCGCCGAGGGGGTCGCTCACGGACGCTGCGGAAAGACGCCCTGCAGCGCGATGCAGGCGTTCAGGACCAGGGCAGGTGGGATGTTGTTGTGGGGGAGGCTGGACCCCTCCGTGCTGATCGCCTGCGGATCCATGTCCACCAGGTTGTCGGTGCTGTTGGGCTGGTAGGGCGTGCCCGGCGCCGCACGGGTCAGCGCGCGGTCCGGGGCGGGCGCCGCGTACTCGGCCGGGTCGCCGGACGCCTGCGGCGCGTGCGTGTGCCGCGGCATCTCCTGGTTCTGGAGCTCGATCGTGTTGATGCCGATCGGGTCGCCCTGGTCGTAGTAGGTGCCGGTGTTGCTCTGGCCGACGCCGACGACGCCCCGGCCCTCGAGGTCGGGCAGGCCGAACGTGGACTTGCCGTCCCCGCCGTACATCGTCCCGAGGAGGGAGAAGAGCGCGGTGTTCTGGGAGATCGGCATGAGCTGCCCGGCGCAGTACGCCCAGCCCTTGGGCGGGAAGTTGAACGCGAACATGCGGATCTCGGCGACGAAGGGATCGGTCATTGGTGCGGGAACACCCCAAAGAGGGAGATGATGTACTGGACGGGGAGGATCGGCATGCGGTTCTCGTGCGGCTGCGATCCGCCGCTGGGCTGGATCATCGGCGCGGGCAGCGGGTTGCCCGGCCCGTCCCGGATGTACATCCGGATGTCGGACGGCTGGGCGAGCACGGCGCCGCGCGCGTTGGCCGAGGTGCCCAGCGCGGTCGAGGCGAGGAAGCTGTGGGTGTGCTGCGGCATCTGCTGGCTGGTCAGCGTGACGCTCTCGGTGCCGAACGGCTCGCCGATCACGTAGGTCTGGCTGAGCTGCGGGCCCTTGCCCATGTGCACCGGCAGGCGGCCCTGGAGGTCGGGGAGGTTGAACGTCTCCTGCCCGTCGCCGCCGTAGGTCGTGCCGATCAGGTTGAACAGCACCTCGTACTCGGAGATCGGGAGGGTCTGGCCCCGACACAGCATCCAGCCGTTCGGCCCGAAGTTCCCCGCGAACATGCGGATCTCACCAACGTAGGGCATGGGTCCTCAGTTCCTGCTCGGGAAGATGCCGACGAGCGCGATGGCCCAGCAGAGGACGAGCGCCGGCTGGCGGTTCTCGTGGGGCTGGCTGCCACCGACGGTGGTGAGCGTCTGCGGGTTGATCGCCGTCAGGTCCTTCAACGGCCCGTACGTGTTGTTGGAGCCGCCGAGCATCGCCGCCACCGGCTGGCTGCCGGCCGTCGAGGAGGCCTTCAGCTGGTGGTAGTGCGCCGGCATCTCCTGCTTGATCAGCGTGTGGAACTCCTCGCCGAGCGGCGTGCCCTGCGAGAAGCCGGCCTCACCGCCGAAGCTGACCGGCGCCCGGCCCCGGAGGTCCGGGAGCGCGAAGTTCACCCGTCCGTCCCCGCCGTACATCGTGCCGAGCAGCGAGAACAGCGGCTGGTTGGCGTTGATGGGGAGGAGCTGGCCGCTGCACTGAGCCCATCCGCTGGGGGCGAAGTTGAAGCTCATCAGCCGCAGCTCGCCGAGAAAGGGGGTATCGGACATCGGCGAGCAAGCTAACAGGGTGGGCGACCCCGCGCCAAGTTTTTTGTGCGGGTGGTTGTGGATTCGGGATATGAAGCGGTGCTTTGGTAACCGGTTTCGTGTCCGGAGGTGTTGAAAACAATCGACGTTGGCGCCAAGATCCCTGTGACCCGGCCCTTTCTCGCACACCGATCGGTACCGTAGGGCCCGCACGACCGCTTTCCGCTCCGCGTTTCCGCACACCGAGGCTCTCCCATTCGTCTTCACCCGCTGCTCGCCATTTTCGTCACGACGACCGTCGTGGCCCTCTGCGGTGCCACGGCGGCGACCGCGGCGACAACACAGAGCCAGGCCGATCGCGCGGCCCTCCGGGCGCTCGGATCGGAGCGAGGCAGCGCGCCCGTCATCGTGTTCCGGCAGGCGTCGCCGCTGGCGGCGGGGACGGTCGTCACGGCGGCGGGCCGCTCGAGCGGGCCCGCGACGCGCGCCTCGCGGGCCAGCACGGCGCGGAACGCCAAGGCCGCGAAGGGCAAGACCGAGGCCCAGCTGCTGAAGGAGGCCGGCGTCTCGGTGTCCGTCGCTCCCCGGGTCCTCACCGTCGGCCGTGAGCCGGCGTACTTCTACTACGAGGACCAGGCGCCCTACCAGGCCTACGCCCACGCGGGCCGGGTCGTCCTCGTCGGCGCGCGCACCGGCAAGGTCACGGTCAGCAAGGCGCTGCAGTGGCCGCCGCTGATCGAGGGGGAGCT
>Ga0247757_10001000_pt1 | contig 20812 bp, 15 predicted proteins | sample UWRJL126311R4_FD_180929 | JGI IMG/M metagenome (GOLD analysis project Ga0247757, IMG submission 180929) | Plant litter microbial communities from Arlington Agricultural Research Station in Wisconsin, United States - UWRJ-L126-311R-4 | ecosystem: Environmental > Terrestrial > Plant litter >...
AACCTGGATCATGGAGGATCTTAGTGGCTATCCAGGTTATCTGGGTACTGACAGTTATAACTCGGATTCAGAACCCGAGGAATCGAGCCCGATTTTTATATGATGGCATCTCTTTGTTCAGAACCGGCTTCGGAGGATTAGGAGTAAGTTGGCTGTATTTTTAGGATGCCTTCGCTGAAGCTGCGCAGATTGATCAAGGTCGGCTCGTAGGATTTTGGAGTTGTGGAATTTCTAGAGTTATGGGATTTCAAGAGTTGTGAGATTTCTAGAGTTGTAAGATTTCTAGAGTTATAGGATTTCTAGAGTTATAGGATTTCTGGAGTTGTAGGATTTCTGGAGTTGTAGGATCTTAGGAATTATAGGATTTCTAGAGTTGTAGGATCTTGGGAGTTATAAGCTTGGGTGGAGATAGGTAACAGGAAACCATTCTGAGGTAGAAACCAATATCATTGCACCTGGGCATTCTTGGAAGTGGAGAGCCATGGCATGTATGCCCTGGACCCTCTGCGGGAGAGTGGAGCAACGATAGCTAGCTTAGCGCGGCATAACCCGCGATGTTACGATGACAGGCACTGCCTCCCCCAGATTCTTGGTGGACACATGGTGGGTTGCGAGCAACCTAAGAAAAAGTAATTTGGGAACGTCGGACGCGCAGAATCTTTACGAAGGCGCTGCCAACACCATAAAAATCGCGCAAAGATGTAAATGGAATAAAGCCGTCCCTTGGCACGCTCTGAGTGTTGTACGTCTTGCCACTCTGGTCAGCTGGGCGCAACTTTTCCATCGGTCCGCCGGGAAATATTGGGGGAAAGCGCGGAGCAACGGTAACAACGTCGAAGGAGTACAAGATTTCTGTGTCTGAAACCATCAAATAGTGCCAAGCTGCTTTAAAGCTCTGCCCAGGTCTCTTGAGAAGTGCATCAAACCTGCCAAGTGCTATCGTAGTCCGTTGACAACAAGAGTCAAGAGGAAGTAAGTCGCCTTGAAGCTTGGAAGTCCGCCAACTCAATCAGGATCTAGGGCCTTGTAACTCCCCAGATTCCGCGCGCGCAGGTGTTTGACGTACACGAGGGTACGTGGTCGTCGGTTCTAGGCAGCGTTGCAACAGCAGGTGCCACAGCATTGCTTCGGAGGCCTTGGCGGTGGGCTCCCCAGTAGCATAGCCGCGCACCGATATGCCGACTGTAGTGTATAATTCTGGAATCCTTCGACGGAAGATCGACAAAAACCTCCGACAATGTTGAAACTGTGACGAGCAAACAAACCTGAGTAGTGGAGCTGCGACTGAAACGTAGCGAAGCCTCGCTTTAGTGTTGCACGAAGACTAGCAACAACGCAAAAGCATCAGCGCCAGTTGAAACCATAAGAGGAACTAGTTATTGGACGACAGACGTGATGGATGGATGTAAAGTGCTCAAACACGCGGCCAAGACTGAGCAAGTGCCGCAGGAAGAAGTCAGACATGAAGAGCATTTTGGAGCACAAGGGGGACCAAGAAGCGCCGAGAAGGTGTGAATTCTTGGCTATGGCGGGTATCACAGCGTTGTGGAGGTCTCCTTAAGTTCAAGCATCTCAAATGCTTTCCAATCGCAGTGGTCTGCACTGAGCCCAGGGCGTCAGCTGAAGCCTCATTATGAAGGACGTCAGACAAATCAGTCTGACAGCAAATGGACGGAGTAGGAGGAGATGTAGCGCAGCACCATAGTCTTGGAAAGAAAAAAAAAACCGAAGGAGCATCCTCAGGAGCATCCTCAGGAGCGACGCCCCGATTTGCCGTCTTCGAAGGCACCAATGCAGCGCCCAGTCCCCGACATACATAAGGTTACCGTGTGGAAGGTAATCTGTAGAAAAGGACTCAGGAGGTAATTGTTGTTTGTGGACTATATTGTATGGTTGACGTAGATACGAGATGTGCCCAGTCGCCATGAATGCGATAGGGAAACGGGGATGACAATCATCTTCACCCTGGGCAAGGAGAGATTGCGACTCGGCGATTCCACGCTGGCCGAGCCTCGCTATGTGGACTTGAGTATTCTTGATGGAGCCTCTTTGGTCTTGGCGGTGGGAATTTCTAGTGCTTTCGGAGATTGGCGACGTTTGTGTGCAACGTGTGCACAGCTCCTCGGCCCGATGGACTTGAATACAACTGAGCTGCTGAAACGGTAGTGGTAGATGGTACAGTCGCAAGAGTTGCGGGAAGAAAAGATACTCGAACCATGATTTTTGCTGCGTGTTTTAGCCACCATCAGGCGCTGCAGGAAGACCAGTTTCGTCACGAATCGCTTATCTGTGCAGCAGCCGCCAAGGACGGGGCAACCGATCACCCGCTCCGTTGCCACAAAGGGAAGATGCAGCCCTTGAAGTGCATCTTGGAAGCCTATTCGAGTGTTGATTTTCGCGCTGGGGACTATTGGCTGCTGATGAGAATGGACGTCCCACAGGCCCCAGCCTCAGGGCATCCTCCGGGTCATCCATCGGCGGCCGGTGGGGCCTTCTGAGAGCTGCCGCTGCCGGCTTGCTTGCGTGCGTTGCGTGCGTGCCTGGGCTGGTCACACTGGACCCATGCAGCGACAAACGTAGCTAGAGATGCAGCATGCAGGTCGCGCCAACCGTCTCGCTTCCACACTAGAGTTAGTCCCAACGCGGGCTAGCACGCGGAAGCGCCTTCTGGCAACCTGGCCCCCTTCTACACATGTGGCTGAGATATCGCGACTCCAGGTATCCTGCTTGCGAGACCTCAGCCATGGGGCCTGGCGATGCGAGCGCGAGAGGATTCTGCGAAAGACGTCAACTGCCATCGAAGGCGCCTTGGCAGCAAATCTTGCCAGCTGGGCACGTAATGGTGCAAGCGAGTCATGAAGCCGACCTCTGGTGATTGGACGGACGCAGGCATCCAGAGACATGCCAAGTGCTGGGCAACTCTTCCTGATGTGCCAGGTCTGGGCATGTTAGCGCAAGGTAAGCCCGCGAACACATGGGCTGGTGCCGTGCATAAAAATTTCTGCTGGAGCCACGGCTTGTGGGGGTTGCCCAGCGCGCCCAAGAGCCGCGATAGAGCGTCGAGAGCTCGCGAGGCCGACGACCTCATATGGCCGTATCTAGCCATACACACACCACGCTGAAGAGCCGGCGGGTACTTTTGAGCTGACGTGCATGCAACCGCACATCCCCCGCGCTGCTGTACAACCAGCCCTTGGCGCCGGGACACAAGACCAAGAAGTGCAAGGCAAGCCGTCGAGCAGAGGAGCTTGAAGCAAGAAGCTCTGCGGTCTGAAACGCGGAAGCGGAGCAGGTGGAGCGAGCACCACCGGTGGGGGGAGAAGCCGCTCTGCAGCTGTGGGAGAGGGATGCTTGTACGGCGCGGCAAGCAACAATGTTTCCTGAGCACATGGAGAGTGAGGCCCGCAAAGTTTCATGCTGCCGGCCACTCGAAACACGGCTGTCGATGTTTTTCGCGCCTGGGCAGCTCTGGCCACAGCCAAGAGAGAGGAATGGAAAATCGCGCTCTCGGTGCCTGCGTTCCGGAATATTGCCTTGTGCCCAGAGAAAAGATGGAGGGACAAGCCTCACCGCTGCGCCAGTTCCATTTTAAAAGGGTGGAAATTCGCGCAGTGTGGAGAGGCATTGGCAGCGTGATGCGTCTTTTAAGAAATTTTCTAGCGGTGCCGACGGCCAGCAGCAGCAGCAGCAGCAGCAAAGTCTTGGGGTTGCAGGGCCGGGGCGCGTCTGGCACAGGCTGGGGCCGGGTAGTGGGAGGTTGTGGTCGTCCTGGCGACGGGGCCTCAGTCGCTCTAACCGTCTACTCCCTCGTCTCGCGCGCTCAGGGCTGGGGCTACCAAAGTGGCTACTGCAGTATCCGAGCTCGAGCTACCCTGGTCGATACCAGCACGACCACTAACGGCGTCCGTGAGTAAGTGACAGTGTGAGAGGCAGACGAGCAGCATCCGCATGCCGCAGCGGACGTGCGACGGTGGTTTGGACGTGGCAGCCAAGGCGCGCCCCAGCGATTCACGGCCGTTTCGGCGCAGGCTGCCAGGCATGCAGCAGGAGCTCTTGCAGCTGCGGGCGGGCGATCCAGCGTGCAGACGCGGGATTGAGATTGGAGCGTCGGTTGAGCGTCGGGGGAGGGCAAGGTGGCTCGAATAGGCATACCAGCCTTCCTTACGCTCGCACCCCGGCCCAGGGCCGCCGAACGTGGGCGTGGGTGGGAGGGTGGGAGGGCTCAGAGCACCCACCACCCGCGCTAGTGCGGGCTTGTGCGCCCACGACCAAGAGAGCGGCCACCGTCTTCATAAAGAGCTGCCACGCCCGCTTGAGCTCGCCCTGTAGTCGCATTCCTTGGTCCTGATCTTGTGCCTCTCTCCCCTCCTGCCTGCTCCCTCGACGGCGAGATAGACTCAATTGCGGTTCGCGGCTGGGTCTGCGTCCTCAATTGGCCCTCAGGTACGCTGCATTTTACCTTCACGGCCCTCCCCCTCGCGCAAATGCTCGCCGCTGTGTTTGCTGAGCACAGACCTACCTCCACCACAACACGTTCCTCGACTGACCATTCTGCCCAGGAATAATTCCTCTCGCGCTCTGAACTATAAAAGTGGCCGCCCCCCGCTGTCCACAGCTGTCTGTTTACTACACTCACACTCCAACCGACTACCAGCCCGGACAGTACAAGACAGTACAATGGCCGATGTACGACGCTGCGCCTGCATTATTCATTCCGAACCTGCCACTAACGATTGCAGCACACTGGCGCGGTGCCGCCTAATCATCTCGGCGCCGAGGTGCCCAGCAGCCATTTCGTAGGTCTGCCCAGCCAATTACCCAACTTTTTGCTAATTTGCCCTGCAGGACGAGAAGAGAGAGTACAACGAGAAGGCGCTCCCTCCCAAGGCTGGCCTCGTCGAGGAGGACGAAGAAGAGGACGAGGATATCGACGCCCTCATTGAGGAGCTCGAGTCCCAGGACGCCGCCATCGACTATGAGGATGAGGAGGAGGTGCAAGCTGGCGCCGCCCGCGTTGTTCCCGAGGAGCTTCTCCAGACCGATACCCGCATCGGTCTTACCTCTAGTGAGGTGCTCTCCCGCCGCAAGAAGTATGGTCTCAATCAGATGAAGGGTAAGCACGCCGCTTTGATCAGGATTTAACCGCAAATGCTAACAGCATGCAGAGGAGAAGGAGAACCTTATCCTCAAGTTCTTGATGTTTTTCGTCGGTCCTATCCAGTTCGTCATGGAGGCCGCTGCCGTCTTGGCTGCCGGTCTCGAGGATTGGGTTGATTTCGGTGTCATCTGCGGTCTGCTCTTGCTCAACGCCTGCGTTGGTTTCATCCAGGAATTCCAGGCCGGCTCCATCGTCGCTGAGCTGAAGAAGACTCTTGCTCTTAAGGCTACTGTGCTCCGTGACGGTAACCTCACTGAAATTGAGGCTCCCGATGTCGTCCCTGGCGATATTCTCCAGGTTGAGGAGGGTACCATCATCCCCGCCGACGGTCGCATTGTTACCGAAGATGCTTTCCTCCAGGTTGACCAGTCTGCCATCACTGGCGAGTCTCTCGCTGTTGACAAGCACAAAGGCGATGTCTGCTACGCTTCTTCCGCTGTCAAGCGCGGTGAGGCCTTCGTTGTTATCACTGCCACTGGTGACTCCACCTTTGTTGGTCGCGCTGCCTCTCTCGTTGCTAGCGCTTCCGCTGGTACTGGTCACTTCACTGAGGTGCTTAACGGCATCGGCACTGTTCTCCTGATCTTGTCATCCTCACCCTCTTGGTTGTCTGGGTCAGCTCTTTCTACCGCTCCAACGGCATTGTCCATATCCTCGAGTTCACCCTTGCCATTACCATCATTGGTGTCCCCGTCGGTCTTCCTGCCGTCGTCACTACTACCATGGCTGTCGGCGCTGCCTACCTCGCTAAGAAGCAGGCTATCGTCCAGAAGCTGAGCGCCATCGAGTCCCTCGCTGGTGTTGAGATCCTTTGCTCCGACAAGACTGGTACCCTCACCAAGAACAAGCTCTCTCTTGCCGAACCCTACACTGTCTCCGGTGTTGAGCCTGAAGACCTCATGCTTACTGCCTGCTTGGCCGCATCCCGCAAGAAGAAGGGTATCGATGCTATTGACAAGGCCTTCCTCAAGTCGCTCAAGTACTATCCTCGTGCCAAGTCTGTCCTCAGCAAGTACAAGGTCATCGACTTCCACCCGTTCGACCCTGTCTCCAAGAAGGTCCAAGCCGTCGTAGAGTCTCCCCAGGGCGAGCGCATCATCTGTGTCAAGGGTGCCCCGCTTTTCGTTCTCCGCACTGTCGAGGAGGATCACCCGATCCCTGAGGCTGTCGATGAGGCCTACAAGAACAAGGTCGCTGAATTTGCTACTCGTGGCTTCCGTTCCCTCGGTGTTGCTCGTAAGCGTGGTAACAACGCTTGGGAGATTCTCGGTATCATGCCCTGCTCTGACCCTCCCCGTCACGATACTGGCCGCACCATCAACGAAGCTAAGACTCTCGGCTTGTCCATCAAGATGTTGACTGGTGATGCCGTCGGTATTGCTAGGGAGACTTCTCGTCAGCTCGGTCTTGGTACTAACGTCTACAACGCTGAGCGTCTTGGTCTCGGTGGTGGCGGTGAGATGCCTGGTTCTGAGGTCTACGACTTTGTTGAGGCTGCCGATGGTTTCGCTGAGGTCTTCCCCCAGCACAAGTACAACGTCGTCGAGATCCTCCAACAGCGTGGCTACCTGGTTGCCATGACTGGTGATGGCGTCAACGATGCTCCGTCTCTAAAGAAGGCCGATACTGGTATTGCTGTCGAGGGTGCCTCTGACGCCGCTCGTTCCGCCGCCGATATCGTCTTCCTTGCCCCTGGTCTCTCTGCTATCATCGACGCTCTCAAGACCTCCCGCCAGATTTTCCACCGCATGTACGCCTATGTTGTCTACCGTATCGCCTTGTCGCTCCATCTTGAGATCTTCCTAGGTCTCTGGATTGCTATCTTGAACACCTCGCTCAACCTCCAGCTAGTTGTGTTCATTGCCATTTTCGCCGACATTGCCACACTCGCTATCGCGTACGACAACGCTCCTTTCAGCAAGACCCCCGTGAAGTGGAACCTTCCCAAGCTTTGGGGTATGTCCGTTCTGCTCGGTGTCGTCTTGGCTGTTGGTACCTGGATTACCCTCACCACCATGTTCCCTTACCAGGATATCCCCAACGGTGCTGGCCAGGGTGTGAGCGGTGGTATCGTCCAGAACTTCGGTGTTCGTGATGAGGTCCTCTTCCTTGAGATTTCCCTCACTGAGAACTGGCTCATCTTCATCACACGTGCTAACGGTCCTTTCTGGTCCTCCATCCCCTCGTGGCAGTTGTCTGGCGCTATCCTTGTTGTCGACATCATTGCCACACTCTTCTGTATCTTCGGTTGGTTCGTTGGTGGCCAGACCAGCATTGTCGCTGTTGTCCGTATCTGGATCTTCTCTTTCGGTGTCTTCTGTGTCATGGGTGGCGTCTACTACCTTCTTCAGGGTAGCCAAGGCTTCGACAACCTCATGCACGGAAAGTCTCCCAAGAAGGACCAGAAACAGAGGAATCTGAGGATTTCGGTAAGCACCATCTCTGCCCTCTTCTAATAACTTTGCTAATGGTATTGCAGTGGTTTCTCTCCAGCGTGTGTCAACCCAGCACGAGAAGAGCGCATAAGAATGCTCAATATATCAAAGTAATCTAATGATATTGACGTCAATTAAGGAAGATGATTGAACGTCCAATAATACAAATGAAAAAAACAAATGTAATAAAACATTCGCAAAGGCTTACGGTGAACCTGCACCCCGCCCCCCCCCACGTTCCTCCCACCCACATTTTCCTTTCTCTTCTCCGATTTGTTTGATTATACCTGCTGTGCGCCGAATGTTGAAAGATGGGGACAGCACCATCTGCCCCTCTGCCGACATACTTGTGAATATGCTAGGCTAGAACGGAACTTTCTTTGCGTGGGAAAAGCGACTAGAATTCTGTAGGATACCAAGTTCTGCGATTGAACAATCGAATCCCTTTATGATAGACTCTGTGTACCGTCCGTGGTGACATGTGATTTTTTATTGTGATATTTCAGGTCTTCATCCCTCAAAGAGCTGGCGTTGTACTACCACCAAAGTGAAGGATGTTTATTATGCTCTTCGATTTATTGATAATCGATTTTTCTAGATTCATACGCGGAATGTGAACTCGTACCCTATATACAAAGAAAATGGGCACAGCGAACTCGGGGGAGAGTTGATATTTCCGATCATTTCGTTTCCGTAAGAGCTGTAGATGCCGCCACTTTTACCATAACCTAATTACTCGCTTTATACATTTTTAGCTAGCGTAGGATCTCTTAGGTGGAATTCGCACAGGATGAAGTAGACCATAAAACAATAGTGGCTACCTCTCAAAGGTTGGATTTACATTTGCCCTCAACGTGGTCGCGCAAGGTTGGCGTGTCCGCAACGATAACGTCATAGGTATAGCGTAAGCACCCCACCTTTGACGCTTGACACAATTTCTCGTGCGGGTGAGCTATTCCATTAAACACTGGACTTGAACGAAGTGATCGTGGCTTGTACCTCGGCCTGCTGCTGTTCTCTGACACATCCCACATCCCACTCCCACCACCGTAACTCTTCTTGCTTCCCTCTGAACAACCATCGCATCCCCCGCGATCCAGGACGGTAAAGTTCTTCGAAATGGCAAAGATTCACACTCCAATTCCGGGTTTGAAACTCAATGATGGCAATTCTATACCTATGCTAGCCTATGGAATTGGGACAGCTTGGTTCAAATCTGGCGACAAAAGCAAAATTGACCAAGCCACTATAGATGGCGTGAAGACTGCCATCAAGCTGGGGTATACTCATTTGGATGGCGCTGAGGGTAAGTTCTGAACTCTTTATAGTATAGGAAGTGCTTCTACATATCAGCACCGTTTTGTATTGTCCATCACACCGGATGCGTGGGGTCAGCTATCGTTGCGTTGGACAGGAACAATAGGAGATTATTTTACAACGACTTCTGGACTATTCATAACCCATGGTCATATACAAACATCGTAACTAACAGTGATTTAGTATATGGGAACGAGCTTGAACTTGGAAAAGCCATCAAGGAGAGCGGTGTCGATCGAAGTAAGCTCTTTGTTACAACTAAGATCGCTGACGGCACCCTGCCAGACGTTGAGGCTGGATTTAAGGAGAGCTTGAAGAAGCTGCAGCTGGACTATGTTGACCTGTATGTCCCATCGACGGCATTTCTCAGAAACGCACCTAACAAGCCAAAGATACCTCATTCATTCGCCCTTTTGGGCTAAGTCAGAAGAAGACTTACAAAAAGCCTGGGCGGAAATGGAGAAACTCAAAGAAGCTGGCCTCGCAAAGTCAATTGGCGTATCAAACTACCGACCGCAGGACCTTACTGCCACCCTCAAGACTGCGAAAATAATACCAGCGTGCAACCAAATTGAGTTCCACCCTTATCTACAACACCTTGAACTTCTGGAGCTCCACAAGAAACACGGTATCGCGACCACAGCATACGGCCCGCTCTCAGCTGTCACTAAAGCGGCACCTGGTCCCATCGATGACATCATGTCAGCCTTGACGAGAAAGTATGCGGTCAGCCCGGGGGAGATCAGTCTGAGGTGGTGCATTGATCAGGATATCGTTGCAATCACTACTTCTGGGAAGGAGCAGCGCCTGAGCGACTATTTAAGGGCGGCAACCTTCAAGTTGACACCAGCAGAAATCAAGGAGATCAATGAGGTGGGACAACGTAAGCACTACCGCGGATTCTGGACCAAATATATCGATCCGGAGAGTCGGTTGTAGGGAGTGAACCCAGCGGCGTGACGTATTCATATTCAACATGACATCTAGTCCTTATCAAATTAGGAGTTGCATACACATGATATGATATCACTTAGTGAAAATTTGATCTGGAAGGCATTATCTATCTAAATGAGAGCTCCCCAAGCCGTTTCTGTGTAGGCACGCGCTGGCCGGTATGTGTAGAGGCTCGTCAGGTCGAGATTGACTAAGGAGCTTTGAGTTCTATGCATCTGGAGGTAAAGCAAGCTTGTGGCCTTGTCTTGATCATTATGATGAACGCAAGAGTGAACTTAATACACCATTGAACAAAAGCATCACAGGAGAGCGTCACGAGTATCCTAACAGGGCTAGCGAGCCAATTTTGCGCGACTATTAAGGCTCCTCATGGTGTTATATAAGTTAAATGCTCATATAGAATCAGTCATATAAAGAATATGCGGCTCAACCGATGAATACGTAAACAGGAAGCTGTGCTATCTTGTTATATTTTGTTGCTGAGGTTGTCGCCTAATTGTCCATATGGTTGACGTAAGACCCAATATAATGAAACGTCGAATTAAATCACATGTACATAATAATAAATGCAGTGAATTGGACTTATCTTCAGATTAGCCAGTGAGCTGTATGAGTTCCATTCTCACTCCCTCCACTTGATGCTACGCTCGTGTAGTGTTTGGGTGCCAAGACATATCACGTGACGTAAATCGAGCCTGCCGCCTCGCGGACCTAATTTAAAGTGCAGCAACGAGCACCTGAGCTCGCCCTCCACACACAAACACAAGCGCAACACCCACGCGCATCGTACGCTTCCTGCGGACTCTCGAAACCAGAGCTTCAGAAAGTGCGGGTGCTTCTGCCCCTCCTTATTCTTGCGCCTGCTTACCTCTTTCTTCAGTTCCTGCGTCAAAACTTCGACACGCGGCTTGTGTGCGCCGCTGTCACTTTCTGGCACAGCTTTTGTCCGAATCGGCTTTTACACCGGTCGCGCACATTAGCTGTTGAGCCATATAGTACGGAGGCTTGTTTGCGTCGAGCGTAGGGTCGGCACCCCTCAGCGACATGGCGGCTTCCGCTTCCAAGAAGCAATCGAAGAACGGGTATCGCCGAGCAAAGAAGCAGGAGGCAAAGCACGCTGTAAGTCTCATACGACTAAAAATCCACATATATCAGGCGAAACCAACACACAACCAGAAGGCTCCATCTCCAGCCGACGAGCCTGTGCGTGAGAGCGAACCTCCCGCTGCGAACGATGGATTCAAGGATCACGATGAGCAGATGATTCAAGCCGAGGACCTTCTCGAAATTGATGGCGTCGAGAATCAATATGACTTTGATCAGCCTGGGTTTGAGGAATTCAAGAAAGCCTTCGTGAAGTATGGCCCGCCAACTGAGGAAGACCTTGCCAAGCAGGCAGGTAAGGCGGAGATCTATTACGAGGAAGACGATATCCCAGATGAAGAGGAGGAGACCGAACAGAAGGTATCGAAGAGAAAGCGAAAGATGATGAACCGGCCCACCATTGCTGCGTTGAAAGCCTCAGTCAACAAGCCTGAGCTCGTGGAATGGACGGACACGGCTTCGCCAGACCCACAATTGCTGCTCTCCCTCAAAGGCTTAAAAAATGCCGTACCCGTCCCGGGCCACTGGTCGCTCAAGCGCGAGTATCTCTCATCCAAGCGTGGTATCGAGAAGCCGCCCTTTGCTCTTCCGAAATTCATCCAGGAAACTGGTATTTCGGAGATGCGAGATGCAGTCCTTAAAAAGCAAGAGTCAATGAATATGGCACAACGGCAGCGTGAGCGCGTGCAGGGCAAATTGGGCAAATTTGATATGGACTACAACAAACTCTACGAGGCTTTCTTCCGAAGGCAGACGAAACCTGAGATGACAAGCTATGGTGAAGTCTACTATGAAGGTAAAGAGTTCGAGACAAACCTGGTGCACCTCAAACCGGGTATACTCAGCGAAGAGTTAAAGGATGCCCTTGGCATGGCACCCGGTTATCCCCCGCCATGGCTGGTCAACCAACAACGTCTTGGCCCCCCTCACTCTTACCCACATCTGAGAATCCCTGGTGTGACCGCTCCTATCCCTCCGGGCGCTAGCTGGGGCTTCCAACCAGGACAGTGGGGAAAGCCACCTGTTGATGAGGTTACGAACCGACCGCTATGGGGTGGTGATCCTTTCGGAGTAGGTATCCTCCAAGAGACCCATACTTCATCATTTCCCGGTGAACCAGTGGAGAGAAGCCTTTGGGGCACTTTGCGAGCAGATGGTGAGAGTGAGGATGAAGAGAGTGATGAGGAAGAGGAAGAAGAGGAGGAGGAACAGGGTGAGGAAGGTCCAGAGAACGATTCAGGCGGCCCGACTGCTGCCATCGAAGAGACCGCGCTCCCAACCGAGATCGAAATCGAACCTGTTGGTGAGCTTACACTTCGCAAGGAGCTCCGAAGTGATAAACCAGATGAGAGCGGTGCTGCTCGAAGCGCCTACCAAGTGCTTCAAGAGAAAGAAACTCAAGCCACTGGTTTCTTTCCAGGTGAGCGTGCATATGATCTCGACGCTGCTCGGCGAGACACCTTTGGTGATAGTCAGCGCAAACGTAAGGCTGGAGACGTCGAGGTCTCGGTTGATGTTGATTCACTGGTTGGAAATGATAAGTTGGATAAGGAAGCTCTTAGGAAGCAATACGAAGCTCAAAAGAAGGCGGATATGCAAGGACAGTGGCAGAGCATTGATCAAGATGATCTAAGCGACATGATTGCTACTGAGTCCCGTAAGAGGCAAAAGAGGGAGGAGAGGAACCGTGATGATAACAGGCGCGCTCGGCGTTGAGCTGACGGGTAGTTATCGGGTACGGAAAACTAATCAGAGGGGTAATGCGAAGGACTGTAAGATTCTATAAAGATGTAAAGATACCATGGATACCATGAATTGGGAAGTCCTTAGACTTCGGGCGTAGCGGCGTTCAGCATGGTAAGGTCGGGAGGACAACCCTAAGCATGAAGACTTTTCGATGGGCCGCTGCGACCGAACAATGAATGAAAGCCAGATCAAGATATTTGCAAAAGAGACCGATGCAATTACCGATTGAGCACGTGAATGAATCAAGAAAACTAAACAATGAATGAAGAAGAAGCTATGGGTTTGAGAATGCTCTGACTAAACGCGTATAGGACTAGGACACTATTGTTGGACTTTGCCGTTTGCCACAGCAAAAGACTGCCTGAACGAATTTGCGCTAGTGTGTGGGTATGGTTGTGTACACACAAGATCATGAAAGAAGCATCATAAGCCTATGATGACTACTGAGAAGACTGTTCCACAGATGTATGGTAAAGAGGATGTTGAGATTTGAAGATCGTATGAATTGGTCACGTGATGCACAAGGCCACGCGCCAGTAGCGTTCGAAGCCCCCGGCCCCGGTCTCTGCTTGGCACGTTGAACTTTCACTTGACAACCAAACCGGCAGCGTCTCGACGGCGCCACTCTACTCTCCTCTGCTGCTTTGACGCGCCACTCCTCCTACACATTATTGCTTTAGACCACAACGCACTCGGCGCTTATACTTTGCGGTCGACTTGCATCATGGACAGAGACAGGGATCGAGACCGTGATCGAGATATTGGTCGCGACCGAAGGTTCGTCGCGCCCGAAACAGCCAGCCATGTCTCAGCGGGCTGCAGCCGTCTCCCAGTTGGACATGTTGATATTGGATACCTGGACACGAACCTAACCAGTCGTAGGGACGATCGGTACTCGAATACCTACCGCCCTCGCTCTCCTGGTCCGCGCATCGATAGCTACCGTGCAAACCGCTCTCCACCTCGACGTGGTCTGAGTGGTGCCGATACCTATACCCCAGGCGGTCGTGCTTCTCGCCCGCGAAGTCGGTCGCCTGCCTTCCGACGACGCTCGCGGAGCCCTAGGAGGGACGATGATCGCTGGAGGGCTAGGCCGCGATCTCCACCACGCCGAGGCTACTCACCTCGAAGGGATGACTACAGGAATGATCGGATGAGGTCACCACCGCGTCGCGAGTATGACTCCTACACTCGGTCTCCGCGTCGTGATCGGTCTCCGCCACCGCGAGAGAGGGACCCTTCGCCTGCTAGGAGTCGCGCAGCCCGGTCGCCTCTTCGATCTAGCCGTTATGAGGAGCCACGATCCCGTGTTCATAGGTACTTGGCCTTGAGGCCCGCAACGTCCGTAGAGGCTTTGTTGACAGTAGCCAGCCCCCCTCGCAGGTACTCGCCAGCTCGCGAGAGCAGGGATTACCGTCGTCGCTCACCTTCACCGCGACGCGAACGTGCTGATGTATATTCGGCGGACACTTGGCGCAGAAGGTCTCCGTCCCCCGCTAGACAAGCATATGCCTCCAACGATGCATCTGGCAGAGAATCAGCAGCCACGTCCCGTCGGTCATCTCCGCCCCCTGTTCATCCAAGCAGAGCTGCACTTATCCCGGATGATCGACCCATGAGAGATCCTGTATCAGCTCCTCGCTCACCTTACCGCGAGCGTGAATATGATCGAGATAGAGAGTATGTCCGAGACCGAGACCGAGAGCGCTCTCCTCGTCACCATGAAACCCCTCCTGTAGCGCCTCGAGGAGAACGCGACCGTGACTTTGCACCGCCTAGTGGGCCGTCTTCTTCACATCGCAATGGTGATAGCAGCTATGCTCGAGCCCCTCCTACTGGCCCCTCGAACCGTAGCCATGTCTCTCCTGCCATGTCCCCTCCGGCGGGCCCCTCCGGCTCCACGCCTCAGCCGACTGCCTATCCTCGCACTAGCAATCCTGTCCTAGCGGCTCCAACACGCCCTCGAGGTGGTGGCCGTGGTGGCTTCGGCTATGACAGTCCCCGCGATTTCCAAGGCCCACCACCACCTCGTCGTGGATCAGCACACTGGGGGGGACGAGGAGGAAGTGGTTTTTACAATGGTCCGCCTGCTGGTCCTCGTGGCCCTAACAGCGGCCAAACACCGTTTGCTCCACCATTCCGTGGCTCGAGCAACAGTACCTCAACCACGTACCCACGTACACAACGCTTCCGCGACCATCTTTCTGACCTGCCGAAAGAGGTTCCTGGAGGACAGAAAGCTCCTGAGTTGTATGACAAGAGTAAAATTCTGAAGCTGGAGGAGGAAGCACGCAAGTTGCGAGAGCTTATCGAGCAGAGAGAAGAATCCAAGCGGGAGAAGTTGAAGGACTGGGATTTACTTGAGCGGGATTCGAACAATGCTGCCCTACGAGCGGATCTTGCAGACCAGCACTTGCGAAGCTTGAACGGAGATAGCGAAGTTGGTGGAGCGGCATTTTAGTAAAGTGTCCCTCGTTCACAACCGCTGAGGCAAAGGGAAAGTGTATGATTTTGAAACAAAAGCATTCAACGGATGATTCTGCGAGATACCTGGGCTTTTATGTTTCTTGGGTGGTATAACACTGGCATTTGCGGAGTGACTTCTGGAGTGGATCACCTTCATAGTGGAAATTGTTTGGATCAGATATGGAGGAGGTTCGGCGTCATAGGATAGCTCGATTGTCTCTCCATAATACCTAGCGCTGGATTACAATACAATACGTGTTTGCTATCCGCCGCAGGATTCAAAACATGGATCACTTCATGGCAAAAGAGAATATCCGTAGGAGAAGACGGCTGTGAAAGGTGGTCGCCCACCTTGGTAATGGGTGCGAATGCTTGCAGAAGTCCGATTGGTTGGCCTGTGATGACGCTAAATATTTCGCCAAAGTTGAGCTCTCCCAAGTTATGACTTACCCACTCTGCCGCCACCACTTTTCTTCTTCGGCCATGTTGGGCCGTAGAAGAGCTTGAATACGTACCGCCACCAATTCTCGAAGACAAGTTCCGATACCGTACAATCACTGTACACATGCCCTCTAAAATGGGGCCCAAAGCTGCCCCGCGCGGGGGGAAGTCGACTGAGGGTGCCGCAGCCCAGGTGGAAGGAAAGCGGGCGCTAGCAGAAGATGTGGTGAACCAAATCCCAGCTCCAGATACTACCGATCAGACACGCCGTCAGAAGGCACCACAGGATAGCAGCGCGAAGGATGAGTTTGCAGCTATGCTCGAGCCTTTCTATTACGACAAAGGCCTCACCGACCCAATCGATACCGCGCGCGACAAATGGAACCTCCTGCCAGCATTTCTGAAGGTTAAAGGGCTTGTTAAGCAGCATGTGGATTCATACAATCACTTCGTGGATGTTGACCTGAAGAAAATCATCAAGGCCAACCGCTACGTCCGTAGCGACTTCGACCCCAAATTCCTGCTCGAGTATACCGACATACGAGTCCTGTCTCCCAACCGTGCGGAAGAAGATGATCTTAGTGAGAATCATCGGAGTACCGTCACGCCGAATGAGTGCCGACTGCGAGACATGACATATGCTGCGCCCATCGTTGTCGATATCATATACACAAGAGGAAATACGAGGGTCAAAAGAACCGGTGTGAGGATCGGTAGGATGCCGGTGATGCTGAAGAGTAATAAGTGTGTGCTTTCAGGGAAGAACGACAGGGAGATGGCGGTCATGGATGAATGCCCACTCGACCCAGGAGGTTACTTCATCACACGAGGACAAGAGAAAGTTATCCTTGTCCAGGAACAACTGAACAAAAATCGAGTCATCGTGGAAAGTGCGAAAGGCATCATGCAAGCCAGTGTCACGAGTTCGACGCATGAGCGAAGAACGAAAACATATATCATCTACAAGAAGGGTCTGATGTACCTCCGTCACAACACATTGTCTGAAGAAGTACCCATCGTCATTGTGTTGAAAGCTCTGGGCGTTCTCTCCGATGAAGAGATCATGGTCTTGGTTGCTGGCCATACTGCGGCATATCAGGACAAATTCATCCCAAACTTTGAGGCCTGCGTACAACGGGACGTCTACACCCAGGAGCAAGCATTACGACATATTGGCGATCGAGTGCGAATGCAGAGGAGACCCCGGGGAGCCCGAAACTACATATTGGAAGGCATCGAATGCTTATCAAACGTCGTCCTACCCCATGTGCCCGTTATGGACAATAACTTTCGACCAAAAGCACTCTATGTAGCCATGATGGCACGCAGGGTCGTCATGGCTGAAGTTGACCCCAAGCTCGTCGATGATCGAGATTATGTCGGAAATAAGCGACTGGAACTTTCTGGTCAGATGTTGTCTCTTCTGTTTGAGGATCACTTCAAGCGCTTCAATCATGATTTCAAGCTGAGCATTGACAAAGTGCTCAAGAAGCAGAACCGTGCTCAAGAATTTGACGCATGGGCACATTTCAACGTGCATAAAAACCATATCACGATGGGCATTGAGCGTGCTATTGCTACTGGCAATTGGAGCTTGAAGCGTTTCAAAATGGATCGGGCCGGTGTTACTCATGTTCTAAGCCGACTGAGCTATATCGCAGCACTCGGCATGATGACACGCATATCCAGTCAATTCGAGAAGACGAGGAAGGTATCTGGTCCTCGTGCGCTTCAGCCATCGCAGTTTGGTATGCTCTGCACGTCGGATACGCCAGAAGGGGAGGCCTGCGGTTTGGTCAAGAACTTAGCACTCATGACACATATCACTACCGAAGATGACGAGGATCCGGTCCGCAAGATCTTATTCCTCTTAGGAGCTGAAGACATCTGCATGTTCACTGGGAACGAGATCCATGAAGCCGGCATTTACTCCGTGTGCCTTAACGGTACGCCAATCGCCGTGACCAGTACACCAAAGCAGTTTCTTGTAAGCTTCCGAAAGCTTAGGCGGATGGGTCGAATATCGGAATTCACCAGCATATACATCAACCATGACTTTCGTGAGGTTCACGTGGCTACGGACGAAGGTCGTATTTGTCGCCCCTTAATCATAGTCGAAAACGGCCGGTCAAAAGTCACCAAGCGATACCTTAAGGCCCTCCGCAAAGGCACCATGGACTTTGAAGATTTCCTGACGAGAGGTTTGGTTGAGTACCTTGACTGCAACGAAGAGAATGACACCATGATTGCAATCAGTGAGAAAGACATCAATATCCATACTACACACCTGGAAATCGAGCCCTTTACTATCTTGGGCGCTGTAGCCGGTCTAATCCCATACCCGCACCACAACCAGTCTCCTCGTAACACATACCAGTGTGCTATGGGTAAGCAAGCTATTGGAGCCATTGCTTACAACCAGTTCACGAGGATTGATACCCTACTCTACCTTATGGTTTACCCTCAACAACCCATGGTAAAGACGAGGACCATCGAACTTACTAAATACGATAAGCTCCCCGCCGGACAAAATGCCACTGTTGCCGTTATGTCCTATTCTGGATACGATATTGAAGACGCGCTCGTCCTGAACAAGGCATCTTGCGACCGTGGCTTTGGAAGATGCCAGGTATTTAAGAAAAGTGTTATCCCCCTGAAATCGTATATGAATGGAACCCAGGACAATGTTGATATGCAGATGGCACTAACTCCAGAATGCATCACGAACCCCAAGTTTGCTTCCATCGGAGAGGATGGTATTGCGCAGGTTGGTGCCCGGATCCAGCAAGGAGAAGCCTATCTTATGAAAGCTACGCCTATGGATACCACAACCAATTCTAGGACTATTAGATATAAGACTACGCCTATGACGCATAAGCTCCCGGACCACTCGTATGTTGACAAAGTCTGCGTCACGGAAAACGAGGCAGGTACACACCTTATCAAGGTTCTTCTCCGACAGACGCGTCGTCCAGAACTTGGCGACAAATTCTCCTCTCGTCACGGCCAGAAAGGCGTCTGCGGCCTCATATCCCCACAGGAGGACATGCCGTTCAACGATCAAGGCATTTGTCCCGATATCATCATGAATCCGCATGGTTTCCCCTCGCGTATGACGGTGGGAAAGATGATGGAACTGCTCTCTGGAAAAGCGGGTGTAATCAATGGTAGATTGGAATACGGCACTGCTTTCGGTGGTTCCAAGGTTTTGGACATGGCCGAAGTCTTAGTGTCCAAGGGCTTCTCATATAGTGGCAAAGACTACCTTACCTCTGGCATTACGGGCGAGGCGCTTCAGTTCTACGTCTTCTTTGGTCCTATCTACTACCAGAAGCTCAAACACATGGTGCAAGACAAAATGCACAGCCGTGCACGCGGACCGAGAGCTATACTCACACGTCAACCTACCGAAGGACGTGCCAGGGATGGTGGTCTTCGTCTTGGAGAGATGGAACGAGACTGTCTGATTGCGTATGGTGCGTCGCAGTTACTCTTAGAGCGCCTCATGATCTCCAGTGACAAGCACGACGTCGACGTGTGCGAGAAGTGCGGACAGATGGGAGCATTGAATTACTGCAGGATCTGCGAGAGCGACAAAGGAGTCAGAAGGATCACGATGCCGTACGCGGCCAAACTGCTGATTCAGGAGCTCGGAGCCATGAATGTCAAAGTCACCATCGGCCTAGAGGATGAATTTGAGAAAGGCTACGATTACGAAAGTTTCACGAACTAGCGGCGAGATATGACCATGGGCGGATATGTTTATAATGCATAGCGCGAGGCGAAATTGGCTGCGCGCATTTAGTTGGCGCTTGGATGCTCCTTGTTGATTTAAACGCTTTACTATCGCCTTCAGCTGTACTTAGGTGTAATAGGAACTGTATAAAAATTGGGGTAGAGACACGAGCAGATAGCTTAAATCCATACCTTCCCATAGCTACGTTGATCCGGATAGTGCATTCGTTCTGCAGTGGCCGTTTACTACGACATCATTGAGGCGTTTTGATACAGCGTCCTTCCCTGTCAAGGTGAGTAAGGGATAGTTGTGAGCACTACCTTATCAAGGTAAAGCAGCCGAACGCGAATATTGTACATCAACGTCACCCATGAGCCCTTTGCCACGTTAACCCCCGTATTTAAATCCTTAGGGATCTGTAAATGGGCCGAGACCAAGACTTGCGTATCGTGTATTAATGTTTGATTTTACAATAGTGTTTCGAAACAGACAGCAAAAAAGCAGACAGGAATATCCTCGTTTAACGGTATAATGCATGAAAAAGGTGACAAGCGACGTAATCCATAACTTTCAATAAAAACAAGCCTTCCCTCCCATGAGCCCAAGCCCGCCTCCTGAACGCCTCGCTAAACACCCAGAGCATGCCGCTTCCCAAAAGAATCCTCACGATCGACGCACCTGCCTCAGCGGAACGAGGAACGACAAAAAAGCGGCGGAACCACGTCCGCAAGGTACAATAAGCGTTGGGACGCGCGTATCATAGCTCCCACTGCTCGACGGGCCTGGTGGGTCTGGGATGTAGCAACGGCGACGGGACCCGAGTTTGCTCTGCGGCATTTTCGGAGGGCGTGTAGGCCGCGCCGGCCATGAGCTCTGTCGTGTGCATAGGGGTTTCCAGGTCCTCCGGCTCGACGGTCCTGGACGGCGACTGCTGGGCCGGATGGGCAGAGGCGATGAGGGTGCACATGAAGTAGATTGTGGTGAGAAGGAGCTTCATGGCTATTGGTGGGGTCGTGCTTGTGCTAGGACGGTCTCCGAGGATGTAATTGGCTGTGCTGCGTACGGCTGCAGGTGGGACTAGTACGCGGGCACGAGGAGATGGGTAAACGATGGCAGCTCTGGCGACTTTTCCTGGAGCAAGACAGAATGGAAGAGCAGAGCGCAAGCACGCAAGATTAATACTCGCAGGAACATCGGGCCTGCTGGGTGAACCGGGACTTTGGTGGTCTAGAGCCGGGGCTGCGAAGGCGGCAGGCACATGCAGGCACGTTCGAGGGCGGGGGCTGTAACTGGTCGTTTCCTTGTTGGTTCTCGGCCAGGGCAAGGGCGCCCGCTAAGACCTTCCTGCGCTGATTTGATTGTTTTTCTTTCCGCCATCCCGCACTTTGCAGATCGTCTCGGCGCCGTGGCCTGCCGCCGTCCCCGCAGACTTCCAACTCGCTGCAGCTTACGCTT
>Ga0247757_10001001_pt1 | contig 20812 bp, 16 predicted proteins | sample UWRJL126311R4_FD_180929 | JGI IMG/M metagenome (GOLD analysis project Ga0247757, IMG submission 180929) | Plant litter microbial communities from Arlington Agricultural Research Station in Wisconsin, United States - UWRJ-L126-311R-4 | ecosystem: Environmental > Terrestrial > Plant litter >...
ATACTTTTTTAGGACAGGGTTATTTTCAATCTTCTTTCTTTGGAGCTTTCACCAAGAGGATGGGATAGGGTTAGCGAGTTCATCGAGTGCTTGCTCGTATCTGTTATCCGTTGCATGGCTTCTTGTTCGGCATGAGATATGGGGGGTTGCTGTGGATGGATGGGTGATTTTTGGATATACACTATTATCGGCTGGAAAGAGTGTATACGGGGAGAAGGGGGAATGTGTAAAAGAGAAGAGAATTCATATAGGTGGATAGGGAAAAAAAAAAGGAGGAGATTTGGCGACGCGTGAATAAAGCTTGCTGTTTTCTTTCCCCGCTTACTGTGCTTGTCGCCCAGAAGACGATGAAGATGGGGCAGAGAGGTCTGGAACGAACGGACGAGTGGACGAGTGGACGGCCAATCGGGATGGTAGTGGAGTGAAAGGGTGGGAGGGGAGTGGGTTGGACCCGAAGCCAGAGTATAAAGTAGCGGGTAAGTGAGTGTATTGAGAAGGGATGTATGGCATCAATTGTGTAATTATACAAACAAAACTTTCGTTATAAGTACGAATAAGAAAAGATCTCCAAGACAGCAGTGTCTCCCCTGTTGTACGATAACCCAAAGACCATGTAAAGAAAAAGTTGTATGATGTATTAGGATTAGATTAGACAGAATAAGCGGCAAGACGAGTAATGGCCTACTAAGCCGGGGTTTTTCCCCCAACGGTTCGTTGTGGTGGACTCGTTTGATTTTGCTAACATTACTCTTCAAACCCTGTTTGCCTGTTTGTACAAAGTTGTGATCAAGGGAGTAAGTAACTTACGTTCTGATGATTTCACTTTCGTAGCGTGATCATCGGGGCAAGATTGTCGTAGACCCACCATAATTGACTTCGTGGGTTTATAGGAGATACTAGCCGGGCAGAAAGGCAGATAGGCTACAGTTTAAGGCGCTGTTATGGCCGCTAGCACCTTTTCGGGTGGGGAGGAGAGATTAGAGGATTTTTAGGCCCTGGCTACCGTGATCGAGATACGAATGGTTTGCAGCGAGATGGATTCAGTGGGTAGAATAGCGGACTCCGTTCTCGGCTGTTGGATTTGTTTCTGTTATGACTGAGCTGCCTGCTGATGTAGTATTCAAAGTGCATAAAGAGTAGAATGTGTATGGATATACATTGTTAATAGGGATCTGTAATGAGGGCGCTGTTGGCAAGGACTTGATTTAGGTAGCAATGCACTATCTTTTTAATATGCGATGTAAAAAAGGACAATGTTGAAAGTGCAGCAGGATTATCTAAAAGATATTTCTTTCAGTGCACCTACGTAAATGCGAAGAAGTTTATATACAGTGAGAAAGTCCAAAAAGGCAAAAAAGAAGAAAGTGGCGCGAGCAAAAATCGAACCGCCCCCTCGTAACCCCCAACTCCTTAGAGCTGCTTTCAAGAGAGGCCCTAGCCCGGGGTGCATTTATACGAATTTGTGGATAATTGGTTCGATGCTTATTTTTCGATTCTGATATTACTTATAGACTGAGCGCTGCCGGGGAGTAGCTAGGCTGAGTGGGTTTGAACAGAGCAGGTGCTCATTTCACTTAAGGTCACGCACTGTAAACAAAAGGCTACGCACGCTAAGAAATTACGTGATTACTCTCTTCACACATTTCTCTCGTCTCAAAGGCCTGTCGTCCCACAGCCATCCACTCTTATGCCCGTCCTGTTCTGGAAGTTAGAAGTGTCTTCACGATCCCATATTTGCCCGGGCGCGGCAGCGGCGTCCGCATGTCATATGCATAGTATATCGATATGAGCACTCAATATCAGTCGATTAAGCATGCAGTCAGACTACCTCATTTCCAATCGAATGATGCTCTGAAACACGCGCGACATCCAAAGCCCTACATGCAAATCAATATTGAAATCCAGACGCAGCAGCGCAAACGATAACCATCACAGGTAATGGGAACCAAGACAAACGGAATCAAAAATCAAAGAACAAAATGCCATCGCATACACGTTGAAAAGAAACTCTCTATGCACTTCCGTGCCCCCCTCACAACGAGCAAATCTTATAAACTTTTCTCCACCTATCTATTCCACACATACTACACCCCCAAAGTAGAATCGCCCACCTGACACCTTTCCGCTAACAGCATAAATGCATCCATCCATACAGAGCAAGCTCTAACACTGGCCCGGATCATTGGCTTTGGCCCGGCACACGAACAATACCCAACGGGCATCATCCAAATAACCAACTTACACTTCCTCGTCCTTATATTTCGAGACGATATTTTCTTTCCTTCATACAGACCAGACGCTGTGAGTCGCCGCCATCGTGTCATGCACGCTTTCAGACCCATCAACATTATGCTGTTCACTCGGAGCTAAAAAGCCAAGCCATGTCGAATCCCGAAAGGACCGTCCGGCACCACACGAACTCGAACGATGGCACCTTACATCTCGAGGCGGGAGCCAGACAAGACAAACGATAGAAGACGAGAAAAGACTTTCGCAATGTTTCGTACGTGCTTGCACAACTCACGTCTATTCTATCCTCGATCTAAAAGCACTCAGCCACAAGAACAGGTCGTACATCCACCTATCCTATTCTCTCTCTCATTTTTTTACCGTGAAAAGTTATACTCCGCTCATTCCATCTCTATTATTATTATTCATCAACTACTAACCCCCCGCCACGGTCCGCTCTTCGCCACGCACCTCGTCATAGCCGCCCAGTAACCCTTATTATCAATCTCAGCTCCGTCCTTCCCCCCCCCATCCGAGTCATTCTCCCATGTCTCCCGCATCATCTCAGGCGTCCACCCGCTTCGCCTCTGACTCGTACTCTCGATCTGAACTTTACGTCTTGGTCTAGATTTATCACCGTGCTGGAATACGCGGGCTTGGGGTATGTGTATCCTGCACGCACGCACGACACATGTACGTGCATGCGTATGTGTTTTACGCCGAGTCAGGCAGGTCCGGTCAGTCAGCCAGCCAGCCAGCCAGCCAGCCAGCCCAGACGAGCAAAGATACAAGAAACACAACAACTCGTCTAGTTCTCGGAAGTGGCGTGTTTCGTGTGAGCTGGGGTGTTGACAAAGGAGCAAAGAGATTGAGGGTATAGTGGTGTGATAAGTCGCCAGTCAGCATTTCTAGTGTTTGGGGGAGGGGAATGAGTGGCATGCCACATGGATGTTACATGTTTCGCATGGAATTTTTTGTGATGCATGGATGAAGAAGGAGGTTGGTAGTACAGAGTATGTCAGGGAAGGGAGGGGGGGTCGTGGAAAGTATCGTGAATAGTCGAGCTGGAGGGGCGGTGGCGGTGTTGCAGCGCAATCATCTGATGTCATAGGAGAAGCGGCAATTCGGAAGACGCTCTCTCCATTACTGCCGTCTGCTTCAACCCATCAAAGAAGCGTCAGATCCCACCCTTCAGACTATCCGCAGTCTCGTCCTAGGAACGAGTGGAAAAGGTCAGAGGCACCTTTCATCCACTTTAGAAGCTTCGAAGTTAGAGCGACACTCCTACACGACACGACGTCACATCTAGATGAGCCAAGGGAGCATTTCAAAGGGGAGGGCCTGCTCACTCTCACGGACAATATGTGTTCCCCACAATGAGCGGTGAAGAGTAAGAAATGCCGTGCGACTGCAACGAGTCCCGTTCGTCGCAGCCCCTCCTCCTACCATCTCGAAACGTTTGAGGGATGGACGGACGCAAAATGTAGTCTCTCAAGCCCCCGGCGCGATGGACGCGACAAGCACGTTGCTGTCACCTATGCAAAGGGGACCTGTCGTTCGCGAAGCGATACAAAACAGCGATTAATAATCCTGGTCGGCGACATGGGTCACAGCCACGGGCGCGAAGGCGCCCAGGCGGATGCGATCTCGCTCACACCGATGGCAAGCCCAATCGATCTGCAGTTTAGATTGCATCTCCCCGAGCTTCGAGAGCTGTGTTGATGGGGCGAGCTGGTTGGCTAGAATCATCGACTTACCTTAGGCTCGGGGGAGGTAATAGAAAGACAGAAAACTCGGATTCGGTTTGTAGCGGTGAACCCCAGGCCTTGCAATAGAAGCTACTGTACAGGCTGGAACGTCGCATGCAGCGGGGAGGCGGAAGATCGGCAACCTAACGATAGTGTGGGGTTAACGCTCAGTTACGTGCTTGACACAAAGACGGGATTGCTTGCACAACAGTGAACGCCATCAGATGCGCCACTGATGGGAAGCATCCTATCTGTTTACTGCCGCCACAGCGTGATGTGCAGCTGATGCAGGATGCTCGTGTCTTAGACACATGTCGAACCGGGGCTATTCGCGCTGCGGAGAGCTTGGGGAAAAGCGACAGGTCGCTGGGCTCTGCTCAACCCAAGACCAGGGTGACGGTCAACTCCCACCTGCATTTGACTTGCCTCCCAAATTTGCCCCAGCGTTTAGCAAATGCCAAGATTCAGAGTGGTTCGATATACATACATCTGTCAATGGAGCGACTGCACAATCTCACGGAAGGGTGGCCGTCGGGCGGAACATTCCGGTGTAATATTCGTTTGTACAAAGATTAGCTCGCAGTGGGACTCCACATGCTGAGTTTGCGCAATCCTGTCAACTGCAACAGTTTTCGGCCGTGCTCCTGTTCGCTGGTTCAATTGTCCGGCATGAGTACATGTATGCCTGTCCGCACCGTCCTGTGAGATTGGTGGGTAATGCGTGATGGATTCCGATTCGCGAGCCACGCGAATTTCGTATCGTTCCTAGGGTGACGTGCAGCACGTCTCGTCGTGCACTTCCCCTGGTAGTCCATCAAGCGACGGGCCGTGAAAATCCCGAGAAGCTTAATGGGTATTGTTTGGACTCAATTCTCGACCTCTTCCAGTGAAACAGACTCATGTGGATTCTTATTCGGTGTCAAATCATGTTAAACGTCACCCCGGATGACGATTTCAGGAAGTACGCGCACCTGCCACAGGGCTGAAGGTGCTGTACGCAAGACTTTGTTTTCGTTTTTAGATTGGCTGCAATAATTGCCCAGCGGTAGCGCGTAGCACTGGGAGGTGGGAGTTGGGTAGAGGGAAACGGGCGGCGTCTGGGGCTGCCGAAGCTCTGGGCACACGAGCTGTGATTACCGTTATGAAGTGCATACTGTGCGGGAAGGTGCAGTCACGGCTGCATGCCGCAACACCGGCACTAGCACCGGCATCGACTGGTCTGTACAGCAGAGGTGGGACCTCTCGAAGAGTTAGCGAAAGTGGAGCATGGAATATCCGCGATGCATAAGTAGTAATTGCGGTGGTATAGACGTGTGGGAATGAAGCTAAGACTGGTCGGCTGAGCCCCACCACATTTATAGCAGCTTCCCCGCGGCTGCCGCCAGATACCTTGCCGTGTGCTTCAGTAGTGGCCTCTGTGGCACTACTCTTGTCGTCATCGTCGTCGTCGTCGTTGTCGTTACCGGTAACATCGCTATATCACAATGCTCAAGGGTTGGCATGCACAAAGGATTGAGGTTGATCAATGCCTTAATAGCTCTAGAACCTACTGTCTCTTCTTTTCAAATCCAGTAGACAGCGAGTAAGAGTGAAGCATCTCAGCAGAGCATTCTAGGTTGAGTGCAGCCAGTAAGCCTTATCCTCTATGCATACATGTCTTGGAGAACACCGCAGTAGCGATGTATGTAACGCAACAAGAAACCGATTTTCTCTTGGCTCTTCGTGAATGTCTATAATCCATTTTCTACTGGTATCAGGCCCTTGGGTAGAGGGCCATTGGTTGTAACTTGTCCTCCTGATCCTAGAGGCCTGTATCTCTATTACGCACCGGTGTGTTCATAGGTGGGTATCTATTGTATTGAGAACGCTCACCAGAAAATATGAACCCTAAATCATCACCATGATACGCCATTTCAATAGAGCGACTAGGTCTGTAACATGGATGCTGAAGTTCAAGGCCAATGAAACTTCAGAGATCGCAGCAGTTGTATGTTACACGTTAGTGCAGAGCTATTATGTGACTTTCTCCGTAGCCAAAATGACAGGCTCTCATCAGACTTGAAATTTATGGAGAGAAAAGGGGGCGCTAGCGTCGCTGTCCTGAATCGGAATTGCATGCAGAGGCAAACTAGATCCCCGCCTTCTGAAATGTCGTATGTATGATCAAAAAGGGTCAGTCCAGCGATAGCCTCCAGCAAGGACGACATAGCTATCCAAGAAGGCGAGGAGGAGCGCTTCCTCGGACATGCAGATGAATCGGTCTAGGCTGTAGACGAGCGGTGAAGAAAGGTTGGTCGTTGGTGCGAGATTATTGCGATGGGACTCAAGACTATCGTGATGAAACTCGACGGCCGCAAGGATGCAGATCCGACATCCGACACCTCGTTCTGGGCTCAAAGCTAGGTTGGGTGTTGATCATGGAGTTGTCCGAAAGCGGAAGACCGGATTTTCACGAGGGACACAGAAATTCGGTACTCAAAGCCGGTGAAACGTATCGCAGACATTGTGAAAGCTGTTCGGGGTTCATGGATGGGAAGACACCAGGTGTAATCGGAGACGCCATCCTCGTTCGCATCCTGGATGCACGAAGCCTGGTACCCCGGTAAAGGTGCATAGTTTGAACCAACTTAGTAGTCTGCTGTGGCATATACGCAAAAGCTTACACGACTAGCAACGATAAACGGAGACGGGAATACCCTGTAGTACTCTGTCGGAGATGCCGGAGCAAAAATCCGTATGCTATTCGACATGCTCTTGTGATCGGGAGACGTAGTGGCCAATCAACATCTTTGAAAAAATTGGACAATCGTTGAGCTTCACAGGGATCAACTCTTCTCTGAAAGGAAGAGTGATCATCATAAATTCGACCTACACAAATCGGTAAGCAGCACTTGGCTTTTGATTCGTTGATAATTGTTGAGTTCACCGATGATGGATTCGAATCTTTCTGGGTATCATGTTTTGCGTGGATAAACGTACGTATTCCATGCTTATTTTCAAAACGCCATGGGATTGAGATTCCATGGCGCCGGCTATGCAACTCTGTTCAGTTGTGAGCAATAATAGGAAGGGCAATGTCCATAGCGAACCCGAGCTGCCCCCTGATAGATGCTGAAAGCGTGAGGTAAACCGACATACATGCACGTGCACCGAGGTTCAGCTATGTTACTAGGGTCTTTCCCAGGGTTTGATTGAAGTACCAGTAGCGGAAAGACAGCTGATGGGAGAGGGTGTGTCGTCGCGGAAAATCCCGTGACGAGGAAGACACTCCAAACCCTTGGCAAGCTGTAATCAGTGCTTGTCTCGATCGGAGCTGATCAGAGTCGTGACAGGCACACAGGCAGGACGAATAAGGATGGCGGAATGCCCTAATTGAAGGATGCGAATCGAGACAAGCTAATTGCGTTTGATGTTGGGTCCACCGTGGCTCAGCAAGCGGCGCGAGAAGATAAGCGATTGGTCACGTCGGTGAGGGAGACAGGAGGAAATAGAACACACCAAACGAGCATTGCGTCTGAAAAGCTGGGCGACTCGCTTGAACTCGTGTAGGCTTTGACGGGAAACGTTGGAGAGGTTGGGCACCCTACTGGCTGGGGCAAGAGGTCAATTGGCTGGCGTAGTTGGAGGTGGTGCGCGTGAAGAGGGACTTCCCAGTGTTACCGCTTCCCCGCAGCGGCGCAGCTGGGATGGCCCATGAATCGATCTCTCACAGTAGGCGGACTCTTACCCTGTTTGCCCGGGGATGCATGATCTGTTTGTTGCCACCAATTGTGGCCGTCAAGCTGAGATGTGTACGACCGCCCAGGCGGAAGAGATAGGCTAATGCACAGGTATGGATCGGGTTGGGTGTCCCGGGAGACACGTCCAGGGCGATTTGTGGAACATGGGAGGTGAAGCGGAAGCTGCGGCAGCAACAAGGCTGGCAAAGAGAGGACACGGCGAGTCAGGCATGCGAACCCAACAGCGACGCAGGTCTCGACAAATACTGTGGGCGGGCCCCTGCATCAGGGCCTCGTGGATCTGGCGCGTCGATCGCCATGAGGTTTGGGAGCGACTGCGAGGCGGACAGCTGAGGGGTGGGTTGGGACGAATCTATTTCAGGGACCAGATGGGACGAGCGGCTCTTGGGCCCTAGCGGCGGGATGTGCAATCAAATGGCAGCAACAGCGCAGCGGAGAATGAGAAACACGCCGACCGGGGGTCGAGGCTAGACAGGCCTCTGAAAGAGAATGCGACGAGGCGCTCTGGCTTTCTGGGAAGGGGGAACGCATGCCCCGCGAAGCTGTGTGGCGGGCGGGGGGTAGCCACTTGCAGCAGGGGAATGACAAAGTAATGGGATGTGTCTGCCGCACAGATAGCCGGGCAGCCGGTGCGCACGGGGGCGCTGGCGACGGCGGCGACGGCGGCATGGAGCCTGCGTCTGTGTCGCTGGAGGGAGGGCTCTTAGGACAGGTGCGCCGGGACAGGCCCAGATGGGCGAGCGTAGTGTGGGTTTGCTGGCGACTTCGGCGAAGGCGCGGGCGCGGGAGCGGGAGCAGCGATGCGACGGACGCCGGTGGAGGTGGAGGGCGGCGGTGGAAGAAGTTGGAGATGCAGGTTGCAGGCGAGAGGGTGTGGAGGGTGTGGAGGGGGAGGAGATGGGCGCGCGTGTGGGCGTACGGGGGCGGTCTGGAAGGGAAGGCAGGACGGACGCACTTGCGGAATTCCAGCAACAGCAGCAGCAGCAGCACGTCCACTACCACGACGGCCACGACGGCCACGACGGCCACCACCACCATCACCACCATCACCACCGGCATCGTCGTCAACATCATGGCCGGCTGCAGGTACGCCGCCCATCGACAGCAGGCGTCCCGGCTTTGTTTGTACCCGACCAGGCGGGACGCAGTCTCCCAGGGGGATGGGTCGTGCAGTACGCCATGGAAGGACGGCCACCAAGATGGCAACTCGGAAGACCGGGGTGAATTGCGCGGCTAGAGGGCATTTGGGCGCCCCTACCCAGCAGCTGCTTGGGCCTGCTGCTCAGTGCCCAGTGCTCCCGCCGGCACTACATTTGCGCTCCCGCACGCTTCCCGCGCTGACAAGCTAGGATTCGCCAGCTGCTCCACCCAAGCACAAGCACGTCCAGCACCCAAGCACCAGATGACCTGCGACCACGGCCACCGCGTTACCTAACCGCTCAACGAGCCCTCTATCCGCCGCGGCGCCCGTCGCTCTGCGGGCCTGCCGGTGCACCTCCACGTGCGAGCACACACACTACCCAAGCCCGGATGCCGCCGACCTCCAGTGCTGCCCAGCCTCTTTCTCCTTCTGTGCTTCTGCCCGATGCGATCGGCTGCTTTTCTGCCTCTCTGCGTCTGCTGCTTCTACTACAACTACCGCTGCTCCCTGTCATCCACTTGCCCACCGCCAGGTCGTGCGGTGCAGAAGGACCATGACCATGGCAGTCAGTGTGACGCGACTGGCGTCTGCATGGGCGAGGACCCCCCCACGTCCGCGCACTTGAGACCAGCCCTGGTGCAGCCACCGACGGCCTGTTCACACGCCGCGGGCGACCCTCCGATCCAGGATCATCATGACTGCCCGCAGACGCCCATGCCCTCTCTGAGATGGCCTACCCTGTCCCGCTCATGCCCTGTTCCCCCCCATCGATGCTCTGCTCACGGACCCCACTGATCTGTCATGGCAGGGGCTCCAGCCTGCCTCGCCGAGACTCTCCATGTCCTCTTTTCATCGCTACCCGCATGGAGACCAGAGCTGCTCGCCCAGACTGCACCACTGCTACCCTCTCCAGCTCTGCCTAGCCTCCTGCGACCTAGTCCCATCGCTTTCACCAGCATCGTCATCCTTGCCCTCAGTAGTGGCATGGGTAGCGAGTCTTCCGTATATCTACACAAGCAGCTCTCCCCCAACCACAAGCCATAGCCTCCCATCTCCACCACCTCGGTCCGTGCCCACTATCCCATCACGCAATATATATCGCTCTTCATCTTGTACCCCTCTCCACTGCCAGGCAGTCGACTGATAGCCGTGACCTCGCCAGCACTCGCCTAAGTCTGCCTTTGCTGCCGTACCTTCTCGCCTATCAGTCCTCCTATCTCTTCACCACTGTGTCGCCTTTCAGCGATGGCAGCCGTTGTTGCAACACAGCACCATCCAGGAATTTGGCGTCGACCCGAACAGCCCATCCACTTCCCCAGCATGGACATGCCAGGCTTTCCATCTTCATACGATTCGTCTACGCGGGGTGTGTCGACACCGCCCACCTCGAGGTCGTTCCACTCGAACACATCAAGCGTCGGCATGCACAACATGTCATTCCTACCCGACAACGCGGTTCTGCCGACCTCGGTGCCTTATCAGTCGAATAGCCTGGCCTTCGATCCGCTCGCCGTGAATCCTTACAACATGCAGCAGACCTTTCCTGTGAGCTTTTCACCGGCAATGTCGCAGGCTGTGTCGTATCCCGGCACATCCACCGTCCAGTCTCTACCCACCACGCGGGAAGTGCGGAACAGTTTTGCCCTTGGCAGAAGCCCTCTGGTCAAGGCCGAAAGTACCTCGCCAGTACAATCCCATCAAGCATTCAACGAAATGTCATACTCTGACAAGTTCAATCGGTCAATATCAGAGCATACCGAGAACAGCAACGCCGCCCACTTCTCGACGGATGTTGACACACTCATGAAGGCCATCCAGGCTAAACAGCCTACAAAGCCGGCCCCCGAACCTGTCAAGGTATGTCACTCGCCTGCCATGGTTGCTCAGGCGCTCACTCCAGCGCAGGAAGAAGGCCCAAAGCCAGGCCAGAAAGCAAAGAAGAGATATAAATGCCATTTGGAAAGTTGTGGAAAAAGTTTTTACCAAAAAACCCATCTTGACATCCATCGCCGTTCGCACAACGGCGAAAAGCCTTTCGTGAGCTTTTCATTCCGGTTGTAACGATAGCCAACGCTAACAATAAGTACAGGAATGCAAAGCTTGTGGCCAAACCTTTTCACAGCTCGGGAACCTCAAGGTGAGTCACTTCGATGGTCTTCTAACACATCTGACGAGTGCAGACTCACGAAAGACGGCACACTGGAGAGCGACCCTACAGCTGCGAACAGTGCGGAAAGAAGTTCGCCCAGAAAGGCAATGTGCGCGCCCACAAGATTGTGCACGAGCAGGTCAAGCCTTTCACGTGCAGACTAGACAAATGTGGGAAGCAGTTCACCCAGCTCGGCAACCTGAAGGTAAGTGTCATCTTCAGCGTAACACAACATCCTCTCTGACAGCCAAGTAGTCACACCAAAACAAGTTCCACGCCACAGCTCTCCGCATCCTCACGGAGAAATTCAGATGCTACACCCCAGGTGACTACGTCACTGACGCTGACAAGGAACTCTTTGAGTACTTTGCGTCTCTGTACAAGAACTCCAACAAAGGGATCAAAGGGAGAGGCAAGGACCGCCGTATTGCTACCTCGGCGCCTTCAGCCACCTCCAACTCGTCCTCGTACACCACTGCATCGATGACCTCCGTGAGTCACGACACGTACGGCGCATACCAGCACTCGAGCGATCGCAGCAGCCGCAGCTCATCAACATCTTCTGAGCAGACCATGAAGGGAGAGTGTGGCTACGACTTTAGCGCGCCCATGCATAATAACTACCAGCACCAGACAGGCTACGACGACATGGTGTTCCCTGAGCGCACGAAGATGTACTGAGAGCCAGCAAGTAGCACACTCCCACACTCACTTACACACGACATACGATAGATGTGACGAATGAAACGCACCTTTGTACGACACGGGAGCCAACGACAACCACACCATTTACGAAAGTATGAAATCAGTTTATTCCCCGGAGTTCTTTTTAGCTGGGCTGATGCTCGCATTCGCTTTGCGGACAGAGACAAGCCTGGCTGGTATTTGTTCATATTGGGTCGGCATGATACCCCATACCTCTCTGATCGGTTTTGATCGGACGGCTAGCAAGGAAAGGAGGCGCGTGGAGAAAGGGAACCTTACAAAACGGTGTGCAGCGGAGGAGGGGAAGGGGATGCAGGGACGCAGCACCCTTCGTGCACAAGGTCTGGAATTTTATTTATCATTCGGGTTCTATGGACATTTTTTCCTTTCGGCCTTTTTTTTATATGAACTCTCTTTCCTTTGTTATTTCTAGGTGAGTGGATGATATTTATCTGGAGTAGGGGAAAAGGAGGGATGGGGTTTGTATTGGACTGGGCTGGGCTGGACCGGATTGGGGAGAATCTTGTAATGCCTACACAATACACTACGACACAACTTGTTGTACCGATAACTGACCAATTTCTCACACGCATCGAGAGAAATGCGTCGAGTAACGGAAATTTTTGCCACCAAATTTCTTTTCCCTCTTTCTCTCGCCAGAAGGTTGCTTCGTCTCGTGTCTCACCTGCCCTCTTCTCTCCTGGTCCGATTCCCGGTTGTTCCCGCTTGGGAGAACGGCGTGCTCCGCGATCAAAGACGGGGATTTTTTTAATCCCGCACGCTACGCACGTGGGCCTACGTACCTCGCTTTCCTTCGCGGTCAACCCTCGGCGCGTGGGTCATGGCAAGAGAGAGGGAGTGGGTGAGTTGAGTGGGCGAGAGCGGGTAATACTGTTCTTCGCCCCGTCACGGAAGCCGTGGGGAGCTTCTTGATTCGTTGCTTTCCAGGGGGAAATTTTTGCGCGGCGCATGCAACGCGCGGCGGGCGGGTGGAATTGCGTGTGCGTAAAATGTTATGTATGTACATGTGTGATGTGATGTGATGTATGTATGTGTCCGTGTGTGTCTGTGTGTAGAGAGAGGGAATATGGAAGGGGAGGGTGGCAAAACAGGTGCGCGGGATGCCTGACTTGAAGAATGGGGAGAGGGAGAGGGAGTTTATTTGCTGCGGGTATTGGGGTGCGGGTTGGTGTGCAGAGTTTACTGTATGTAGAGTATAGCTAAGAAGCAAGCGGATGGGGCCGAGGCGCGAAAAGAGTAGAGATTTTCTGCGAGGATGCGTGGTGAGGGTGTTGGGAGGGGGGAGAAGCAGGGCGTTGCTGACTTGGGAGAGGGAGTTGGGACTGGGCGATTGGGAGCGGATACACGGTAGGTGGCAAAGGAAGGCAGGGTTGAGGGCGAGGATGAGGCTGCTTCGAGCATCTACGTGGGCGAAGTGGACTGGGCTGGACGGGATTGGACTATAGTGAAGTATATTGGAGTTTGTGTGCAGCCATTTTTACCTAACGCTTCACGTACATAATTCGGCTGAAGTTGACTTGGCGCATGTTGCTTCCACGGAGCTTCGATGTGCGACATAATGGCGACGTTTGGCGGCGGCGGTGGTAGTGGTGGGGTAGTGTTTCTCGCAGGACGAGCAGCAGACGGACTGACGTGGAGTGGACCGGGTGGGTGGCTCGATGGCCCGAGCCAGGGGTGTGGGTAATCTTTTTAGTCGAGCTTCATACCCGCGCACTTGCACACTCACATACACATACACATACACATACGCGCGTCTGGCGGAGAAGAAGGCCGGTTCACCTGACCCTTTGCGACAGACGCAGAAGATGCACAGTACAAACACCCAGCCAGCAGAAATAGCACCGACCGACTCTGCGTCCCATTGCTCGGCGCATGTGCAGCCATCTCGCCCCATACCAGGATAGAAAGGGAAATAGGCTCGTCTCGAGCCGTTGCAGGCGATCAGCCGCAGCGAATACGCATCGCTCGAGCGAAAGCCGCGCAATACCCTTTACCGTGTGTACCGACTCGTCGGCGCGTGCGCGCTCTTTTGCGCTGTGCTTTCCCGCTCGTCTGCTGCGAGCGTCCGTTGGACTGCTTACTGTCGTGTGATGGGAATGGCTCTAGTTTAGTGTAGCTGGCTCCAGCCGCCTATTCCACGACCGCCTGTATACCATGTGCGCAGGCGGCGCGCGAGCCAAAGCAGCCATGGGTTGGACGTGACTTGCATTGTGGGAATCGCGGCCATCTAGTCCGGTCCCTGGGGTAGTCTACGATGTGAGACGGCAACAGCGGAGGAGACGGAGGCTGCCACAGTGACCTCAGCTACCTACCCACATACCCGTCTCCCTCCTATCTCAACTCCATAACGCTGCACGCCTTGTTCCCTTCCCAACAGCAATCTATTCCCAACCCCCGCGCCCATCCGCAACGCACGAACGCCCACTCAAGCAAGTACGAGCACAAGCACTCAGTCCCAGGCCGCCTTACTCGGGTACCACAGCATGTACATGCACACATGCCAGGCCAGGCAAATTACATTGTGCCCTCGTCGCCACCGCCAACGTCCGCCTTCCTTTCCGCTCTCTTCCTCCTCCAACAAACGAGGAGGAGAAAGCAGAGGGGACGCCGAACGCCTTCTCTCGGTCGTGTCCCGGGCCCGTACTGTGCTCCCGCCTGCTCGTTCGCCCGCTCGCTTCTCCTTGTCCCCCGCCGCATCGCCTTCCGAAAGAGTGCGGTCCGAGGCACTTGGTTGCATGCATGCGTAGCTCCTTCCCGTCTACACAGACGAATAGCCTAAACCGGTAAGGCCCGCTTTCTGGAACGAGTGGAGCCGCCCTCCTGGCGCTGCGAGGACGATGGCGACGTCAGCGATCGACGTGCTACCTACAATAATAGACGCCGTGGTTTTCCCCGCGCCTCACTCCTTGTAGACCGGCCCGGCTTGGGTTTCGCCTCGTTTTTTTTGGTGGTGGTGGTTGTTGTTGTTGTTGGTGCTTGTGTATCGATGTACATTTTCCCAAGAGGGAGGGGAGAGGAGAGGAGAGGGTGGCGACGTTCGAGTCATGCATCGCATCGTCTCGTGTGGTTTTTGTACTATACTTGGAAGTTCCGGGGGCTTGGGCGTCTCTATGCATGTTGTATATATGTGTATGTATGTATGTATATGTGTGTGTGTGCGTGTGTGAAGACATGACTTGACATACTCGAATGATGCAAAGTCATTAGTACGAGGTATTGGCGTCCATCCACCACAATCTAACTGGCCAGCCATCTGCCTAGCCTCTCCTAGAAAGTTATCTTGCGCAAGCCAATTAGATGCCAAATCCCCCATCAACGGACCTAGAAAACCTAGTCTGTCTGTCTGCTACTTGTCAAGCGTCAAAAACTAGCCGTTCTTGCTCTTGTTTCATTTTCTTTTTTTGTTCTCTCCCTGACAAGAAACGTTTTACCGCATGGGGTTTGACAGGCTTGGGAAAAGATATCGTACGTTTTATTTAACTTCGCATGCGTGCTGGGATTCGCCTGGTACCATGTTTCGTGACTAAAAATTGATTCTTTTCATGAGCTTCTCTGATGTTTGGTTTTTCAACTGCCTCTATTGTACATCCGATTTATGCGTCTCCTTGGCATCTACGCCAATCAAACGATTAATATTGCAATCCTAAAACATCCAAGCCTATTGGATGGTGCCTTGCATGGGAATAGCCCCATGAACAAAACATATCGTGTGTTATTGGTACTACGCAGGCCCATCTTTTTATTTTCTTTTCGCAGATAAAGTGACACAAGGACCCCAGTCGGCAACTACCCTCTTTTCGACTCCTCGCTACACCTCTTCTTGCGAGGACGCGTGGGATGACTTTCCCCGAGCGCTCGACGGCGTTTGTTTCAGCATTTGCCAGTGTTGTCGCCGCGCCCTCTTTTCAGCAAGTGTTGGAGACGAGGCAGCCGTCCGAGCAAGTCCCTCAGCTCTACAATACGATTCCCCCTCTTCTCTCTCTGTAACTAGAAAACTAAGCTCGCTTTTGTTAACGAGCAGTGGAGGAAACGATGCTCATGCGATTCAAGCGCCTATTCCACACCCCTCTTCCCCCATCCAATCCAATCCCCTTCTCCACCACACCACACCACACCGCCCGCTTCCCCTTCCCCTCTCCCCCTCTGGAACGCCCCTGACTTTCGCCACGCCTTCCCCCTGGGACCACACCGCATGCCTCGAACCCGACATGTCATGTCCATCCCTCCCGAAAGCGAGCGCGCCCCGTGGGAAATTGAAGGTGCCGCCGCCGCCGCATGACAGTAGAGAACGTGCTTTGCTTTCCAAGAAAGAAAGAAGAAGAAAGGAAAAAGAAAAAAAAGGCCTACCGGAGACTCGGGATTCTGCAGGTGCCTCCCGATCAGGCAAGACGGGGACGTCACATGCTACGGTGCGGCTGCTAGGTACTTTGTGAAACGCGTTTTGGGGAGGGGGGGGAGGTGCTTGCCGAGTGCCGAGAGGGGATTAGTTTGCTGGATGGGGAGGCGGGAGGGTTGGAGAGGGGGGGCATGTTGGAGACCTGGATACTGTGTAAGGGTTCGTTCGTGTTGGGACGAGAGAGAGGAGAGGAATAGAGAGGGTTGGAGGGGGAGTGTGGGGCGGGGAGATGGGTTTGGGTCAGGGGATCCTAGGCTGTTTCAGAGGGAAGGCGGCGGTGGTCTGGGAATAGTAGCATTTCATCACCACTCGATAGGCCGGGTGTACTTCTTTCTCTTGGGGGGCTGGAGATGAGCGAGCGCAGTCGTCTCAGCTCTAGATCGAGGCATTAGGCAAATCTCCCGGGCGAGAGGGTCGGCCACGAGAAGCGTGCGGTCCAGAGCGGCGGGTGCGTCGCAGCAGCGTCTCTGCATCACATACAGACCTCTTCGACGCGCAGAGCAGCGCAGCGGCGCGTTCCAGCCCACGTACGACAACCTCCCCAAGCGCACGCATAACGAATCGTCGCCATTGTGCGACTGCGAACCAGCCCGGCGGGCGTCGCGAACCGCGTGTCCTCCCCGTTCCAGAACCCATCTCTTCTCGTAAGCCCCAGCTGAGTGAGGCCACGGGCAAGGCAGCACGAAGAATGGTGGTGTGGTGTGGTATGGCGTCCCGCCACCTCCGTGGCCGCGACCCTCGCCGGCGCCTTCTGCAGTCAACCACATCCCACCAGCTCGTCTCTCGCCGTCACACCAAATCTCACCAGCATTGCCGTGCTACAGTACAACACACTGGATCCCTTCCGTCGGGGCGCACCATCACACGACCCCGTCCGTCCCCTCGGGCCCTACTTTTTTTTCCCACACGCGCCCATCTCCATCCGCCAGCGCGCGGCATCGGCGCCCACGCCGCTTCGCCCAACCACGCTCGCCGTCACGGTCACACAGTCGCATCTGGCGCACGCTTGCCTGGCGCAGGCGCCTCCGAGACGTCCCGATCGTGGAGAGATGAGGGACGCTTGGCAAGACATGGGCATCTGGTTTGGGGGCGCCCTGCATCTCGTTGCATTGCGGTTTTGCGAAAGCAGAGGGATTGCGGAATGAGGGGAGCAGGGGGGTGGTTGAGAGGTCTCTGGATGATGCTGTGCTGCTATGCCGTGCTCCTACCCGGTGCTGTGAGGGAGGGAGAGCACGACACATGGATTGCCGGTTTGAGTATAGGGCTGTGAGATATACGAGGCGGGGGCGAGTCTCGAACAAGGCGAGGGCAGCTGGGTCCAGAGGACGGGAGGGTTTGGGGTGTGCGGTGACGGATGCATGCACGAGCAGTCGAAAGCGTGCTGGCGGGCGTCGCGCGAGGAGAGGCGGTGGTGTTGAGATGAGGCGAAGAGGCTGCCACTCGGATTCGGGTTGCATGGGGGCCGGGCATGGGCAGAGGAGAGGGTGTGAGTGGGCGTGTGGATATTCTCCGTCTCGAGGCCTTGCCATACAATAGCTGAGCGGAACCCTGTGCTTAGTCCGTTCCTCTGCTTGTTGCTACTGGGCTGAGCACGCGTGGGGTGTATGTTTGTGTGCGTACGTGTTGCTGGGCTGGCCTTTGGGTATCGTTTCGACGGCGAGGCGAGTTACCCCGGGACAGGTCGCCTTCTTGATGCCGGATACGCGGGCTGAGGCAGAGACAGCCATGTCGAGATCCAGCCAAACGGGAAATAAATCGGTATATGTCAGATCTCAGCTTGATCCAGCCACACGTAGCGCCCAACCCCGTCCCATCCCATCCCATCCCATCCCATCCCATCCTAGGAGGAGTCGTGTGGTGGCCGGTTTCGCCTGCGAGGAGAGGAGGTCGAAAGTCGTGCTCCGTGTGGATGGACAGCGAGGTACAAGACTGGATGGCAATCGGGCCGATCTTAGTTCTTGGAACAGCCGACTTTGGCCTCCGGTAGAGAACCCTTGGCGTGCTCATCGCAGGCCGGGTCTGCAGCTCGTGGGGGCGTCTTGACACGCACATGGCACGCATACAATAGTAACCGCACCGTCTCCCTGGAGTGGGGTGCGTGAATGACCCTCCTGCCCGTCCTTGCCTTGCCTACTCCTGCTGGACCGCGAAATGCCTTATCGCGACGTCGGGAAGCATTCACGCGGGGGAAGCGTTCGAGAAGCCAGTTGTCTGATGGTTTGACGTCACGCCCTGGCCAGTGTGGGGAGCATGCGCCGTGCGTGTTTGTTTACCGCTTTGGGCATCTGGCAAATGCCCAGAGGGTGCACACGGGGCGATCGGGAATGTCGGGGCACAGCGGGATGCGACTTGTGCATCCCACACCCATGGGGCGCTTGCAGATGCCCGATGCGACGGACCATGCATGCATACCGTTGGCGTTTCACCGCGTCGCTTATCTCTGTCCTCTTGCCCGCGGAGTTGTAGCGCAGAGCGTTGGAGTCTCCTACGGGGCTGCAGAGATAGTAGGGAGGACGCGCAGATGCTCGATGGTAACGCGCTGAGATAAACACGGAGATAGGTAAGGGGCGAGGCAAGATACGGCCGGGGCATGGCAGGCCGAATGCTCATGCAGCTCGTCTGCAGGTTCGGCCGTATGCTGCCGCGAGGTCAGTTGAGCATGCCTTCGGTAAGCCATCGGGATGGCTTGCATGGTCACACAGCGGCCATGCCTGGGCCGCCGTAGGGAGAGGCCCCACACGGTTATCGTGGCTTGAAGTAATCCTTCGAGCCCCGTCCCAACCCGTCGCCCTCGAACCCGATTTCCCCAATTTTCGACGTGTTGTCATCTGCTCAGCGTGCCATTGGTCCAAATAATCCGCGGAGGAGCCTATTAAGCCGTGCCATTACACAACTGCGCCCATGCATTGCGTTCCATTTTGCATCCATGCCCCGCGAGACTGCTCTGCGTGATGTTGCAGTCCGCCATACAGATGCTCTTCGGACATCGCCCCATAGTAGCAATTTTAATCGAATGTCGGGCATAAGCACTTTCACCATGCGTCACGCAATCCAATCGGCACGCGCCCCGCAATCGCCGACGAGAACCGTCCCTATTCCGACCGAGATCTGAGCATCTTCGGCGCACGGGATCCGATGTCATCAGCCATGGTCATGTCGGTAGTTGTGTTAACTGCAAACTGGAAGAACGTCTTGGCGTGCCGCCATGGCTTTCTTCTCAGGAGCGCTTCGCCTAAGACTTGGTGTGCTCGTGGGCTACATCCTCAATCATTCAGATGGACAATTGGATGAGTTGGTGGAGATAAGAGAGATCCTGTGATAGTAGTAGTAGCTCGAGAAACCTGCTATCAAGCTTATAATATGACCCTAGTGAAGATTGTCTATTCCTGGACGCACTTTTGTCTTACCAGGTACATTCTCTGCAAGCAAGTACACATCTGCTTGATGCTAACGAGGCCCTTGGCAAGCGCACATCTTCAGCCTTATCGTTTTCTATTCTCGTCTAGCAACCCTTCAGATAGTTCCCTAGATCTCAGGCTAAGCGATAGACTACCTCTCCTAGCTGCCACACGCAGATAGGCGTCTTCCTCCCCCTACATGTCTCTCATGTGAATGAACATCCACCTGAATACATTCGATCTCCCTTTTCTTCTATTCCCTAAGTGATTAAGCTCGCCGCACTCTACTTACTTCTCTCCTCGGTGAACATCGCCGCATAAGCTTTGCCTTCTACCTCAAACTGCTCCGAGCAGACAGAGTATCATAAAAAAATGGATGAAAAGATCCGTCAAAAGCTCTGTCAAACCCAGAAAAAAATAAGACTGAAGGGTGTTACTAAGACAGTGTACAATGTACGTGATAAACCGCAGAAACAACATAACCTTCAGAAACACTCATCCGACACCAAAAACACCCTAAGCCCCTCGAATCAGGCTTCCCTTTCAAGAGGCCAAAAACTAACTACATTCTTTGACCCTTCCATTCAGAGTCTTTCTCTTGCTCATTCCACTGCCTAGCACGCTGCTTCGCTGTGCTACATCTCCCAACCTTCTTCCACGCTGCACCCAAAAACGTCACGCTCATAAAAAATGGCAAAAAAGAAGAAATGATGCAACCAAAAATCGAACCTCCCCCTCGTAACCCCCAACTCCTTAGAGCTGCTTTCAAAGAGAGGCCCTAGCCCGGGGTGCGTTTATACGAATTTGTGGATAATTGGTTCGATTGATTAATTTGCTAAATTTAAATTATATATAGACACCCTGGGTGCTGAAGTAGAGGTGCGCATGTGTGAAGGTGGGACGTGCGCGAGCTTAGTGTTCCAGTGTTGAGGTAAACAGTGGTGTATACGCGGCGTGTTGGGGCAACCTAGCAAGGTAAACATAGGTATAGTTTTTTTGGAGACCCTTTTTTTGGTCATGCCCACTATATGAAAGAGTCCTACCTGCTTCATAAATTTTGTCCGGCCATCTACACTGCAGACATATTTCTAACCTCATTACCGCCCCATCATGAAAGAGCCTGCCATAAGCCCGAACGATATCCACCATCCTAAGACTTGAATAGGAAAGCAAAAACAAGTAAGCTCCGTGAGCTTAACCTAGATAATACAGATAATGTAAACAAGCACGGATACATCTTGTGTTTCGATATAGATTCATCGCCAGCAATACTTTTGTTCATGCT
>Ga0247757_10001002_pt1 | contig 20798 bp, 14 predicted proteins | sample UWRJL126311R4_FD_180929 | JGI IMG/M metagenome (GOLD analysis project Ga0247757, IMG submission 180929) | Plant litter microbial communities from Arlington Agricultural Research Station in Wisconsin, United States - UWRJ-L126-311R-4 | ecosystem: Environmental > Terrestrial > Plant litter >...
AGCCGTGGATTGGAATCCACCTGCCGGCGTGGCTGGGGTCGGCGCCGTTTGAGATCGATCGGAGCCAGATGGTCTCGACCAACCTGCTGCTCTTCTCGTTCGAGCACCACCCGCTCGTCGCCACCGGCACGCTGATCAACCTCCCGGCGGTCGTCATCTCGCTCGTCCTGACCGCGGTGCTCGTGGTCGGCATCAAGGAGTCCGCCAATTTCAACAACGTGATGGTCTTCATCAAAGTGGGCGTGTTGCTGGTGCTCATCGCCTACGGCGCCTGGTGGATGTTCGGCCACCAGGACATTGTCACCGCCAACTGGACGCCGTTTATCCCGGCCAACACCGGCACCTTCGGCGAGTTCGGTTGGAGCGGCGTGCTCAAAGGCTCGGCCGTGATCTTCTTCGCTTACGTCGGCTTCGACAATGTATCCGCCGCCGCCCAGGAGGCCCGCAATCCGCAGCGCGACATGCCCATCGGCCTGCTCGGCTGCCTCGCGGTCTGCTCGCTGCTCTTCATCGGCGTCTCCGCGGTGCTGACCGGCATGGTGCACTACACCAAGCTGAACGTGGATGCGCCGTTCATCTTCGCGCTCCAGCAGGTGAACGCCCCCGGCTGGCTCCGCTTCAGCATCGAGATCGCCACCTTGGCCGGCCTCACGTCCGTGTGCCTCGTCTCCCTGCTCGGCCAGCCGCGCATCTTCTTCTCGATGGCGAAGGACGGATTGCTGCCGAAGTCCTTCAGCCAGCTGCACCCGCGCTTCAAGACCCCGCATATCTCCACCGTCGTCACGGGCGTCGTCTGCGCCATCGTCGCCGGCCTGCTGCCCCTCGACCTGCTGGGCGAACTCATCTCGATCGGCACGCTGATGGCGTTTGCGATGGTGTGCATCGGCGTCTGGGTCCTGCGCGTGAAGCGCCCCGACCTGCCGCGCCCCTTTCGCACGCCGTTCCTGCCGCTGGTGTCGATCCTCGGCACGATCACGTGCCTGATCCAGATGTACATGCTTCCCGGCGACACCTGGCTGCGCCTCGGCATCTGGATGGCCGTCGGCTTCGTGATTTACTTCGGTTACAGCCGGAAGAAGGCGAATCTTGCATCAAAGTAAGCGATAAGCTGCAGGTTCGAGAAGGTCGGAGAACCCTGCACCTCGACCTCACAGGAGGCAACGGAGCGAACAGAGACCGGTTGTGCTCGTTGTGGCCGTGGTTCGGTGCCTTGGATGGCTCCGTTCTCTCTGTTCCCTCCTGTGAGGTCGGTTCCGCCTCCGGACTCCCGGCTTCCTGCTCTAGGCTAGCCCCTGCGCTGAAATCCGCTACACCACCGTCATGGCCTTCACGCCCGCCAGCGACGGATCGATCCTCGCCTTCCGCCTGATTGTGGCGGCGGTCGGGGGCGCATTTTTCTGGGCGGTGCTCCGCACCTACGGACGCGGACGGGTGGCGGTCGTCACCCTGACGGTCCTGACCCTCTGGATCGGCGCCCTGACGGTGCTGGTCGCCAGCGGCAAGATGACCTCGCTGCCGCTCAATGGCCTGCCCTTCTTCTTCGCGCCCATCCTGATTATTTGCAGCGCGGCTGCGCTGTCGCCCTTCGGCGGACGCCTGGCCGCCAGCGTGCCCCTCGCCGCCTTGGTCGGCTTCCAAGCCTTTCGCCTCCCCTTGGAGCTGGTGCTCCATTCGTGGGCCGGGCAGGGCACGATTCCCGGCACGATGACGTGGACCGGGCAAAACTGGGACATCATCAGCGGCATCACGGCCCTCGTGTGCGCCCCACTCGTCCGGCGCCATGTCGCCGCCGCACGGATCGCCAACATTGTCGGGTTTGCGCTCCTGCTGAACGTCATGCGCGTAGCGATCATGTCCTCGCCGTTTCCCTTCGGCTGGGGCCAGCAACCGCCTTTGCTCCTCGCCCTGCACCATCCCTACTTCCTGATCGGCCCCGTCTGCGTGGGCGGGGCGTTGTTCGGGCACTTGGTGCTCACACGCGCGCTATGGGGCGCGCAGCTGAGAGCCGAGAGCTAAGGGCTAAGAGCAAAAAGGCGGCGTGATCTCTCCTGTCTTGTGTAGGGTCGGCGCTTGCGCCGACCTCGCGTGTTAGGTCGCCGCAAGCGGCGACCCTACAAAAACATCCCTCAGCTCTAGGCTCTAAGCTCTCAGCTCCGCCGCTCAGCGCTTCAGCGCCAGGGCGACGTCTTTCGCAAAATACGTCAGGATCATGTCCGCTCCCGCGCGCTTGATGGCCAGCAGGGACTCGTCGCGGCAGCGCGCGAGGTCGAGCCAGCCGAGCCGGGCGGCGGCGTGGATCTGGGCGTACTCGCCGGAAATCTGGTAGGCCGCCACCGGCAGCCGCGTGTTGTTCCGCACCTCGCGGATGATGTCGAGGTAGAGGCCGGCCGGCTTCACCATGACGATGTCCGCGCCCTGCACCACGTCGTGCTGCATTTCGCGCACGGCTTCGCGGCGGTTGGCCGGGTCCATCTGGTAGGTCGCCTTGCTGAGCAGGCGCGTGCCGGCCGCCTGGGCGCTGCCCACGGCCTCGCGAAACGGACCGTAGTAGGCCGAATTGTATTTCACCGAGTACGCCAGGATGCCGGTGTCCGTGTAACCGGCGGCGTCGAGCGCCTTGCGAATGAAGCCAACGCGACCGTCCATCATGTCCGACGGCGCCACAAAATCCACGCCCGCCGCGGCCTGCAGGATCGCCATCTTGCCGAGGATCGCGACCGTGCGGTCGTTCTCGACGTCGTCCTTCGCCTCGTTGAGCACGCCGTCGTGGCCGTGGCTGGTGTAGGGATCGAGGGCGACGTCGGTGATGACGGTCAGCTCCGGCACCGCCGCCTTCACCGCCTTCACGGCGCGCAACACGAGCGTGTCGGGATTGAGCGCCTGCGTGCCCTCATCGTCCTTGAGCTTGGGATCGAGCTTGGGGAAAAGCGCCACCGCCGGTACGCCGAGCGCGTACAGCTCGCGGCATTCCTTGACCAGGTCGGTGATGTTCAGGCGGAACACCCCGGGCATCGAGCTGATCTCCTCCGGGGCCGCGTTGCCCTCGACGACGAACAGCGGCGCGATCAAGTCTGCTGCACGCAGCACAGTCTCGGCCACGAGGGCCCGGCGGCTCGGCTGGCGGCGCATACGGCGCGGGCGATGGGTGATCTCGAGTTTGTCGGACTTGGCCATGGGAAGGGAGCCGGTACTAAACCAGCTTTTTGCCCGTTTTCACGGTAAAACTTTCGACCTTCATCGAGGCACTTGGCCACAAAAAGCACAAAACTGGTTCGGCCCGCAGCAGAAATATTCCGCGCGCCTATAGGCGCCTTGAGAACCTCAATCGCGGTCGGGATTTCGTGTTTTTCGTGGCAATCCCATCCCTTGGATTGGTGAATCAGTGGTTGAAAACTCGGCGCTTTTTGCGCCTTTTGGGGCCACGTCCGCCCCATGCCCATCCGCCTCCACGACTCCCTGACGCGCAGCCCCAAGGACCTCGTCCCGACCCACCCGGATGGCGTCTACCGTTTCTACAACTGCGGGCCGACGGTTTATGCGCCGGCGCATATCGGGAATTTTCGCACGTTCGTCGTCAACGACGTCCTCCGCCGCCTGCTCGACCTCGAGTTCCCCGGCAAGGTGAAGCACGTGCGCAACCTGACCGACGTTGACGACAAGACCATCAAGCGCGCGCGCGACGAGGGGCGTCCGCTGGCCGAGGTCACGAAACAGTGGACCGACAAGTTTCACGCCGACTGCGACGCGCTCAACTGCCTGCGCCCGCACGTCGAGCCCACCGCCACCGGGCACATCAAGGAGCAGGTCGACATGATCGACGTGCTCATGAAGAAGGGAAATGCCTACCGCGCCGCGGATGGCTCCGTGTATTTCAAGGTCGCGTCGTTCGACGGCTACGGCCGCCTGTCGCGCGTGAAGGAACGCGAGTTGCAGGTCGGTTCCGCGCTCGCCGGCAAGTCGCAGGCGGTCGATGCCGACGAGAAGGAGGACGCCACCGATTTCGCGCTCTGGAAGGCGCACAAGGCCGAGGACGGCAGCAATTCCTGGGACAGCCCCTGGGGCGCGGGCCGCCCCGGCTGGCACATCGAGTGCAGCGCGATGAGCAAGAAACACCTCGGCGACACGATCGACCTGCACACCGGCGGCGTGGACCTGCTGTTCCCGCACCACGAGAATGAGATCGCGCAGAGCGAGTGCTGCAACGGCACGCAGTTCTCCCGGCACTGGTACCACAGCGAGCACCTGCTGGTGGACGGCAAGAAGATGTCCAAGAGCCTCGGCAACCTCTACACGCTCGACGACCTCAAGGCGAAGGGCGTCAGCCCGATGGCGCTCCGCTACGCCCTCCTGGCCGGCCACCCCCGCAAGCAGCTCAACTTCACGCTGGAGTCATTGCACGCCGCCGAGAGCGCGCTGCATACGCTGCGCGCGTACCGCGCCTCCCTGCCCGCCGCGACGACCGGGGTCCACGACGCCTTCGGCCACGTCATCACCGCCCTGCATGACGACCTGAACACGCCGGCTGCGTTTGGCGCGCTGTTCACCGTCGTGAATCGCAAGGGCGGCGAAGCCGACCTGGCCTCCTTCGACCGCGCGATGTTCGCGCTCGGCCTCGACCTGAAGGCCGCCGACCTGCCCAAGGCCGAGGTCCCCGCGGAAATCACCGCCATCGCCGAGGAACGCTGGGCTGCCAAAAAAGCGAAAGATTTTGGCAAAGCCGACGCTATCCGCAAACGGCTTATCGTCGCTGGTTGGAACATGCAGGACTCCAAAGATGACTACAAGCTGGAGGCTATCACGAATTCCTCGCGACCGGCGGGAAGTCCTCAGATTTCAAATGCAGTTCCCCTAGTCCCTAGCTCTCAGAACACATTCCAAATCCGACTGAGCGATGTCCCAGAAGCCCTCAAGGACGAAGTTAACTCCGTTACGGGCGATTACACCGTTCCTATCATAATTAACGACGAACTCGTGGGGTCAGGAACGCTCGTGAAAATTCGAGGAAGGTACGGGGTCTTAACGGCAGAGCATGTTATCAATCATCCAACGAAGCCTCATCTTCGTCTGGAAACTACTTCGGCTCACGGACCTAAACTACTTTTGCCGCCTGCAAACTTTCCTGGGGGAATACCTGTAGACTCAGCTGCGCTACAAATAATTAGTACAAAGCGAACAACGGACGAGCTAGGCCCGGATTTGGCTCTTGTCGTCCTTCCTCCTTGCCCCCTGCTTGATTCGCTTAAAGCACGAAAGTCTTTCTATCCTTTGGAGGATTCCCCAAAGCGCGATATCGACAACGCGATTTCCGAAGCGGGCTTCGCTTCTTTCTGCGGATTTCCCTCAGAACACAAAAAAACGCGCACGCCATCTCTTGGATACAAGAATGTTGTGGAAACGCGTGGCTACGCATTCCTAACCGGCATCGATCGCTATGATAAGTCAGGTGGGTGGGACTACTTTGAACTCGGAGTCAGCCGAGACGAACTGGGCGATTTCCTCGAGTCCTTTGGCGGAGTAAGCGGCGGAGGTCTTTGGCGCTTCCAAATCAATCGAAGCGCCAATGCCAAAGAAGGAAGCGAGACCTTGGGACTACTCACTTTGGCCGGGGTGGCATTCTACGAGGAAGAGGATTCAAAAAATCAGAAGTTCTTTATCCGAGCGCACGGCGCAGAATCCATCTATACAACCTTTCTTAAGCAGATTCGATCGACGCTCGGAGCGGAAACCGGCTCTATCTAAAAGAAGCTAGCGAGTTGACACCGGGCCTTTCCCCGTCGCTTATTTCCCGTTCGGCCCTCCAATCGTAAGGGGGACCACAACCAACTCCCGCCATGTCGATGTCCCCGCTAGAAGAACTGCGCCACAGTGCCTCGCACGTGCTGGCCACCGCCGTCCTCCGTCTGTATCCAGACGCCAAACTCGACATTGGTCCGCCGACGGACACCGGGTTTTACTACGACATCGACCTCGATCACAAGCTGACCACGGACGACCTCGTGAAGATCGAGGAGGAAATGAAGAAGATCGCCGAGGAGAACCAGCGCTTCGACCGCAAGGAGGTCTCCCGCGAGGAAGCCGTCGAGATCATCAAGTCCCGGGGCCAGGAACGCTACAAGCTGGGCCGTCTCGCCGACATCCCCGAGGGCGAGAAAATCTCGTTCTACACCAACGGCGAGTTCTCCGACCTCTGTGCCGGCACCCACATCCGCTACACCGCCAAGCTGAAGGCCTTCAAGCTCCTCTCCATCGCCGGCGCGTACCACCGCGGCGACGAGACCAACAAGCAGCTCCAGCGCATCTACGGCACCGCCTTCCCCACCAAGGAGGAACTGGCGGCCTACCTGACGCAGCTCGAGCAGGCCAAGCTCCGCGACCACCGCAAGCTCGGCAAAGAACTCAAGCTGTTCCACATCGACGAAGACGTCGGCCAGGGCCTCATTCTCTGGACGCCCGCCGGCTCGATCCTGCGCCAGGAGCTGCAGACCTTCATCGCCACCGAGCTGCGCAAGCAGGGCTACCACCAGGTCTTCTCGCCGCACATCGGCCGCCTGTCGCTCTACAAGACCTCCGGCCACTTCCCCTACTACAAGGACTCGCAGTTCCCGCCGATCGTCGAGAAGGACTACCTCGCGCAGCTCGTCTCCTCCGGCTGCTCCTGCGCCGAGATGGCCAACCGCATCGAGGCCGTCTCGCAGAAGTTCGCCGCCGACGTCAACGCGCGCACCGGCAAGGAGACGATCACCGCGGACCGCGTTCTCCCCGAGGACCAGCTGATCGACGGCTTCCTGCTAAAGCCGATGAACTGCCCGCACCACATCAAGATCTTCGCCTCGCAGCCGCATTCCTACCGCGACCTGCCGGTGCGCCTCGCCGAGTTCGGCACGGTGTACCGCTGGGAGCAGTCGGGCGAGCTCAACGGCATGACCCGCGTGCGCGGTTTCACCCAGGACGACGCCCACCTCTTCTGCACGCCCGAGCAGGTCGCGCACGAGGTGCTCGGCTGCCTCTCGCTCGTGAAGATCGTGCTCACCACGCTCGGCATGTCGGACTACCGCGTGCGCGTCGGCCTGCGCGATCCCGACGGCAAGAAGTTCGCCGGCGACCCCGAGAAGTGGGATCTCGCCGAGAACGCCTGCCGCGAGGCGGCCAAGACCCTGGGCGTGCCCTTCACCGAGGAGCCCGGCGAGGCGGCCTTCTACGGCCCGAAGATCGACTTCGTCATCAAGGACGTCATCGGCCGCGAATGGCAGCTCGGCACCGTGCAGGTGGACTACGTGCTCCCCGTGCGCTTCGGCCTGAGCTACATCGGCGCGGACAACACCGCGCACACGCCGGTGATGATCCACCGCGCGCCGTTCGGCTCGATGGAGCGCTTCTGCGGCGTGCTGATCGAGCACTTCGCCGGTGACTTCCCGCTCTGGCTCGCGCCCGAGCAGATCCGCCTCGTGCCCATCTCCGACAAGGTGATGGACTACGCCAAGGCCGTCCTCGCCCAGATGCAGGCCGCCGACCTCCGGGTCACGCTCGACACCCATTCCGACAAGCTCGGCGCCAAGATCCGCCGCGGCGAAATCGACAAGGTGCCGTACGTGCTCGTGCTCGGCCAAAAGGAGGCCGAGGCCCAGAGTGCCTCGCTCCGCTCCCGCGCCAAGGGCGACGAGGGCGTCCACAAGATCGAGGACCTCGTGGCCCGCTTCAAATCCGAGGTCGCGACCAAGGCGCTGCCGGAGAAGAAGGTCGCCGCCGCGCCGGCGGCCAAGGCGTGAGGCATAGGCGATAGACGTGTTTCAGGCGGGCGCCGGTTTCCACACCGGCGCCTGTCCTTTTTTGGCATAGGTCCCATACGCCCCATAGGCCCTATAGGACCCATATGGCCCACGCGCTGGCTGCACGCTTGACGTGTCATCCACCATAATGGACACTCCGTCCACTATGACGGACGACGTGAACCGGCGCATTGCCCGCCGCGTGAAAGCTCTGCGGGCGCAACTCGGCATCTCCCTCACCGGGCTGGCCGTGAAGAGCGGCGTCAGCCGCTCGATGATCTCGCTTGTCGAGCGCGGCGAGAGCAGCCCGACCGCCGTCGTGCTCGAGAAGCTCGCAGCCGGCCTCGATACCACGCTCGCCGGCCTGTTCGCGGCCCCGGCCGCCACCGCCACCCCGGAACCGCGCGGTCCGGTCGCGCGTGCCGCCGACCAGGTCGAGTGGCGCGATCCCGCCTCCGGCTACCGGCGCCGCAACCTCACCGCCGCCGGCCTCGATGTACCGTTGCAGCTGGTCGAAGTCCGCTTCCCCGCCAAGGCCCGGGTGTCCTTCGACAACCACACCCGCGCCACCCGCATCCACCAGCAGGTCTGGATTATCGCCGGCACCATGGAACTCACGGTCGGGCATGACCTCCACCGCCTCGAGGCGGGAGACTGCCTCGCCCTGCAGCTCGACCAGCCGCTCATGTTTCACAACCCGGGCGACAAACCGGCGCGTTACCTGGTGGCGCTTGTCGACGAGCGGAGGAATGCCCGATGAGTTCCGCCCCCGCCGTGCGCCGCCTCTCCGCCGTCTCCCCTGCCCAGCTCGAGCAGCTGGTTGACGTCCTCCTCGACTGTGTCGAGGGCGGCGCCTCCGTGAGCTTCATGCTGCCGCTCAGCCGCGACCACGCCCGCCGTTTCTGGCAGCGCGTGGCCGACGATGCCGCCCGCGGCGGCCGGATCCTGCTCGTGGCCGAGGATGCGCAGGGCATCTGCGGCACCGTGCAGCTCATCCTCGACCTGCCCGACAACCAGCCGCACCGCGCCGACCTCGCCAAGATGCTCGTGCACCGCCGCGCCCGACGCCAGGGCCTGGGCGCGAAGCTCATGGCCGCAGCGGAAGCGTCAGCGCGCGAGGCGCGGCGCACGCTGCTGGTCCTCGACGCCGTCACCGGCGGCGACGGCGCCCGCCTGTACGAGCGCCTCGGCTGGACGCGCGTGGGCGATATTCCGAACTACGCGCTCTACCCGCAGGGTGGCTATTGCAGCACGACGTACTACTACCGCGAGCTGAAGTAGGGTTCTTGGCGTGGACCTTATAGGACCTATGGGGCCTATAGGGCTTATGAAACGCAGCCCGGCTCTCAGCCCCCAATCCCGAAACCCGGGTTCCGGCTAAAGCCGGGGCTTCGGCTGAAACTGGTGCGCCGCGCACCGATCGCCTGGTCCCCTTCCGCCCATGGCTGTGGCGCGGGGGCTTGGAAATCTCCGGACAGCCGGATCGCGCGCCCCTCGCGGGCGGAGCGATGGATGGCTTCCATGATCTCGACGACGTGCGCCGCCTGGGCCCCGCTTGTCGGGTGCGGCTTGTTCGTGCGCAGGCCCTGCCAGAGAGCCACGACACCCGCGGCCCAGTCGACATACCAGGAACCCGTGCCCGCCACCTGGCGCACCAGCGGGACGCGCCGGTAGGCGCCACCGTTGGCACACAGGCGCACCGGCGCGGTGGCGGCAAACCACTGCGTGCCGATGGAACCGGTGTCGCCGTGGAAATCGATCGTCGCCTGATGCTGCGTCGGGTTCATGACGTAGAAATTCGCGCACAACCGGGTTTTCAAACCGTCCCGGAAATCCAGCACCGCCGTCGTCCAGTCCTCGGTCGTCGCCTTGAACGGTTTGCCGTCCTTGGTCGTGCGGTCGGGCAGCAGGATCCCGCCGCCGGCGATCACCTGCCGCACCGGTCCGAACCAGGCCGTGAGCAGCGAGATCGGGTAGACCGCCACGTCGAACACCGGGCCCGCAGCATAGAATGGCGCCGGATTCGGGTGCCATGTCTCGATGCGCCCCCAGTCCACGGTCGCGTAGGCCACCCGCGGGACGCCGATCCTGCCGTCGCGGATCAGCTTCCAAGCCGTCTGCTGGGCCTCGCCGAGCCAGGTCACCGGGGCGCAGCTCAGGCGCAGGCCCTTCACGGCGGCGAGCGTCACGAGCTTCATCGCCTCGGCATAGGTTGGCGCCAGCGGCTTCTCGGAGTGCACGTGCTTGCCGGCCACGAGGCATTTCGTGACGACCTCGACGTGGGCCTGCTGGATCGTGAGGTTTACCACGGCCTCGACCTGCCGGTCGGCTAGCACGTCGTCGAGGGACCGGTAGGCCCGGCCGCCGTGCTTACCCACCCACTCCTGCACGCGCGCGGGATCAAGGTCGCTCGCGCCCACGATCTGGAGCTGCGGGTAACGGCGCATGGCCTCGCCATACCCGCCGGCGATGTTGCCGCAGCCGACCACCGCCACGCGGAGGGGCGGCGCCGGCTCCTTCACCTCCACCGCGTCCCACCAGGACTCGATGCGTTCGCGGCTCTCGCGAATCTCGTCGCGCGGGTCGGACATCTCCGGCTCGTGCTCCACGCCGATGGAGCCGCTGAAATTGATCGAGCGCAGGTGCTCGACGACCGCGCGCATCCCCACGATGCCGTCGCCGGCCCGGCAGGTTTCGTGGCCCCGGTCGACGAACTCCAGGCCGGTCTTCTCCGCCCGCGGGGCCTTCACGTCCTTGAGATGGACGGCAAACAGCCGGGACCCAAGGTCCTTGAGCGCCGAGAGCGCATCCCACTTCTGCGTGGCGCACCAGCCGACATCGAGGCCGACGCCGACCAGGTCCTCATCGCCGTTGCCGATGATCCGCAGCACCTCGGCGGCGGACTTCTCCGGGTGATTCTCGTACGCGCAGCCGACGCCATGTTCGCGCATGATGGCGACCGCCGCGGCCCGGTCCTTGACCAGGAGCTCGCAGTTGCCGACGAAATACGGGATGTCCAGCGCCGCGCACAGGCGGCAGGCCGCGTGCAGGTTCTCTGGCCCGCCCATGACCCACGACGCGTAGCTGCGCACCGCGAAGCCGTGCTTCTCCAGCAGGCGCTTCGCCGTCTCGATGTGATACGGTGTCGCCCACGCCCAGTTCAGGTGGGCGCCCCACAGGTCGATCGACGAGAAACCGAGCGCCTTCACCTCCGCGAGCATCTCGTCGAAGCGCTCCCCGAAGGTGACCAGCGGCGCGAACCAGTCGTTGTTGGCTCGGTCGCCCTGCGCCCAGCCCTGGTCCATCTTGTAGTTGAGCGGGCGCGCGACGAAGTTGGCCGTGATGAACGAGGGGCGGGGTAACATCCAATGACCCTACGTGGGCCGCCCGCCCCTTGTCTAGCCGGCAGACTTGAGAACCCTTCCATCCGAAGGGGGCCTGGTTGGCCGGCCGTGAGCAATGAGGCGCTTCCTGTAGGTCGGGGTTTATCCCCGACGAGCAACGTTCGTGTCGGGCGTAAAGCCCGACCTACAGAAGCCACCCGCTAGCGCGAACCGTCCCCGCTGCCGCCAGCCGAGCCACAGGACGAACGCCAGCGCCACCCACACCGCCGGCGGGGCCGGGGTTTCGCGAAACTCCAGGGCCGCGTTCTTGCCCAGTTTCTGTCTTTCGCTCAGCTCCAGCATTTTCCACTGGGCCGGGTTCTCCACGACAATGTAGCTGCTCGCCGGTAGCAGCACCCCGCTCTTCCGGCTGGCCTGGACCAAGCCCGCCAGGTCCACCCCGCTCCCGCCGGGATTGCGCGTGTAGGCCTGTTGCTGCAACTGGAGCTCCGCCGCCGCGCCCCACGGCGCGCCGGCTTCGACGGTTTGCGCCCCGGGCACCGGCTCCCACTCGCCGCGCGCCGGCGACCAGTAGTGCAGACGCTCCCCGGGGCCGGCCGCCGCAAAATCCGTCCAGTGTCCCGCCCGCCAGGGCCGGCGCGAGGCGCCGAGGCGTAACAAGGGGGCGGCACGGACGGATTCGACGCGATGAGCCCAGTAACTCTTGTCGGCCCCCAGCTCGACCACCTCGATCCCCGGTAGCAGGTTCGTCCACGCCTCCGTCAGCTTGAGGTCGAGATCGCGCGCCGCCGCGTGGCGGCTGAGGATCACGAAGACCGGCCGCGGGGGCACCTGGCCGAAGACGCTCGCGCGATCGAGGTCGGCGTCGCGATGAACGCGGATCGCATGCGCCAGTGCCATGTCCAAGGCGAGGCTGCCCGATACTGGTAGCACGCGCCGCCATTGCTCGGCATCGCCCGCGGGCAGGCGCTCCAACGGAGTCAGCTCGCGCACCAGGTCGGTGACGTCGTGATTGGCCAGCGTGACGCGCCCCAAGCGCGCGGACGGGTAGCTCCGCCGCAGCGTGTCCAAGGCTTCCGTCAGGCTGCCCTCGAAACCATTGGCTTCCGAACGGTCGATGATGAGGTGCAGGTAGGGCTCGCGCTCGACGGCGGGAAGCGCCGCCGCATCGAGTCCGCTCACCAGCCACTCGCCGTTGGCCTCGCGCACCGCCAGCGGCTGGCGCGCAGCCTGCGCCAGACCCGCCTCCAGGCCACCGAGGGTGACGGCCTGCTGGGCGAGATCGATCTCGTCCACCACCCCGGGCACGAGGAAATCGATCTCCACCGAAGTCGCCTTGCCGGGGTTGACCGGGAAAACCTTCAGCTCGAGCTCCGTCGGCGAGTTGTAGAAGAGCAGTCCCGGGTCGCGGCGCTCCGAGTCGCGAATCATCGTGTACACCCAGAGCGCGGTCTTCTTCTCGAAGATCCGTCCGGGCACCAATTGGTCGCCGACCTGAAGCCGGAAGCCCGTCACGAACACGCCGCCCGGCAGGGACAGCGGCTGTTGAAACTCCGCCGGCGCCGTCCCGGCGTTGTGCAGCGTCAGGCTCGCCGTGACCACGCTCGCCGAACCGGCCGCGGGCGCGACGCGCACGGCCAGCCGCTCCAGGTTTACGGTGTGCGGCACCGCCGCCCACGCCCGCGGCATGCGGCTGCGCTCCCTCACCCCTCTGTCGCCGAACCGGCGGTTGCGCACCGGGTCGATGTCCTGCTTGGAACCGGCGAGACCGAAGAACAACTCCTCGAGGCGCGCGAGCTTGTCGTCCGGCAGCACCAGGTTGTCGAAGACCACCCAGGCGTAGAAGTCCGAGAGAATCGGGTAATAGATGCCGTTCTTGTATGCCCGGTGGCTGGACATTGCGCGGCGCAGGTTGACGAGGCTGGCCCCGTAAGTGATGTCGCCCGCCGGGATGGTCGGCGCATAGGCGTAATCGAGGGCGGCCGTGAGCGCGGCCCGGTCGGCCAACGCCCGACCCACGAAAAAGCCCGGCAGCAGCAGGCCGCACAACAGGCCACCCATGATCAGGCGGACGCGGGCAGCCCGGCCGGATACCTGGCGCCATGCTTCGTGCAGCAAGTGCAGGTGCAGCACGAACAGGATGGTCGGCGTCAGCACCAGCACGCCTGTGCCCAGCGCGAGGATCGCGAGGATCGACAGCGGCGTGTACGGGAGGAAGACGATGAAAAAGTAGAGGGCGAAGGGAAACGTCGCGCACAACAGGTGCCAGTTGAGCCGGGGCCGGGCTGCCTTTTGCCACGAGGCCAGCAGGAGCACCGCGGCGTTGGCCACGGTCAGCGCGTAGGTTTCCCACGCTTGGAAATCGACCGGGAAATCAATGCTGCGGTTCAACCACAGCCCCGCCAGCGGCAGGACGAGCGACACGAGCGCGACCAGCGCCAGCCGCCACGCCGGGTTTCCCTGCGGGATGGCCCGAAACCCCAGCATCAGCAGCCGGGTCAGTCCGATGAACATCAGCAGCCCGAACAGGACGACCCCGCTCACCAGTACGAGCCCGATCCAGGCGTAGCTGGACGACGACGACTCGAGAGCCGCGACCGAGTTGAACAACAGGTAGAGCCCGAACGGGCCACCCACCGCGAGGCCGACATTGAAGGCGATTGCCTTGCCGGTGCCTCCCGGCACCCGCGCGCACGCGATGCGCAGGATGCCGAGGAACAGCGGCAGCATGCCGAAGGCGAACTGGTTGAACAGGTATCGCTGCTCGGGATAGATCCAGGCGGTGACGCTGCGCGGGAGCAGGCTGTCGACGTAGTACGTCGCCACCCACAGCACCGCCACCTGCACCACAAGTGCCGGTATGCCCCAGGCGGGATGCGTGGCCGACAACTCGGGCCGCAAGCGCGCGAAAACGTAGCAGGCCAAACCGGCCAGGAGGTTGCCCACGCCGCACCAGCCGAGGTGGAGTGCCATCTCCCGCTGCGTGTCGGTCATGTTTCCCGACACCACCCAGTAGCCCTGGAAATTGAGCGCCAGCAGCACGGCCACGGGCAGCACCCAGAGCCAGAGGAAGCTCGCCGGACTCAGCAGGAGCGGCGGCAAGAGCGGTGGCGGCGGCAGGACCGGCGGCGGTTCAGCTACGGCAACGGGAGCGGTGGGCGCGGTTTCCATGGGATTCGAGCAGCAGGTTGAGGACGATGAGCGCGGGCAGGAAAACGATCACGCCGGCGCACAGGTGGAGGAAGGCGGAGTAGGCTTCGGGAAAGTGCGGAATCACCCAGCGGTGCACCTGGCCCACCACCACGATGCGCACGGCGTTGACCAGCCAGGTCACGGGCAGCGCCACCGCCAGGCCACCCATGACGGCGACCGCCAGCCGGGGCTGCCGCCGGGCCAGGTGCCACGCGAACAGCGTCGTTGTGATCAGGAAATAGTCCGCCGCACTACAGGCGGCGGACACCACCAGGCGCGGCTCCAAGCCGGCCAGCATCCATCCCTCGTCCACCCGGACCACGGGTGAGCCGGTCAGCACCGAGGCCACGACGGCCGCCGCACGGGCGAATACCTCAATCTCCACCGCCGGCACCAGACGTAGCAACAACCAGGCACAACTTACGGCTAGAAACGCCGCGAGTGGCGCCCGGCCGGGACGCAGGCCGGCGGGTAATCCAGCGACTAAGGCGGCAGGGCGGGTGAACATGCCCCGGAGTATGTCCGGCCGGCATGAAGCCCGTGCGAAGGGACGATGAATTTACGATGAAATCGCCCGATCCGTCCAAACCCCGTCCACCAGCCGTCCCAGCTGCAGCGGGTTGGCGTTCTGCAGTTCCGGCGGCAGCAGGTCGTCGGCGAAGCCCTGGTAGCAGATGAGCCGCGCCCACCGTCCGAGGGCGCGGGTGCCCACGGACGTACTGCGGCCGCCATCACTCGTCGCGGGATAGGGCCCGCCGTGCACCATGGCATGGCTCACCTCGACGCCGGTCGGATAGCTGTTGAGCACGAGGCGCCCCGCCTTCGTCGCGAGCAGGTCGATCAGGTCGGCCTGCTCCTTCAACTCAGCAGGCGCGGCGTGCAGCGTTGCCGTGAGCGATCCCTCGACGTGGGCGGCCACTTGCAGCATCTCCGCCCGGTCCTTGCACCAGACCACGAGGGAGCTCGGCCCGAAAATCTCCTCCGCGAGCAAAGGGTTGCCCTGAAAGTTGAGCGCGTCCGTCTCAAACCAATACGGCGCCGCGCCGCAAGCGGCCGCCGCGTGGCCCTGCGCGATAACCTTCACGCCCGGTTGCCGGCTGCGCTGGGCGGTGTTGTTCGCGTAAGCCTTGGCGATGCCCGGCGTGAGCATCACGCCCTCGGAGGTGGCGGTGAGTTTCGCGGCGAGCGCCTTCACGAATTCCTCCGCCGCCGGCGAACGTTGCAGCACGATCAGGCCGGGGTTCGTGCAGAACTGGCCGACGCCCAGCGTACCCGACGCATGCAGGCCGTCCACGATGGCCGTGGCGCGCTCCGCGAGCGCGCCGGGCAGCAGAAACACCGGGTTGACGCTGCCCATCTCCGCATAGACCGGGATCGGCTCGGGCCGCGCGGCGCCGAGGTCGGTGAGCGCGCGTCCGCCTTTCACGGAGCCCGTGAAACCGGCCGCCTTGACCAACGGGTGCTTCACCAGCGCCTGCCCCACTTCGAAGCCGGCGTCGAAGAGCAGCGAGAAGGTCCCCTCCGGCAGGCCGCAGTCGCGTACCGCGTGCAGGATCAGTCGGCCGGTGAGCTCACTCGTACCGGGATGCGCCGGGTGGGCTTTGACAATCACCGGGCAGCCGACGGCAAAGGCGGACGCGGTGTCGCCGCCGGCGACCGAGTAGGCGAACGGGAAATTGCTGGAACCGAAGACGACGACCGGCCCGAGCGGGCGCAGCAGCGAACGATGGTCGGGTTTCGGCAGCGGCTTGCGGTCGGGCTGGGCCGTCTCGATGCGCGCATCGACCCAGCTGCCTTTTTCTGCCGCCTCGCCGTAGAGCCGCAGCTGGCCGACGGTGCGGGCGACCTCGCCCTTCAAGCGGGCCTCGGGCAGCGCCGTTTCCTGCAGGGCGCGGGCGACCAGGTCGTCGGCCTTCGCCTCGAGGTTGGCGGCGATGGCGCGCAGGAACTTCGCGCGCCCGGCGCCCGAAAGCCTGGCCAGCACGGGTGCGGCGGCGGCGGCGAGTTGCGCCGCGCGATCGACGTCGGCCAGCGTCGCGGCGAGAAAGGAAGGCTCGAGAGCCACATTCTTCGCGGGATCGAAGGCCTTGAAGGCCGCGCCGCCCGTACCACTGGAGCCAAAACCGATCAGGGAACCGCCGTCAGGTTTCATAGGAGAGCAAAGAGGGAAACGATGCGGTCGCGATTAGCAACGCTGACCTCCGTCCTTTCTATAGCGCGCCGCCGGTGCGTCGCTCTATCAACCACGGATGGCACGGATGGGAGACGGATTGCACGGACTACTCTCCCTACCCGTTACCGTCGTCCTGAGCCGTGCGAAGGATCCACGGGAAAGGACGAAGTTACATCATCGGCGTGGATCCTTCGCTCCGCTCAGGATGACGGCGGCGTGGGGTTTGGTGGTGTGAGCCGTTCACAGCTTCGGCCGCGCCTTCAGCGCCCGCGCGAGCACGGCCTGCGTCATCTCAAGGTCGGCGCCGGCCAGCTCCAGGCGCGGCGGACGCACGTACGTTGTCCCCTTCCCCAGCTCGGCCTGCAGCCACTTGATGTGCTGCACGAACTTCGGCACGGTATCGAGCCGCAGCAGCGGCAGGAACCACGCATACAGCTCGGCGGCGCGCGGCTTGTCGCCGCGGCTGGCCAGGTCGAAGAGCAGCACGGACTCGTCCGGAAACGCGTTCACCAGTCCCGCTATCCAGCCCTCGGCGCCGGCGTAGATGCCCTCGACGATGGCGTCGTCCATGCCCACGAGGATTTTCAGCCGGCGGCCGACCGCGGCGCGGATCGCCGTGACGCGGCGGGTATCGCCGCTGGATTCCTTCACCGCGTGGAGATTCGCGTGCGTGGCGGCGAGTTCGGCGATCTGCTCCGGCAGGAAATCAGTCTTATAGGCCGGCGGGTTGTTGTAGAGCATGCACGACAGCGGCGTGGCGGCGATAATCGCGCCGACATACACCTTCATCTCGCGCCAGTCGCTGCTGTAAACATAGGGCGGCAGGACCATCAGGCCCTTGGCCCCCGCCTGTTCCGCCGCGCGCGCCAAAGCCACCGCTTCCCGGGTGCTCAACGAGGCGATGCCCAGCGCCACCGGCACCTGGCCGCCCACGGCCGCAACGGCGGTGCGCAGCACGGCGATCTTTTCGTCGAAGCCCAGCGTCTGCGCCTCCCCGAGCGAGCCGCAGCACACGAGACCGGTGCAGCCGCTCTCGATCATCCACCGGCAATGCGCCGCAAAGGCGTCGTGGTCGACGGACAGGTCCGCCTTCAGGTTGGTCGTGATGGCCGGGATGACGCCTTTCCAGTTCATGGGGTTTGTTCGTGTAGGTCGGGGTTTATCCCCGACCAGTCGGGCGTAAAGCCCGACCTACATCACGCATATCGATCGGGATTGAGCAACGTGAGATCCACCGACGGCTTGCGGCCAGCCAGCACCTCGGCCACGAGGCGGCCCGTGCTGGGGGCGAGAGTGACGCCGAGCATGGCGTGACCGCAGGCCGCCGTGAGATTCGCCACGCCGCGAAACCGGCCAACGTACGGCAAGCCGTCGGGCGTGACCGGACGGTAGCCGAACCAGGGTTTTGCGCCGGCGAAATCCGCCGGCGTGAGTTCTGGCAGAAAGGCGAGTGCCCCATGCTGGATCTGCTCCAGCCGCTCGGGCCGCATGCGGTCGTTGTGCCCGGCGATCTCCATGGTCCCACCAAAGCGGAGCGTGTCGCCCATCGGCGTGATGGCCACGCGCCGCTCGACCAGGATCATGGGCTTGGTCACCCGGAAGCGCGGGTTCGGCACCGTGAGGCTGTAGCCCTTGCCGGCTTGCATCGGCAGGCGGATGTTCAGGCCGGCCAGCATGCCGGGCGAATAGGAGCCGCCCGCCAATACGAACTCGTCCGCCAGCAGGTCGCCCGCCGTGGTCTGCACGGCGGCCAGCCGCTTCCCGTCGGCGCGCCAGCCGAAGATCGTCGTGCTCCACTGGAAACGCACGCCCATCTCCTTGAGCAACGTGGTCAGCGCCGGGCAGAAGCGCGCCGGCGTGAGGTGGGCGTCGATGGGGAAATAGACCGAGCCGACGATGTTAACCTTCACGCCCAGGCCCATGGCGGCCGTCTGCTGGGCGTCCAGCACACGGGCCTCGACGCCGAGGTCATTGGCCAGCCGGGCCAACCCGTCGGCCTCGTGTTCCAGTCCGGCATGAGTCTGGCAAAGGTTGAGCAGACCCTCCTTCCGAAACTCGGAGCGGTCGCCGGTGAGATCGTCGAGCTCCTCGTACAGTTGCCGGGCCAGCAGGCAGAGGTCGCGCAGGACCGGCGCGGCGCGCTCGACCCGGCGCTGGCTGCTCGCCCGCCAGAAGTGCCAGCCCCACCGCATCAGGTCGGTGTCGAGCCGCGGCTGGATGTAGAACGGACTGCGCGAATTCAGCATCCATTTGAGGCCCTTCCAGACCATGCCGGGCGCCGCCAGCGGAATGACATGGCTCGGCGAGACATAGCCGGCGGAGCCGATAGCACAGTGGTCATGCGCGTTCTCGGCGTGGCGCTCGACCACGGTCACCGTATAGCCCTCGCGGGCGAGGTAGTAGGCCGTGCAGAGGCCGACGATCCCGCCGCCACACACGATGACTGATTTGGAGGAACGCATGATTGGTTATTGGTTAATTGTTATTGGTTATTGGGGAGGCAAGAGCCGACCCGATTGTTCGCCCAATAACAGATAACTCTCATCCAATAACCATCCGCGTCAGCGGATGCCCCACGCGAAGGGATCGTTCGCGCCGAGGCGCAGGTTCGATTCCGCCATCACGTGGGCCGTGCCGGAAATCGTCGGGACGATCTTGTCGCCCTGCTTCCGGTACTTTGCCTTGAAGGTGCTGCCTACGATGCTCTCCTGCACCCACTCCGCACCCGGCGCGAGTTTCCCGTCGGCGGCGAGGCAGGCGAGCTTCGCACTCGTGCCCGTGCCACAGGGCGAACGGTCGTAGGCCTTGCCGGGACACAGCACGAAGCTCCGGCTGCTCGAGCCCGGCAGCGTACCGGGGCCGAACAACTCGACGTGGTCGATGTCCGGGAAACCCGAGTCGGTCACCGCCTGGCGGATGCGCGTGCAGTAGTCGGTCAGCTGGGCGACGTTGTTCAGCTCCAGCCGCTGGTCGTGCTGCTCGATCAGGCAGAACCAGTTTCCGCCCCAGGCGAGGTCGCAAAGCACGTCGCCCACCCCGGGCAGGTAAAGCGTCAGGTCCTTCTCGCGACGGTAGCTGGGCACATTGTCGAAGGTGACCACGCCGCTTTCCGCCAGCACGGCCACGATGACGCCCGCCGGGGTGTCGAACTTGACGAGGCCAGGCTGGACCAGGCCCGCGTGCGCCAGGGAGACGATCACCCCGATGATGCCGTGGCCACACATGCCGAGGTAGCCGACGTTGTTGAAGAAAATGACGCCGTACTGGCAGCTCCGGTCGTGCGGCTCGACCAGCAGCGCCCCCACGTACACGTCGGAAGCCCGGGGCTCGCCGACGACGGCGGTGCGAAACTGGTCGAAGTTATCGCGAAAGCGCTTCACGCGCTCCGCCAGCGGTCCCGTGCCCAAATCCGGTCCACCCTCCATGATCAGGCGGGTCGGTTCGCCGCCGGTGTGGGAGTCAATCACCCGGATGGTCTTGAAGTTGGACGGGGCCATGCGCGGGAACGAGATGAAGGCTTCGCCCGCCAAGAGAAAAGAAAAAAGCCGACACACCCCGGCGCTTCGCGCCACCCGTCTTGCTAGAGGGGATCATTCGCTGCGTTGATTTGGTTCCCCTCTAGCAAGAGGGGTGGCCGCAGGCCGGGGTGTGTTCTTCCCCAACTCTCATCAGTCCACATTTCGCCGGTGGTGGTTCGCCCCACCCCAAAGAAAAAGCCGGCCGCCCGAAGGCGACCGGCTTGGGTATGGCTAAGGGAAACCTCAGACGGCGGACTCGCCGCGTTCGTCGGTGCGGATGCGGAGGACGTCCTCCAGCGGCACCACGAAGATCTTGCCGTCGCCGATCTTGCCCGTCTTGGCGCCCGAGGAGATGGCGGTGATGGCGGGCTTCAGGAGCTCGTCGGTGACCGCGATCTCGAGCTTCACCTTGGGGAGGAAGTCGACGGTGTATTCGCTGCCACGATAGATCTCGGTATGGCCCTTCTGGCGGCCAAAACCCTTGACCTCGGTGACGGTCATGCCGTCGACCCCGACCTTGCTCAGGGCTTCCTTCACTTCGTCGAGCTTGAACGGCTTGATGATGGCGATGATGAGTTTCATGTGGGTGGTAAGTGGGTTGGGGGTTAGCCGATGTAGCCTTCCTCACCATGCTCGGAGATGTCGAGACCGGAGGATTCAACCTCGGGCGTGGGCTTGAGGCCGATGACCGCTTTGACGATGAAGGCGATGACGGCCGAGGCCACCACGCTCCACACGATCGTCAGCAGGACCGCCTTGATCTGGTTGCCCAGCAGGCCGGCCTTGAGGCCGGCGACCACCGGGT
>Ga0247757_10001003_pt1 | contig 20797 bp, 8 predicted proteins | sample UWRJL126311R4_FD_180929 | JGI IMG/M metagenome (GOLD analysis project Ga0247757, IMG submission 180929) | Plant litter microbial communities from Arlington Agricultural Research Station in Wisconsin, United States - UWRJ-L126-311R-4 | ecosystem: Environmental > Terrestrial > Plant litter >...
ATATTTAGTAGCTTACCTTACTTTAAACTTACTTACTAATTAGGATTATTAATTATTAAATTATATTTCTAGTTTTTTTTTATTATAGCATTTAAATTAATAGAGTTATAGCCTTTTAAAAATAATATCTTTTTTAATTACTTTTTTTTTATTACCCTACTAAATACTTAAAGTATATAGTATTCTTCTTCTTTTCTTTATTAGTATTAAGTACTATTAGATCTCTATAATCTTATTACTAGTTTATATTCTTATTATTCTAGTATAATATATATTTATTACTTTTCTTTTCTTTTTATAATTTATCGTCTATTTTTATTATTTAAGCCTTTATTACTATTAATATAGCTAGTAGATCTATATAAATTATTTTATATTAAATTTCTAACTTAAGCCCTTCTTTAAACCTAGTCTTAAGGGATTCCTTACTCTATTATATATTTATTGTAAGTTATTTAAAGGTTAATATATACTCTAGTACTCCTTTATTTTACTTAATTTTAATTAACTATTCCTTAACTTGTTTTATAATATCTATATCTCTAAAGGCTAACTTAATCTTATTAATAAAGTATTAGTAGTTACTAAAAATTACTACTATCTTTACTCGTAATTTATATAGTATATTTATTTAAAGATCTATTAGGTATAGTTCAAATTAATTTATAGCTTTCCCTATAAAGTATACTAATATAAATAATACCTTTCTTTCTTTTATATCTAACTAGACTAACTATATATCTAGGTATAATATTATACCTACTAGAAAGCTTTTTAATTTATTTTATATTCTATTAAACCTTTTAAGTATTAGAAGTTTTAATAGCTTAGCTATTATAGCCTTCTTAATCTATTTAACTATTATTTTATTATTATTTTAATTCTAATCTAGTATCTAAAGTATATCTTTAGCTATCCTTACTTTCTATTATAGCTCTTAGTTTTATTTTAAGAGAGTTTATAGAATTATTTTAATTCCCTAATTTTCTCTTCTAAGATTATTAATCTTATTCTTTATTTATACCTAGTCTATATTATTTAAGCTATAAGCTAATATTCTTATATCTTATTTAGCTATATTAGTTAGCTAGATTATATATAAACTTATATTTCGCCCTTTCTACTTTAAAGATTATTAAAGTATAATAGGCCTACCTTCTTATAATAAAGGTAGTTTCTTATATTAGGTACTATTAATTAAGAATAGGAGTTAATATAACTTAAATAAATAGATAATTAATAATATATTAAAGGGATAATAATTCTAGAGAGGATATTAATATATATAACTCTTAATTAAAGATTATATTAATAATAAAAGATTTCTTATAGGTATCTCTCTCTCTCTAACTATATACTTATCCTAATTAGTAAAATCTATACTACTTATAGACTTTATTATATAACCTAATTAGTAGATTATACGCTAGTTATAGACTTTATTATATAATTCCTAATTATGTACCTATATTATACTTGGCTTCTTAGCCTAGGTCTAAATTATCAATCCTAGGCTACTATTCGTCCCTACTATTACTATTACTATAAGGCGTAGCTATAATAGTTAAGTTACTACTTATATACTTCTCTATATAAAAGCTAACTTCTATACTAAAATATTAAATATATAATATCTAACTCTTTTATATCGTTCTATATAAAGTTAATTTTACTATAATTATATCTCTAGGTAAGTATACCTAAATAGTAAATATAAAGCTAACTAAAGTAGTACCCTTTATTTCTTCTATTATTAAAGAGGCTTTATATAAGAGTATAGAATATATAAGAATAATAAATATAATAGAGCTATTCTATTATACTAACTAGTAGTTACTTTATAATAATATTACTACTAATATCTTTTAGATATATTAAGAAATCTAAAAGATTAATAAGCTATTTAGCTGGCTAAGTAAAGAAGAGCTAATACTAGTCTATTAGCTAGTATAGAGGCTTATAGACCTCTACTACCTTAATATTAAGCTTGGAGTATTATACTTCTAAAAGAATACAACTATAAATAAAGTAAGAAGAGAGAATATAGCGTATCCCTCTATAGGTGATGATAGGATACCTTACGAAGGTAAAGGGGGCGTCAGAATAGCTATATACTTAAATCAATAAAAACCTGTTGATTCACACTAAAAAGCACATATTACCACCCAGAAATAATAAAGAACAATAAGAAAATGACCTTTGTCAATGGTTCAGAACCATTATAGCGACGCGGGCGATTCTAGAGCCTTAAGTAGTACTAGGATATTTATACGCGGGGTGCGCATCACATCTTTTCCACTAGCAATTCTACACTCTTAACACATCAAATTTCATCAAATTTTGCCATAGGCAGCCGCCTGTTTCTTTGAGTGGTCCGTCACCATGTTCCAAAATCGCGCGTACTGCATACTTATTCATATTCCACAGCCGTTCTCTATTGATTTTCATTATATATGAATTACTTCCCTGCAGTCTTCGAAGTGCATATACCATGCCTGGCCATGCAAATTGAATCGCCCATAATGGCAAGTATCTCACGATGCTAATTCTTGTATGGTATTGTCTTATAAGAGCCGTCCAATGGAGGAGCGTTGTGATACAGTTGTACCATTTGATTGTTTTCTGTTGATCTTCTAGTAAATTTATCCGTTCACTCTTTTGACATACGTGAGCCTCGAAACAGAATGTAAAATATGCCAATAATCTAAAACGGATGCTAATAAGCTAATAATCAAGTGAGTTAGAGCGGAACTGTTTGTAGAGAAGATCCACCTTTGACCTTATCATATCTTGAGGGGCAGCGACACTCTTAGTGGAGAATATATTCTCCATTGCACCACGACGCATAGGATTCCATTAGACATTTATATAAATTTAAAACTGATAAAAACTGAAATTTAACTTTTCAAATGTTCTTTTTATAGGGGTAGAAAGAACGATATTATCGAATGATATTGTCTAATCCTTTTTGCTAGCTTAATTAGAAGGAGATTATAGGAATCTTATATTTACTTTTATCTATTGACATTAGTATGATGCTTGCGCTCGTACCCGGTTACCCAAAAATTTCGAGCCTAATAGTAATTAACGTATACGATTGAGTATTACTACCAGCCATGGAAATGCGCGTTGCTCAGATTTAACGTCCATGTTCATACATAGGCTATGCTAATTTATAATATGGTTTACCTATTATATATTATATTGCCTAACTGTTCCAAACTCGTGTCGTAGTGACCGAAAGTGTGCGAGGTAGGCAGCGTCGTAAAAGTGCTCGTCTACTTCGATCCTCCTTTCCTACCAGCCTCCTTTGCCTTCTCCGAACCAGGCTCGAAAGATCCAGACGAAGCTTTGCCGCCCATGGAAGCGATTTCGCGCTATAACGTGTTAGATATATCTACAGAAACGCACCCGATGGTGAACATGCCTGCTTGTCCGCATCCATGGATGCGAAGCCGCCAGAGTGGGAGGCTTGGCCGCCCTTGCTGGCAATTTCCTGCACTTCTTCTTTTGGGCGGTTGGCGAAGTTTCCGGGATTATCGTTGCTGGCCATGATGGTAATAATGTGTGTATATAAATGACAAGATGGTTGTAGAGTTGTTTATGAAGTTGTTGATGCGATTTTGATGCCCTTAAAGCGCTATAGTCGGGCGGATATATATGCACAGCCCTATACTCTTGTCGTCACGGGCTCGTCACCGAAGCCTCACGCCGCAAGCGCATCGCACATGTAATCACATGTATCGGAAGTCTATTGAATACCCCGTATCCATGTAGCTGATATCACCTCGATTCTCACCGCCTAGGAGCATTCCTACCCAGTTCGTCGCAGCGGTGAGCCATCTGCATCATCTATCTGTATTTTCACGATGGGCATGTATTTCACATGACGTTACCATGTCGTGCAATGACAACATTGACGCGTCTCAGCCCTAAACGAGGGGGACAGGGCGGCAGATGTGCAGGGATCGTATCCCAATCTGGCTTTCGTAAACTTTTGTTTTTGCGGGGATGATGCGGAGACAATGGAGTGAATGAGTACGGTGGCTGGGTGATCGGCAATCCGATCTGTTCTAAGTTCCTAACTGAGCACGTGATGACGCGATGACGCGACGATGTGCCGCACGAGGCTCAAGAGGTTGCCCAGCAAGTTACTTGCTTGCACGTGATTGAAAGGGGCTGCAAGTGCTTTTTATCGTCACGAGCAACCAACTACATGTATCAGCTTAGGTCAATTTCCTGTTAGAGGTCCACTCAGCAGCCTTGATTCCAGCCTTCTCCATCTACTAGGGCTCTTCTATAACATACCACAATGTTTCTCATCTACTTTGATTCGTCTGATAGCGTATACTGGAAATTCTTCGCTTTTTGTGTCCCTGCAACGTTTAGGTTTCGCATGGTTGTGATGGATGTTGGCCCATCAGAGTCGGCAGCAGTGGAAGACATACTGACGTGATGTCCTTAAAAGACATGTAAAGTGTTGTCCTTATCGTCTTTTCCCAGAACTTTTGTCAAACTTTTTTAACCATCTTGTTTGTTTTTTGCTCTCTAAGTAAAACGCTTCACATAGTCTAGATCTAGCCGTAAGCAATTCTGAGTCTATCCTGCCGTCTGATTTTACGCCAGAACACCGAGAAATAACCTAGTGAACGCCCGCTATGAACTCAATCCCCATCCTCATCCCCGTGACAAAATATAAGCATTCGCCCCCCACTTACACAGACCTTCCCTAACGCAAAGCCATTCGACTATCTCGTCGCACTCAACTTCCAAATCTCGCTCAGCGTAGCCTCCAAGCGCCTGTTCTCGATAGTAAGAGCACTAATCTGCCTCCTAAGGCTACGAATCTCATCCTCCTGCGCCCGTCGATCTTCCGACGAAGCCCTCGACGACCTAGAAGAATCGCGCGTCCTCGTTCCATTGCCATTGCTTGATTGCGCCAACTCGCCGGGAGCGAAATCTTCCTTGCGATCCACGTATTTCTCGAGCGTCTTCCTGGCGCCGCGGCGGTCGAGCGTCCTCATCGCGACGGTCATCTCGCGGACGAAGCGCCCGTCGTAGCGCAGGTCGTCGCCGAAGAGATTCTTCACACCGAGCAGCGTGTTGGGGTTGGCGCCGCCCTCGCGCGCCTTGGCCATGAGCTCCTTCGCCATGGGGTCGTCGATCTTGAACTCGGAGCCTTCCTCGTCGATGCCCGTCAGGTATCGGAACCAGGCGGCGACGCACAGCGTGAGGCGGCTGATGGGACCGCGAGCCTCGATCTGCTCGGCGATGGACGGGATGATGAATTGAGGGAGCTTTCCGGACCCGCCGAGACAGATACGGGAGACCTCGTCTTTGAGCGTCGGGTTGGAAAAGCGTGTGATGAGCGTGTTGATGTAGTCGTCAATGTCGACGCCGGGGATTTGAGGGAGCAGAGGCTTGACCTCGAGGTGCATCATATCGATGATGTATTGGGCGAAGAGAGGCGATGCGATGACTTCGTGGATGTAGTTGAAGCCGGCAAGGTAGGCCATGTAGCCCCTGTCCAATACGTCAGTATGTGTGCACTGGTTTGCAAAATTCAGGGTGGACTTACATAGCAGCGTGTCCACCGTTCAACAATCTCAGCTTGATCAACTCAAACTGCTCCACATCACGAACGGTCGGAACGACCTGGACGCCCACCTTCTCGAAAGCCGGCCTCCCATCACTGAAGTTGTCTTCGAGCACCCACTGCATAAAAGGCTCAGTGACAACCGGCCATGCGTCCTCCACGCCGAACTTTTCCTTCAGATCCACCTTATCCTGGTCAACGGTGCGGGGCGTGATCCTGTCAACCATACTGTTTGGGAAAGCGCCGAGCTCAGAGAGCCAGGAAGCAAGATCAGGGTCCTTGAGACGGGTAAATGCGAGGAGCATATTACGGCTGATGTGGCCATTTTTCTGCATGTTGTCGCAAGACATGACAGTAAAAGGCTTCAGGCCAGCTTTGTACCTCCGCGTCAGGGCCTCTGTGAGGTAGCCATAGATGGTGCGCGGAGGGCCTTCACCTGCCAGATCGAACGCAATGTTCGGATCTGTCAAGTCAAGCTCGTGTGTATTTTCGTTGTAATAATATCCACTCTCGGTGATGGTCATAGACACAATGTGCGTGTCCTTGTGAGCCATCTTCGCGATAACGGCCTCAGCATTTCCGGGCGCGAAAATGTAGTCGGAAATGGAACCGATGATGTGTGCGGAACTTCCGTTAGCCGCACGCTCAATGACAGTGTAGAGATAGTCCTGAGGCGTCAGGGCGTCCCGCATTGAGGCATCAAAGGGAGTGAGCCCGACACCGCATATTGACCAGTTGTTGGCAGCAAACTGGGAAAGAAGGCGGTCGACATAAACAGCCAAATGTGCGCGGTGGAAGCCGCCAACGCCAACATGGACGATTCCATGCTTCAACGATGAGCGATTATATTTGGGCGATGTGTTCACATTGGAGGAGAGTTGTAGGAGATTGGCATTGCTGAGTCTCAGAACCCCTGTACTATGAGGCATATTGGTCGCGGAAGCTTACGAAAAGAAACAGAGGGGACGAAGACGGGACGGGAGGGTATCAGCGACGAAACAGAGGGAAAAAACCGCGAGGAAAAAAGTGAGCAGAGAGCAGTGTTAGAAGCGCCATGCGGGCGTCGGTTTTTGAGGGGAACAAACAGTGGAGCACAAGCACGGTCCTGAGGATGGCGATCAGTGTGGCACGTGGGTGGATCTTTCTCAGCTTCAGAATTTTCGAAGGGTCCAGAATAATGTGGGTATCTACGGCCGCTACTTGAATAGTGTGTCGCGGAAACCTCCGCCAAGAATCGTGAAGTGCCGAAAATGGGGGTGATGGCGTAAATGCGAGCAGGACGTGGGGTCAGCTGCGGGTCCGCTGCTATAGATTTGATACCCATACTGCAACGGGGAAGCAGTGCCGTGGTGTTTTAGATGGGAATGTTTGGCATGGCATTGCACATCGTCGGCTAGCGCTAGAAGGTGTCAGTTTCCGCTTTTATACGACTAGGGAAGTTCGCTTACTACGGTTTCTTCTAGCTTGGACTAGGAGGCGGAAAGCAAGTGGTTTGGGCATAAAAGCCAGATTAAGGGAAGACCAAAAGACCCCAAGTCATGTCTCTCGCCGACTTCTTATCTAGAAGCAATTCGCTGCTATTCTGGAGCTCATCTCCATGGCAGATAGTCAAGTGTTAGCATCGATTACAAGCAAGCTCAGAACTCTGGGCTAGCAAGAAGAGTTGTCCAATCTTCCACGCGCACGCCGACGCACGACGCCTTGTGCGTGTGTATGTTGCGGGCGGTGAGAAAAATTCACACGGCTGGCGTTATGACGCTAAGATAGCCCAAGTTCCTAAGCCAGGACATGGAGATGTCTCGGAAATATCCCCGTGGTCATATGATTGTCCCCCACGCCTCCTACTACCAATTGGATGTCAGTTCAAAATATCCTTTTAAGCCTCGAAATAATACTCCTTGTGCCTGAGCGTGAGCAGAAAAGACGCAGGAAAAAAAGTCAGCAATTCTGGTGGTCAAAAAAAGGTACCGAGTCGGTCGTACGAAGTAGATACATATTGTGCAGTACATACCATACCCTAGAAGTCCGCCACCAGGTCCCACCCCACGGTGGGTTTCGGCAATGCGAACGACTCCCGACTCAAGCCCTCCGCGAATCCACATCCGGGAGTCCACGATGCTTGGCACGCACGCAGGCCTTGTTCCCCACGGTGTCTGCGCTGCAAGAGCGTTTTTAGTTAGCCTTGTCAGTGCGCCGGAGTCTGTGCTCAGTCTGCCTCGTCAGATTTCCCCCTTACCTACAATAGTCGAGAGAAGCCTCGGATGCTGATGTGCGGGGGACGTTGATTTTCAGGGGATGGGAGTTCGTGTCAGCAGTACGCGCGTAGCTGTGATGCTAGGGCGGACTGGCCCAAGTAACCTCGGCACCCTGACGCCTCCGGATCAGGAAACGGAAATCTGACCTCTGTTTGTCATGTGACCTTAGAGCGCCCACGCAATGGTGACCCAGGCACATGTGTGCATTGTGTAATTGTGTTTCTGAAGCGCGGGATAAATCAAGATCAAGGCTCTGACATGAAAGCAGACCAGACACCAAGATGCTATGCAATGAGCGCATCAGCTCAACTACATACAAATATGATACACCTCTCCACAAACAAAAAAGTCCCTCTCACGTCTCATCTTCGACATGAGGCCCAACCCTCGGCATATAAATCGGCACCACAAACCTCTCCCCACCCCTCAACGCCGCATTCTTCAAGCTAACCCTCTCATCGCCCCCATGCCCCTTGTATCTCCTCTCCGCGCCCCCTTCCCTATCCCTCAGCACCTCTAGCTCCGCCTCCTCGGCGATGCCCCCGCGTTCGAGCCCAATCTTCGTGCGCAGTGCCCCCGCAAGTACCTTGGCCTGGTTGATGCCAAACTCATTGGCCACGCGCGACAGGCTATGCAGCACAAAAGCCTGTGTCGCCGGCGTTGCTACGGGCGTCGTGCCTGCGATGTACAGGCCCCAAAGCGCTGAGTAGCCGCCCGAGACGCGGACGACGGGCAGGTAAGCTTCCGGTGCGAGGGACGCCGTAGTAGATGCAAACAAGGTGGACTGTTTGGGTGGACCCCGGTCGAGGAAATTGTTGGTAAAGCGTTTGTGGGACAAGGGGGAGAGTGCTGAGGTCGGCGGGGGCGAAAGCGTGCTTTGGATTGTGTAGGGAGAGGGGAGGTCACGTGCGGTAGCTGCAAACGGCGCGCAAGGCTGCGGATAGGAGCCGCCTCCGGTGGATGGGAATTTCGGCGTGTCGTGTAAGTATTGCGGGATGCTGGCAATTATGTCAGATTGCATTTTGTAGAGCGCCTCTGTCGACTCCTCGAGAAGTCGTGTGTATTTTGGGCCAACGAATTCTGGCGGCGTAGTTGACAATCCGGCAATCAGGGTATTGCGGATGATGTCGAGGATGTATATCCTGTTATATCGGACCCAGTTCCACGTCTGTGCTGCGGCCAGATGGGGATAGATATGGTAAGAGGTGCCAAAGACGCCAGGCGTACCCTCGTCGCACCTCTCTTCTAGATATGCCCAGTCTTGACTGGAAGGGTCGAAGACATCTTTGGCCATTTCATCAATCTGAAGCGCACGATCCAGTATTTGGTGTAAGTCGGTCAACTCTCCTGTAAGGATCTGAGCGCGGAAATCAATGGCGTCGATATGCAAGTAAAAGAACTTCATGCTGGGGTCGTTTTCATCTTCCCAAGCCAAAATCTCCTTGTTGAGGTCGTGAATGAATCGTGGGAGTGCGATGCCCATGCCCATGCACTTGATCGTCAGCAGGCCAACGCACTGCATGTACATTCTCCGGCCAGCCGGCGTCGCCAGTTGTGCTTTACCACGCATACGAAGGAGAGATGCTGAGCCTGCAACATGGTTCGTCCATGCGATGAGCGATTTGTCGTTGTTCGTTGACTCGAAAATGCTAAGCAGCATGGTAGCAAGGAGGGTGCTGTCTGACCTGACCTCCGATTGATTTTCGAGTGCCTTGTTCGTCAACTTCAACGCAGCGAGATACCATCTCGTAGCCTCCTTCTTCAGCCTCGAGTCCATGAATATATTTGCAACACCAGCGAGACCGAGCGCAGTCATACTAGTCGCGACAACAGGATGAAAACCGTATGTGTCGAGATACTGGTTATATGCGTCTGACGACATTGGCGGCGTATCGATACCCATTGCATACTGTGACATGAAGAAGGCGATGCCTTGGTCAACCATGGGGCATAGCAGAGGCAAACCAATAGCATTCTGCATCTTCCGAACAGCACGCTGCGCCCGCTCAGCCTTTTCTCGCTCTTCACGGGCAATCAAGGCTTTGGCTTTCGCCTTCTGCACCTTGATTCTAACGGCAGCAGACTCATCTTGGAATACGCGGTCCAGCGAGCGATCATACCCGGGGCACACGATTCCCTTATCGGCGCACTTGACACAGCCTTCAGGTCTCTCATCGCACTACGCATAACCTGTCAGCAAACCGACTAAGGGCCCAATAGAAAAGCACGTCCGGAAACATCACCGTATACGCATGGAAGCAGACTCGCACAGCTACCCGTAATAGGTAATATGCACGATCTGCCGCCCGTGCAGACGACCTACGGGAGATCCACGAGGGTGGCACGTACAAAAGGCGGAGCAAGTACACACCTTGATCTTCCGTTGCCGGCATTTAAAGCATCCCGTAGAAGGCCTGCCTCGGTAAACCATGTCGTCTGCGAGAAAGTCCTCTCCGCGGATACAGCGCCTTATTCAGGCCCCTGTAGCCGGTGCGATGCAGACAGCCAATCGATGGAAACCACTTGAGCTACGCTGCAGAATGTGTAGCTTTTTAACTCAGTGACAAGCCGAGCTTGATGAAGGCAGCTGAAGTGATGCGGGACAAGTGAGGCGTGGAGAAGAATGATCCGCACTGTAACTATAGAGCTGACTCAAAAGTGTTTTGAGAAACATAGAGGTGGCTTAGCTGTGGAGGGGCTGACGTCTTTTGTGTGGCTTCATGTGGTGCAAGAAGCCGTGGGTGTTTGGTGCTGACATTTGACAGCGGGCTTTTCCTGTTGCGGCATGCTGTGCGTGATTGGCTCCAAAATTCTCCAGCGTCATCATGCAGGTCAAACACGTGCAGGTCATAACAAGATCTCAGGTTGATGAACACCAAGTTGAACTGCCTTGTAGATATGGTGGCTTCAGATATATTGAGGTTTCTTTAATTTTAAACCCAGCACAATCTCAACGTCACATAGTTGCCAGGGACTTACTAACGGTGTCTATATCTAAGTACGGCACGTATCTGACCACTACACTTCCTCGCATCGCTCGCACCCGCATTGAAATCCCCAGTTCCCTTTCAAAACTTTCATCCTCTTGCCTCGCGATAGCTTTCTCTCTTCCCCACTCAAGTAGGTGATGCACAGCTCCGAGCCTTGCTCTATATCTCGGCCCGCGCGGAAATGCCACACCCGTCCAACACGGCTCTTCTCAATATTAGGGCCGCATGAGTGATTGAAGTATGATGCAGCAGGCCAGCAGCCATAACCGAAAAACTCAGAACCATCATCTTCCAGCGAGCGAATTCCAAAAGAATTGTGCGAATCGCGCGTCGAGAGGAGGAAAAGTGTTTCAGGAGTAATGTGCTGAAGGAGAGGCAAGGGGAGTATGGCCAAGAGGTGAAGATAACTCCTTGTAAACGCAATAAGGTCATCCGAGTTATGGTAGGGCGTGTCGTCAGTGGCTAGCGCGACTACTCTGTCCCAATCTTGCGGGTTGTTGTACTTCCAAAGCACGCCGCTGATGCAGAAGCTCATGGTGTCTGGGGAGAGGGGCTGCGTCAACGCCTTCTGGAGTGCCTTGCGGTGCTGCTTAGTGACCTTAACACCCTCATTTGTCCCAGTCACGGCATCGCGCTCTCCCTCCCGTGCGACACGAATCAGTGCGGCCTGCTCCTTTGTGCGTTCCCATGCCCTCTCGATCTCCTTGGGCTTTGGCCGCGGCAGCGCAATATCCACCATCTCTGTATCCTCTTTACTCCGACCCTTGACCAGCTTCTCGGCAGCAGTCCAGGCCTGAATACCAATCTCGCCCACCCGTTCTCGCCACTGTATCTGACACTCCGGGGAGCAGAAGACGAAGCCCACGGCTTGGTCCCGAATTTTCAAGTCTCGCCCATGCTCGTAATTAAAACACTCTCCGCAGACTTCGCGGCGGTATTCGCGCAAAAGGACATCAAGAGTAAGGTCCTCGGAACGCCAAACAAGGGTGTTGGCAGGTATGTCCTGCTTCGCGAAAACGGCGCGTCCGGAATGCGGTGTGTGGCGGATCTCGAAAAGGTCAGACGTTGGCGCCCCCTGTGGGAGTTCCATGGCTGAAATCTATGTCTTTGTTATTCTATAAAAAGTACAGAAATGGTCAGAATAATTGATGAGAACAAGTCAAATGTGAAAAATGCAAGTCACATCCGCTGACCGCTGGCGAAGGATTCGAAGAATATAAGATAAAGATAACCGACGGAACCCTCGGGCGGTCAGTTTCGTATGTCTCTGGTACTCATGCTGAAGGTCAAAGATCGGATGGATAGGAACATGATGGTTAGAGGAGATAGGCTTGACGATTGGGGATGGTAGAATGATGTGATGGATGGTGCCGAAGGCGAGTGGGAATCTGTGCGGCCAGGCCCTGTGGACCCTGTCGGCGATAAGACTAGCGTGCTGGGGTTATCGATAAGCTTTCCATCGCCAGGATCCTCTTCCCACTCTCTTCCATCCGCAACTACGAGGTATCTACCAGATTGGTTGTCCAGATAATACCCTCGCAAATCAGAGACGAGCTGCCTTTTCCCGCATCTTGTCATGCTGACTGTTCGAGATGCAACACTTCTTCTACGAAGCTTCACAATTGGCCGGTATGCACGTTTGGAGGGCACCGCCCACCAGGTACCACAAGCATCAAATCAAGGAGCTTAGCCGCTATGTCATTCTCTATCTGTATAGCTTGGAGTCTGCTAATTGCGTATTATGTTTTTTACACTCGATCTCATGGCGTAGACTACTGAGCGATGACGGCAGTCTATGAGACGAATCGTGCACGCGAGAAGCAGTCACACTGCACAGGTGTAGACTCAACAGCCTAGGACGGTGGTTCAAAAACGAGCATTGCGTATCAATCTGCTGAAATAAGACCAGCGACGAATTAGGCACGTATTACCCCACTATCCGGTATACTACTTAGGCACCGTCTTCTTGGTGACGGAAACAAATCTGCGGCATGATTTTACGGGATCTGCCTCGAACCGGTCGACTTCTTTGCCTACAATCCCATTTTCATTGCGCCGACCTATCAACACACCCCAAAGTCACGGCAAATTTCCCTCCCTACTGCCTTTATACCTTCTACAATCCAGAGCTGGCTGTTCGTAAACACTATGACCTTCCCAGGTAGGAATGCGAAATTATTCGACTCAACACCCACCCATATCTTCCCCAGCAGATTGCCTTGTGGGTTCCATACGTGCAAACCATCGCCGCACGACGCCCACACATTCCCGTCTGTATCCGTGTGGACGCCATCTGGAAACCCATTATCCACGTACGCAAACATTCTGCGATTTTCCAGCCTCGTCTGGTCGACGATGTCGAACGCATAGATAGTTGCTGGCCGCGTGAAGTTCTTCTCGAAACCCTGCGCACCAGTGTCTGACACGTACAATGTTTTAAGATCCGGGCTGAATTCGAGCCCATTACCTTCCGTAAAGCCGTCCGCTACGACCTGGATCTCGCCTGTTGTAGGCCGAAACCGATATACCTGGCGCATTATGGTAGGTATGGGCCGGAAGTATTGAAAGTAGCCGTATGCCGCGTCTGTGAACCATAAATCACCCGTGATGGGATGTTGTCGCACGTCGTTTACACTAGAGAAGTTGCGGCCGAGAAAATTGTTCAATATGACTTCAGACTGATTGGTTACTGGGTCTACGCTAACGAGGCCAGAGTAGTGTTGAAAGTCTCCTTCATTGCAGAAGAGGAGGCGCGGCGGCGTGGTACCATTGCCCTGTTCGGAACCTGGTGGGTACCAATTCGTACCTCCATTCGCTTCGTTCACGTCCACATACTGGGTCGAAGAAAGGGCATAGTTGTTTCCAAGATCGATAACTGTGATGTTGATAGGATCTTCGAGGCTTTGAAAATTGCTCGTCACGTACAGGCTATTTGTTTTGCGGTTGTATGCTCCCATTTCGTGGAAGGCCTGCCAGTCAAGATTATACAGCTGCCGCGCTGTCGCATTTTCGCCTAGTACATTCGTCCGAAAGGTGTCGTTATACGACAGCAGCGTTATCGTCGAAGGGTTTGATATATTAGTCGTAACCAGGTTTGCGAAATACAATGGATTTGTTGCCGCAGCCAGCAAATCAACCGACACTATGCTAGACATTGTAGTTGTTGTCGCAATGACTACTTTCCACACAATCGGTAGCTGTTTGAACAAGAGACAAGCGCCGGCGCTGATGTGGTCATCGGTAAAGCCTGTCACCGTCATGGCTTTGTACCCGGAAGCACAGCGTACGTCAACTCTTAGCAGGCGTCATCGACCCCTCAACCTGTGCGACACGGCACATGAAAGTAGGGCCGAACTGTCACGATCGGTAGTTGAGGCGGGTACAATTGGCGCGTCGGGTATTTAGAATGGGGTCTGCAAGGGAGGCGGGGTACACCAAATGCGGAAGGCTGGTTCGCAACGCAGAATACCCCAGGCAACAAGAATACCCGTATCTATGTAACCTCTTTATGTACAAAATAAACACGCGCGGGGCTTCACGTCGCTTATTCTGAGCAAACAATTACCACTATCCGTACTTGGTTGAAGGATTTCAAGGACAAACATCACTCGTGCAGTACTGCTGATGGCTTTTGCCTGCCATGGAGAGTTCTTTGAATAAAACACAATGGATCCATTCCACATGAGTACCTTCCTAAAACTGTGTCTGAGCCAACTAACGTAGTCTATGCATGTTTGCCGCTGTTGGGGCTCATATCAACCGCTGGCTACAAAGAAGGCCACTACTCGACAACGAAAAGACGGTATAGCACGGTCACAACTTCCTAGAGCTTTTCAAGAAGCTATTTTGGTATCTATGAAACTCACTATTCTATTTATCCAGATCAGTTATTTGTGGATTGTTCAAGATGATGACGAAGATTAGACACGCGAAGCAGCAGCCATAGCCATGATGTATAGCAGTGTCTACCCGAGCGTCGTGGCGTCTGCCTCGAGAAACTCTCATTAAGCCTGTTTCCACACTTCAAACGGTCTGCCGCACATCTCTAAAGCGAGATTCACAATGGATCACAAGTACCATTTTGTGCGCGTAAAGTTTTGTAGCATTTTGGTCCGTCGCTTGAGAAAGATGCTCAAACCTGTTCCCCGCCATTTATGCTACAAGCTTGGGCATTCTAAGAGCGTCTTCTCTCTCGTCTTGTTCTGCACTTCGGACCCTCAAAAGTTCTCTGAGAATGCCAGACAGTGATCAAGTGCCAGTACATAGCGACTTGACTAAAAGATGGGAAGCCTATCGTCTATTGAACAAACTACGTTGGTACTCGGTACTACAGCCGGCCAATTCAGCTGCTGTATGGCGCTTCACGAATTCGCTTCCTAGAAAGACACGCTCGCCTCTCTACCTGGCGCCTTGGAACACTCTCATGGGCTCCTGAGTCGCGCATCGGATCCGGGGACATGGTTTGCCGCACTATGACCCGGGAATTTATTTTCTCAGCTGTTGTGGTATAATTTCTGACGCACTAGAAAATTATAGGTCTCGAAGGTCAGTGGGCGCCTTCCCGGTCCTAGGCTACAATAGAAGAGCCGAAAGTAATCATGTATGTGTACGGGGAACAGGAAGCTAAAATACTAAACAGCTGGTGTGAGCTCGCCGGCTTGAATACCCAGGGTGGCGCGGTGAGTGGATAACTTTGACTAAAGGGTGCAACTCTTCGTGCCCTATTCTATTACCCTACTGAAAAGACTTTGTCTGACGTGCCACACTAGAGGTGTACATTCGCCTATCTAAATAAAGGTACAGCTTTTCTTGCTTCCACTATTACTCACTAGAATTCTAAATCAACTAAGCTTTTTAGAGGATCTTGCCAGAAAGAAGTGCAGTGTCGACGACAAGCCAGATTTTTGAAGGGAATTACATAGCGTCAAGACGACGAACCAAAATACTAGCAGCGACCAATTGATGACCGGCTTTGTACTACAGGAATAAGTCAATGTTGCAGGATATGATAGCCTTCCTTTATTCAAGCGAGTTGGGCTTGTACTATACTATTAGAAAAGAGATGAGCCACTATATGCAACTAGGGATGTCTAGGATCGATAGTAGATATATTGGGCAGATATTCGTTGGTGGCGAAGAAATAGTTGTCAATACAGTATAATAATATATACACTGTAACGGGCCTGTCTTCTTGCAAGTAAGGTGGTTCCTTGGGTTAGGTACTAGTAATTAATAACAGGAGTTAATATAGTCTTCGAATAAATAGTAATATATTAAAGTGATACTAATTTTAGAGAAGATATTAATATATATAACTCTTAATTAAAGATTAAATTAATAATAAAAGATTACTTATAGGCGTCTCTCTCTCTAACTATATACTTAATATAATTAATAAGTCTTGTATTATTTATAGACTTTATTATATAACTTAATTAGTAAGTTTTATACTATTTATAGACTTTATTATATAACCTAATTAGTAAGTCTAATACTACTTATAGACTTCGTTATATAATTTCTAATTATATATCTAAATTATACTTAGCTTCTTAGCCTAGATCTAAGTTATTAATCCTAGGCTATTATTTATCCCTACTATTACTATTACTATTACTATAAAATATAATTATAATATTATCTTCTTCTCTAGTTCTTCCTTTAGTATATTAATTTATTATATTATCCTAAAGTATATATATTATAGTATCTTTACTTCCTATATTATTTTCTTTACCCTTTATACCTTTTCTAGCTATAATTAAATATAAGCTATTACCTAATTATATTAAAAAGTCTAGTATTAAAGTTATACCTTATTTTTACTATTCCTAATTTAAGTTAAAGTATATTACTTTAGCTTTCTATACTTTAAAGTATCTTATTTATAAAGAGTATATTTATTTAAATAATTATTATTCCTATTATATATCTAATATTACTATTACTAATAGTATATTCTATAAGTAGCTAAGGCTATATTATATAATAGATTCTCGCTATATAAGGGTATTATATATATCTTCTATATATATACTCCTATACGATACTATATACTTAATTAATTTATTTAATTCTTTACTTATACTATATTCTTATAGTTATAAGCCCAGCCTAGCGCCTTTTATACTACTATTATTACTATTAACTCTATATATAATATTATTTAATACTATCTTCCTAGCTGTTATAGACTAGGCTTTGCCCAGCTTTATAATACGTACAGAGATTATATAGAGATAGTATAGAGATGATACGGAGATTATATAGAGATAATATAGAGATTATATAGAAATAGTATAGAAGTAATACGAAGGTAATCCTTAGTAAGTAAGGAGGGTATATATAGACTAAGGATATTAGACTTTATTCATTTCACCTTCGTAGAAATTTATAACATTTCGACACCTATATTCTTTAAACTTTAGGGCTAGTCTATTATATTAAATTTCTACTCCTTAAGCCCCTTCCTCTATAAAAGAGTTTTAGAGATAGAAGAGGGACTTAGATTTAGAGGTAACTCCTCTAGAACCCTAGTATAACTAAACTAATAGGACTTCCTTAATAAGATTATAGTATAAATTACTAGGATAGGAATATAAGTATTAGAATAATAGGAAAGCACCTATACTAATATAGATACTATCCTAGCCTAAAATGAGGAGCTAAGGAACTAGAATAATACCCTTCTCGCGTAAATATAAAACTTAGAAGTAGGTTACTAGAACCTCTTACTACTACTATAGGCTACTCCTATAATAATCCTATTATCCTCTTATAGATAATCTCTATAAGCGAGTAAGTTAAAAAAACTAATCCTAATACTAGAACTATTTAAAGGCTTAAAAGAATACTTTAGAACCTAGAAGGTAATTATTAAATATATCCTAAAAATAGACTAAAATTTTATTAGGGGAAACTAGGAAAAGTATATTATAATCTAGAATAACCTTATAGCGAACGTCTAAACTAAGGTGGTACTATAGTATAAGAAAGGAGGGCTAAGCTATAACTATAACCTAGATTAGTTCCTAGACTACCTATCCTTCTATTATAGGGATATATATAAGCGCGAACGAGTACTAGTATAAATCGAATCTATTTACTAAAAGAAGAATAAGTTATTTACTAACTTTTTTATCTAATTTAGTAGCTTATTAGGACGCTATAGAGGCGATAAATAGAATGATATATAGAAGCTAACACGCCTATACTAGTTGCTAAACAACGATATACGTATGATAGTACTTAACTAAGGAATTACTAAGATAGACTATTAAATAGTAGTAAGTAACTACTAATAAATTATATCTAATATAGAAATAAGCGTGCTTAAGGAAAAAGCTAGATAGAATTAGGTTCCTATTTTATAAGGATCGGCCTTAAAAAAGGACTAGGATAGTAATATAGATATAGTAACTATAAGCGTATTAAAAATAACTAGGGTAGGAGAGACTAAAAGGAAAATAGGAAAGGATAGGAATAATAAGAATAACCTAGACTTAAACTAGATCCTAGATAAGATCTTCTAATAAAGGAAGAAGGCAGGCGCGTATATATATTATAACTAGAAGGGCTATAAGTTTAGGAAATACCCTAACGTATTTATTATATAGTTAGTCCTAATTAATATAGTAACTATAATAAAGGAAAATAAGGAGGAAGTACTAGAGGGAAATAAGTAACCTCTAGGTAAAGTCTAAGCCTAGAGAGGTTAAGTAGTAAACTAGTAGAGGAATTTAATATTAATAGTAATATTTAGGATATATAGGAGTAGATAGATAGGTTACCCTTTATAATACCCCTACTCCTAGATAGGTACTAGTATATCTAAATATTAGTAGATTTAGGATATAGTTATTTTAGCGCTATAGATAACTAGCTAGTAGTAAGAGCTAGGGTAGAAATTATATAAATCCCCCCTAGAAAGGTACGCTTAGTAGTTAGAGGAGTTAAGGAAGGTATTATTAACTAAATAGTAATAATTATATATAATATTAATAGTTGGCGAGCAAGAGGTGTAGCCTATATACTATCTTAATTTATATATAGTATTATCCTAGGGCGCCTATAGATAGACTAGACTAAGGTAGTAATAAATCTAAGGAATAAGTAACTAATAATTTATAAAGTAGGAGGTCTAGTTATTCGAGAATAGGATAAGTAATAAAATGAATCCTAGATACACCCTATTAAGATAAAAGATATTATATCTATTAGTTAAAAAGGGAAAGTAAAAATATACTATAAAATAGTACTTATAAATATTTAGGATATTATAAGAGTACTAGTAATAACGATCCTAAGTAAAAAAGAGAAAGACCTAGAATAGGCTATAAAAGATAATAAGACGCTACTAGAGGAATTAGAAGATTTTAAGGACCTATTTAATAAAGTAAAAGCCTTTAGACTTCCCCTATATTAGGGCTAAATAGACTACTACGTTAAGCTAAAATAGAAAGAAGATAGGACCCTACTAGAACTACTATAGGGCCTACTCTATAATATATTAAGGGAGTAACTTCTAGAACTTAGGAAGTAGTTAATAGACTTAATAGATAAAAGGTAGATCTATATAAGCTTATTACTAGTAATAGTACTAATCCTACTAGTAAAGAAACTAGGAGGAGGATAATACCTATATATCGACTATTAAGCCCTAAATATACTTATAAAGGTAGATTAGTATTTATTACTACTAATAAAGGAAATCCTAAGGATACTCGCCTAAGCTAAGTAGTTCTCTAAGATCGATATTAGGGTAGCCTTCTATAAGCTCTAAATTAGAGAGGGTAATAAATACCTAATAGTATTTTATACTAAGTTTAGGTTATTTAAGTAGCTAGTTTACCTATTTAAATTAATAGGAGCTCTAGTAATATTCTAAAGGTATATTAATTTAGTACTAAAAGAGGCTTTAGGAAACTTTATAATAGTATATCTAGATAATATCCTTATTTACTCTAATAGAACTAGAGTAGATTATATATAGAAGATAAGAAGAGTTCTATTATTCCTAAGGGAAGTAGGCTTATTTATAGATCTAAAAAAATACTAATTTATAATAAAAGAAGTCTAATACCTAGGATATATCGTAGAAGTAGGGGTAGTAATCTATATAGACCTAGAGAAAGTTAGAGCTATTTAGGAATAGAAAAGACTAATATCTATAAAAGGAGTCTATAGTTTTATAGGATTCGTAAACTTCTATAGAGAATTTATCGCAAATTTTTCCAGGATTATAGCGCCTCTAACCTAACTAATTAAAAAGAAGGTTCTATTCTAGTAGAATAATAAGGCCTAGACAGCCTTTAAATAGCTAAAGAATACCTTTATTATAGATCTAATATTAGTATACTAGGATCTATTAAGGAAAATAGTCCTAAAAGTAGACTACTCTAGTATAGTACTAGGAGGATACTTATTATAAGAAATCAATGGTATCTTATACCTAGTAGTATACTACTTATAAGCCCTAATACCTATATAATATAACTATATAATATATAATAAGGAACTATTAGCTATCGTAGATAGTACTATAGCTTGGATAGATATATTTATAAGTATATATAAACCTTTTTTAATCCTAATAGACTATAAAAACCTTGAGTATTTTATAGGAATTAGAGAGCTAAGCGAGTAGTAATATAGATAGGTAGAATAGCTATCTTAGTTTAGCTATACATTAACGTATAGGCTAGGATAGTTAATAGGATAGCTAGATATATTAAGCTAAAGGGAGTAAGATAAGAATAAATACGCGTATATAAGTACTAGTATTATAAAGCTAAAAAAGATCTAAGTAATAACTATTATAGTAATAGAACGTGAGTAAATAGGGGAGGTAGTACTACTAAAGGGAAGGATTCTCTTTAGTAATATATATATATAATAACTATAGGATAAAGTAGTAAAGGCTAATATATAATACCTAGCCTAACTAAAAGTAGTAA
>Ga0247757_10001004_pt1 | contig 20784 bp, 21 predicted proteins | sample UWRJL126311R4_FD_180929 | JGI IMG/M metagenome (GOLD analysis project Ga0247757, IMG submission 180929) | Plant litter microbial communities from Arlington Agricultural Research Station in Wisconsin, United States - UWRJ-L126-311R-4 | ecosystem: Environmental > Terrestrial > Plant litter >...
GGAACTTTTGAGGAAGTAACTGAAAAAGTGGGCCTTAACAAAGTCGCTTTTGCGATGGGGTCAAATTTTGGTGACATTGATAATGACGGGTATCCTGATATCTTTCTCGGTACCGGTAATCCTCAATATGAATCTCTTGTGCCCAACAAAATGTTTCAGAACATAAAAGGCGAAAAATTTTTGGATGTTACAAGCGCGGCACGGGTTGGAAACCTGCAGAAGGGGCACGGAGTTTCTTTTGCCGATTTAGACGACGATGGCGACGAAGATATTTTTATAAAAATGGGTGGTGCATTTATAGGTGATGCCTACCAGAATTCCTTGTTTTTGAATCAGGGACAGAACAAGAATCACTGGATTGGCATTTCCCTCGAGGGAGTCAAAACCAACCGCGCCGCTATAGGCGCAAGACTCAAAGTAACGTTTAGGGAAAATGGTGTTAAACGGTCGGTGTATCATGATATAAACTCCGGGGGAAGTTTTGGCGCCAATCCGCTGGAAGCACACATCGGAATTGGATCCGCTACAGTGATTGACAGTATCGAAATAAAATGGCCGGTGGGGAATTATGTTCAGGGGTTTAATAATATCCGGGCGGATGAACATCTTAAAATAAAAGAGGGAACGCAAACAATCATTTTATCAGGGCCAAGACCAGTTCATTTTTTACATCCGGGCCATGATATCGTTGAATGTGCACCAAAATAATTTATTGGCAAGGCCCTCAACGCTGCCGGCAATTCAGTACACCCACATACTTCTCACTTATAAACTATCTCTTTATGACCCGTGATCTTAAAAGCTTCGCTAAATCGTCAATTTTAGCGTGTGCCTTACTGATTTTATCTGTATCAGCAATGGCGCAGGATGGTACAATCTATCCATTAAACCCTCCTGCCGAGCCGAATGCCATACTGCTCGGCACAGGGGGTGTGGCTAACCAGCCAGCCTCTGAAACCTGGTTCCGCCAGTGGGGCGACCCTATGGCAAGGAACATTACCACAGCTACCCTCACCCCCTTTCTCCCTAAACCGGGTAAGGCAAATGGCGCGGCCGTGATCGTAGCACCCGGTGGGGGTTTCCGGTGGCTTTCGATGGGTAACGAAGGCTGGGAAGTAGCCCAGGCACTTGCAGACAAAGGAATTGCCGCCTTTGTGCTCAAGTACCGGCTTTACCCGACTCCGGAATCGCTTGATGATTTTAAGGCCTGGATGAATCGTCCCCGCCCGGCACCTCCCGCCTCTCCGGACACTTCAAAAAGTGCAACACCACCAGGGCCGCCACAGATGGATCTGTCTGACCAGTTAGCGGATGCTGAGGCCGCCTACGCTATGATCCTGAAACGTGCCAAAGAATGGGGTGTAGATACCAACAGAATAGGCATGATCGGCTTTTCGGCCGGCGCCGGCCTCACAATGCATTCAACGCTCCACTCAAAGACCATGAAACTGGCTTTCATCGGTCCGATTTATGGCGGAATGGGCCCGGTAAAGGTGCCGAAGAATGCACCTCCCATGTTCAATGTTATTGCCACTGATGATTTTCTTTTCGGTGGTCGGTTTGGAGTGATCGAATCCTGGTATAAAGCGGGCATCCCTGTAGAGTTTCACCTCTTCCAGAATGGAGGCCACGGTTTCGGGCTTGGAAATCCCGACAGAACGAGTAATCGCTGGTTTGATGCTTTCATGTACTGGTTGGAAGTTAACCGCTTTCTCAAGGCCAGATCGATATAAAGAAATTCAGTTGGAGAGAAATGAGTTTTTATAAGTTATCCAACTACAAAAAAGTACAAAGGAAGGGACTTTGCGCCTGCTGCACATAGGTATGCATAACTATTAGTCAACAGTTATGCATACTTCTATGTGTTTGAATCATTCCATATCAATAGGAAAATCCGAAGCGGTTCACAAGTCATTTGCCTCCCTTATGCGAGACGGCGCAAAGTCCTCCTACGGAGAGACATTTGCGGGTAACAGTCTGTGTTTTTTGCTGGAAGTATGCTGTTTGGAGAAGAAATCGATTATGAGGGGCTGAAACGAAAAAACGTTGGTGATAATATCACCAACGTTTTCCAAAGTGCCCAGAACTGGATTCGAACCAGCACACCCGTGAAGGCGCTGCGACCTGAACACAGTGCGTCTACCAACCTGCCTGCCGGCAGGCAGGTTTCGCCAGTTAGAACTATGACCGCAATAAAGCTTTTAGAAATTCTTTTCCAATTCCGGATTTCAGGTATTTTTCGCGAATACGCGCATCAGACCGGCTTCCAAAGGCCTCTGTATGAAACAAGCGGAATGGCCGATAAGGTTTCGTTGTTGCGTTCTTACCGGATTGATGTTCGCCAACCCGTCTTTCAACATTTTCTGTTAACCCTACATAAATGTAGTTCCTATCTATACTTTTCAAGGCATATACATAATACATAGAAAATAATCGATTATGAGGGGCTGAAACGAAAAAACGTCGGTGATAATATCACCAACGTTTTCCAAAAGTGCCCAGAACTGGATTCGAACCAGCACACCCGTGAAGGCGCTGCGACCTGAACACAGTGCGTCTACCAATTTCGCCATCTGGGCAGAACTAATTAACAATCAATTGATACCGATCATTAATTCGTGATTCAGGGCTGCAAATATAAGGGCAATCCCGATTAATTATCGCAGGTTCCTGTATTTTTTTAATATTTCTCTGCGAAACCTCTGGCACTCTGCGGCTCTGCGGTTCAAAAATGCCCCGGATAGCGGCAAGCTGTTATTGGGGATGTTTTTTGAACCGCAGAGCCGCAGAGTAAAGGAGTTTTCGCAGAGTCGAACTAATCGGGCCATTTTCACCCATTGATTTTAATATTCAATATTCAACACTCAATGCTCAATGCTCAATCATAAGGCTGCAGCCGCGGATATCACTATTGTCGAGCCGGCCCCAAACCTCGAAGCTGCCATCCTCATATACCCTGCCCACATCTTCGGTTGCAATAAATGCGCAGCTGTCAACATTGGCCAGGTCGATCACCTGTAAGAGGCCGCGGCCGGTTTGGTGGATCAGCATGGGGTCTTCTTCGTCGCGTACAAGCACTTTCATCCATGGCGGACAGATAAAACGCCCGTTTCCCTGTGAATAGGCCTGGCTCAGCAATTCTGTCATCCCGTATTCTGAATGCACTGTATCTAACCCTAATCCTTCCTGTAATAATTGATGTACTTCAGAGCGCGTGATCTCTTTGCGGCGGCCTTTCATCCCCCCGGTTTCCATCACTACTGTATGTCGTAGCTTTTGCGGAAAAGCGGCGGCAAAATCAAGCAGGCCAAAAGTGACACCGATCAACAATGTTGGCTGTTTGGCAGCTTCCAGTTGCTGCAGTACAATAGAGAGTTTTTGGTGGTCGTTCAGGTAAAAACCGCTCTCAGCGTGCCCACTCCGGCGGATCAGTTCATCCACCATATATACCAATGAAGAGCCTTGTCGCTCGAGGTATGCGGGCAGCAGTCCCAGCACACACCAGTTGCGCACATCGCCATAAAACAATTCAAAAGCACGCATAAAGCTCTGCCGGTAGATCTCCAGTGTTTTTACCTCGTGGCGGCTATTGATCGTGCCGGTGGTACCACTGCTCTCGAATACGATCTCCGGCTCAAACCCGCCTGATACTACCTTATGCGTTTTAAAGAAACCGATGGGCAACGCGGGAATGTCTTTTAGCGTCTTGCTGTCGGCAGGCATTCTTCCCGAAAGTTCGCACCATTGACGGTATACCGCATTATCGGCAAAATGCCGGTTCGCCAATAGCCGGCACTGTTCGAAGAAAGCGGCAGGATCGCCTGTAAGAGAGAAAATATTGTTAACATCAAATGACTGCACAGTGGTCTATTGTCATGTTTTAACTAAATTTGAACCGAAAGCGACAAGAATGAAGACAAAAATATTGATACTCCTGGTCCTGGCTATACCCTTTCTGTATTTTGGTTGCAAAAAGGATACCTATACTACCAAACCACAGATATCCGTCAAAAGTATCAATAAAACAAAGCTGAACCTTGGCGATGTATTGATATTCCAAATCAATTTTACCGACCTGGAAGGAGATGTACAGGATACGCTTTGGGTACAGAAAGTATCCAGGGTATGTCATTCAACACCGGGTGTTGATTTTCTCAGTACCAACCGGGTTCCCAATTTCGACCCGATCAGTAACCTGAAAGGCGTTTTTGAGATCGGCTATACTTATGGCGTATCCGGCGAATACAAAACCATCAATGGCTGTCCGAATAAAAATGATACCTGTTATTTCAAGTTCTGGATGAAAGACAAGGCCAATAACAAGAGCGACACCATCACTACCGAGAACATTGTTTTACTCAAATAGTTAACTGTTGAATGGCCTGACCCGCAGTATTTTCTTTGGCAACTATTTCTACGGCATTTGCACTGTTGCGCTTTCCATCGAAGCTACTTTACAGCAGTTATACCCGCTTTCTCCGTTGATCTATTATGTGTTTGTATTTGCCGCCACCGTGCTGTACTACACACATGCTTATATCGCAGAACCTGCTTTCCTGCATGCCAGTGGTAATCCACGTACACAGTGGTATGCGCATAACAGGCAGTTTGTGCGGTACTCACAGCTGTTTTTCACGCTGGTATGCATTGTTTGCGGGCTGGGGTTACTGATCCGTAACTGGCAGCATCTGCTAAAGATGAACATGATCAGTTGGCTGATGTTATTGGTGTTCCCGCTAACGGCCATGCTGTATTATGGAAGCGCCGCTCCCGGCTCTGCTACCAATAATCTCCGTAACCAGGGATGGATCAAACCGTTTGTGATCGGTTTTGTTTGGGCGGGGCCTGTAACGCTTTACCCGGTGCTGTTTCACCATATCATGGAGGGAACGGTGTATACCCCTGGATTGATAGGCATCCTGCTTTTTATCAAGAACTTCATGTTCATCACGATGCTGTGTATCATGTTCGATATCAAAGATTATGCGGCCGATCATAATCACCATCTCAAGACTTTCGTAGTGAGTTTCGGGTTGCGCAAAACGATATTTTATATCCTGATACCGCTTTCGCTGGTGGGGCTGGGCACTTTTATCTTATATGCCGTATTACGGGATTTTCCGTTGATGCGGATCCTGATCAACACCATACCTTTCCTGTTGTTGATAACTGTTGCCTACTCATTGCACCGCCGTAAAAGCATTCTCTACTATCTTGCAATCATTGATGGGCTCATGCTGGTCAAAGCGATCTGCGGCACCATCGGTATAACGCTTATTAAATAAATCACCATGGCAAAGACAAAGTCAAAAGCAAAACGCAGCAGCAAAGCAGGATCGGTGATCACCGACAATTCGCTCAGCTTTTTAAGGAACTATATCAATACCCCTTCTCCTGTTGGCTTCGAAACCGGCGGACAGAAATTATGGCTCGAATATATCAAACCCTTTGTAGACACCACTTTCACCGATGCTTATGGTACTGCGGTGGCTGTAATCAACCCTACTGCTCCTTTCAAAGTAGTGATTGAAGCGCATGCGGATGAGATCAGCTGGTTTGTGAACTATATCAATGACCAGGGATTGATCTATCTTAAAAGGAATGGCGGTGTTGATCACCAGGTAGCACCTGCCAAACGTGTTTGGATCCATGGTAAGAAAGGGCTGGTCAAAGCTGTTTTTGGATGGCCCGCTATCCATACCCGGCTGAGTAACCCGGAACAACGCGAACCGGCGCCAAAAGTAGAGAACCTGACCCTGGATTGTGGCGCTCGCAGCAAGAAAGAAGTAGAAGCGCTGGGCATCCATATCGGCGCTGTGGTAACTTATGAAGAAGGCTTTGATGAACTGGGATATGACCATTATATCGGCCGCGCCTTCGATAACCGCGTTGGCGGTTTTATGATCGCGGAAGTTGCCAGGTTATTGAAAGAAAATAACAAGAAACTGCCTTTTGGTTTATACGTGGTAAACGCCGTACAGGAAGAGATCGGTTTGCGCGGCGCGGAAATGATCGCACGCCGTATCAAACCCGATATCGCCATCATTACCGATGTAACGCATGATACCAATACCCCGATGATTAATAAAGCCATCGAAGGCGATATCATGTGTGGCAAGGGCCCTTCCCTGGCCTATGCCCCGGCCATCCACAACAAACTGCTGAAACTGGTGGAAGAAGTAGCCGAAAAGAAAAAGATCCCCGTACAGTTCCGCACACTCAGTCGCAGTACGGGTACCGATACAGACAGCTTTGCCTATGCGAATGATGGTTGTCCTTCGGTATTGATCTCTATTCCATTGCGTTACATGCATACAACCGTGGAAATGATACACCGCAAAGACATCGAAGAAACGATCCGTTTGATGTATGAGACACTTTTGGTGCTGACGCCGAAGACGAACCTGAGTTATATCTGAAAAAAGGAATTGGGAATTGGGAATTAGGAATTGGGGGACGATTTCCTAATTCCCAATTCCTAATTCCCAATTCCTGTATTTTTGCCCGATGAACAGGAGAGAGAGAAATATCCGCATAGCCATCCTCGACCTTTACGAAGGCCAGGATAACCAGGGTATGCGGTGTATCCGTGAGATCATCAGCCAATGGAGCCTGATTTACCATATGCCGGTAAGGGTTGATGAATTTGAAGTACGCATCCAGCAGCAGTTACCCGATACCTCTTACGACCTCTATATTTCCAGCGGCGGCCCCGGCTCGCCATTGGAAAGCGAAGGCAGCGAATGGGAAACAAAGTATTTTGAGTGGATTCGCCGGATAGAACAATGGAACGAAGATTCCGGCCATTTTCCCAGGAAACAGGTGCTGTTTATCTGCCATAGCTTCCAGCTCGCCTGCCGCTATTACCAGGTAGGAAATGTTTGTAAACGGAAGTCCACCGCCTTTGGGGTATTTCCGATCCATATGCTGCAGGATGGCAAGAATGAATTGTTATTTGAGGGTTTGAAAGATCCTTTTTACAGCGTAGACAGTCGCGATTACCAGGTGATCGAACCCGATTACAGCCGCCTGCGCCAGATGGGTGGGCGTATACTGGCCATTGAAAAAAACAGGCCGCATGTTCCCTACGAGCGCGCCATCATGGCGGTGCGTTTCTCAGATAACTTCATCGGCACCCAATTTCACCCCGAAGCCGATGCCACAGGTATGAGCATGTATCTGCAGCGTGAAGACAAAAAACAGACCGTCATAGAAAACCACGGCGAAGCCAAATGGCAAAGCATGGTAGAACAGCTACAGGACCCGGAAAAGATCATGTGGACGTACAGGCATGTGTTGCCTAATTTTTTAAACCTCGCGGGCGTATTAATTAGTAATTAATAATTAATAATTAATAATTTGAATTAGTAATGGCGTAATTAACTTACTACATTACTACCGTCAACATGATTGATATTGAATAATAATTAATTAATTACTAATTGTAATTATTAATTGTTAATTACTAATTATTAATTATTCCCCCATGGTTCCCGAATTGCGGCAGAAATACAACGCATCTTTTACCAAAGACAAATACCACGCCTACCTGGATGAATTGAACAGTAAGCATCCGGGGGCGATTGAATTCCGTGTGGCAGAAACGCCTGTGTTTATTGATAAAGCTTTTAAACAAAAAGTTTTGTCTGCATGTGAGCACATTGTGGACACGATCACGCAGTTCAACTTCAACACCATTTCTGCGCACGCCATACCTGCTAATCTAAGGGTGCCCAATGAGAACAGTAATTCCCATTTTATTGCATTTGATTTTGGCATATGCCTGAATGAAAAAGGAGAACTGGAACCGCAATTGATAGAGATGCAGGGCTTCCCTACCCTTTTTGCTTACCAGGCCTGGCAGGATGAAATAGTGAGGCGTCATTTTGAGATCCCGGAAAATTATTCAACCTACCTGAATGGGTTTACACAAAGCAGTTACCTCAAATTATTAAAGGAGATCATTGTTGGTGATCACCATCCGGAGAATGTGGTATTGCTCGAGATATTACCACACCAGCAGAAAACAAGGATAGATTTTTATTGCACAACCGATTATACCGGGATACCTGTGGTTTGTCTCACAGAACTGGAACAGGAAGGCAAGCAATTATTTTACCGGAAAGACGGAAGAAAAATCCGCATCGAAAGAATTTATAACCGCATCATTTTTGATGAGCTGCAACAACAGTCCGCCGAGATCAGGGAAAAAGGAAAGATACTCTTTACAGAGCTCGATGTTGAATGGGTGCCGCATCCCAATTGGTTCTATCGCATCAGCAAATACAGTCTGCCTTTTCTTGATCATCCTTATATACCCCGGACAAGTTTTCTCAATGAAATCAAAACAATACCCGCCGACCTGGAAAACTATGTACTCAAACCTTTGTTTTCTTTTGCAGGACAAGGCGTGGTAATTGATGTAACGCAGGCGGAGATAGACAATGTACCAGACCCCGGGAACTGGATACTGCAACGCAAAGTGAATTATGCTGATATCATTCAAACACCCGATATCCCCGCTAAAGCAGAATTGCGCATATTTTATTTCTGGAAAGATGGGGAAGCAAGACCAATTGCCACAAACAATCTCGCGCGATTAAGCAAAGGAAAAATGATCGGCGTTCGTTACAACAAAGACAAGGAATGGGTTGGCGGAAGCCTGGCGTATTTTGAGCAGTGAGGCTATTTTGTTTTGCTCTGTCATGTTCAATGTTCAATGCTCAATGTTCAATGCTCAATGTTCAATGCTCAATGTTCAATGCTCAATGTTCAATGCTCAATGTTCAATACTCATTGATAGTTGAACATTGAGCATTGAACATTGAACATTACTCCCCGTCTTCGTGTTCTCCCGACACATTTGCTGCACCCCATAAATGTTAAAATACAGATCGTCTCCTCTGAATAACGTATTTTAGCGCATGAACTCATTCTGGACCAAGATCATCACCGAACTGATCCTCCATGAGAAGGAAAAAAATGTGGAGCGTGCGCAGGCATACTCCAAATACGCGCTGGCAAAAGGTTTCCGCCAATTAAAGATCACTATTTTTCGCGGGCTGAAAGATTTCTTCCTGATCGTTGCAGGTATTGGTTCTGCAGCTTTTGGATTGGAGAGTTTTTTATTACCCAATAATTTTATTGATGGTGGCGCCACAGGTATTTCCCTTCTGATCAGTGAACTGGCGCAAATCCCGCTGTATTATTTGTTACTGGCGATCAACGTTCCATTTGTTTTTCTCGGGTTGAAAATTGTTGGGCGCAACTTTGCGATCAAAACCAGTTTGGCTATTACCGGTCTTGCACTTTGCGTCGCATTCATTCATTTCCCCGAAGTAACACACGATAAATTACTGGTTTCTGTATTTGGTGGTTTTTTCCTGGGTGCGGGTATCGGTCTTTCAGTAAGAGGCGGCGCTGTGATCGATGGCACAGAAGTACTGGCCATTTTTCTTAGCCGCAAATTCGGAACAACCATTGGTGATATCATCATCCTGATCAATATCGTTATCTTTTCTACTGCGGCTTACCTGCTGTCGGTAGAAACAGCGCTCTATTCCATGATCACTTACCTCGTAGCTTCCCGTACATTGGACTTTGTGGTAGAAGGTATTGATGAGTACACCGGTGTAACCATTGTATCATCTCATGCCGACGAGCTCAGGATGATGATCACAGATAAACTGGGCCGCGGCATCACCGTATACAAAGGCAAACGCGGTTACGGAAGCAGCGGTGAGAAAAAAGACATCGATATTATCTACACTGTTATCACCCGTTTGGAATTGAACCGGCTTAACGTGGAGATCCAGAAAATAGATCCCAATGCATTCGTAGTAATGAACACCGTAAAAGATACCAAGGGTGGCATGATCCGTAAACGGGCATTAAAGCACTAAATATATCTGCCGTTGCTTTATTCCTATGTACCTATGTGTTGAAAAAAAATCAGTTAACACATAGGCACATGAGGAATACATTAGGAACATAGTAAAACTTATCGCAGAAAAAGCCACTCAAAACCAAACAGCCAGCTTTTATCACTCATCCGGTTCATATCGCTGCCCAATTGGAAACGATAGCCGAGATTTACCTTTACCTGGCTGTTAAAGATCAACTGCACCGCCGGAGCCAGATCTACATAATACCTGCTGACATCCGTTGTTTGCTGGCCTAATAATTCGAGATATAGGTTCAGGTTCGTTTGGTTGTAGTCCGTATAATGTTTAGGCAATACCAGGTAACCCGCGGAAACCGAATAGTTAACAGCCCGGGCTGGAATCGTTTTCGACAACACATCAGCAGCATCCCGTTTCGCGGTTCCCAGGTAACTCACCGTGGAAGATATTGCGAGTTTATGCAGTAACTGCGTTGCAATGATCCCCATCTGTACACCGCCCTGATCTCCCTCCAAACTCAACTCATCATAGAAAGGCTGGTTCCTGCTATAAGAAGCTTCCACAAATGCCGCCATCCGGAAATGTTTGTATAGCTCATCGCTCGACAAGAAACGGTATTTACCGTAAAAACGAACACTCTCCCATTGCTGTCCATTGGAATACATGTCGGAAAAAGTACCGGTCAGATGCAGCATCAGGTTCTTGTTCCATCCATACATTACTTCCGGCGTATACCTGCTTCTTAACTTACCCGAAGATGCTTCACGCAACAACTTCACAGTTCCTTTTGCGCCGATCGAGTGTGCCGGCATATTGCTGGCCGGTTCAGAAAACACATACAACTCCTGTGCAAACAAACTTCCGGTCACAAACAATGATGTGGTAAACAATAATGTCTTTATCATACCGCATCATTTACAATGTAACATGGTATACACGCTGCCCATCCATTTTACCGGATTCATAACAGGCCATGGTCGTCATCTTATCGTATTTCTTATGCGTTTTCGCAGTCACGAAGTTCTTATCGATCAGGCTGAACGTTTTTTCTCCCTGCAAAGTCTGGGGTGTTACATCCAGGAAATGAAACAACTGGTTATTTATTGTTACATGTGCGTTGTTCTGCACTTTCACATCGTTGAATTTCGCTGTAACCTTTAACATGGAAACGGAAAAGCCCGCATTGGTCACTGCCTTGCTTAACGCGTCAAAATCAGGCTTGCTACCTGGCTTAAAACTCAGCTCGTAGGTAGATGCTTCAATATTGGATTGCACGCCGGCAACAAACGGTACAGCAGACAATGCCTTATAAACAGCTTTGGAACACATGGCACATGTCAGGCCGCTGGCTTGCAGCGTAGCTTTATTTATCTGCGCTGTAGCCTGCAGGGAAAACAGGATGGCAATAATGCCGGATATTTTTTTCATAAAAATGTTTTTGGATAAATGATCAATAGCAATAGCATACAGCAATCTCCCGATTGGTAGCTTGTACATCATTAACTATTGTCTATATCCTGAAAACACCATTCAGCAGGTAAGTATCCTGCGCTGATAAAAGAGGTGGAGAATGCGCCTGGTACACCAGGCGTTCTGCCGGGGCATATACAGGAATAGCAAATATACCTGTTTGCTCCGCGATAATCGTTACTGGTGACTGGATATCATAAGTACCTGAAGCTGCTTTCTGCGTGTCTTCGATCTTAAAGACTTTCAGTTCGGTTTTGCAGCATTTCTTTGTTTCTGATTTACCACATCCGCATTTTTTGGCAGCGGCCAGTTCGAGACTTACAGAAGAAAGACGCCCCATGCAATAGTGCGCACTCATTACTACCCCGCTGCTAACAGCGAAGTAAATAATGGTGAGTATAGCTACCACGGAACGTTTCATTACGGCAAAGGTACTAATTACACGGAAATTGCAACAAAAAGCCAACCAGCGACATTTTTCAACACATAGGTACATAGGTTACCTAGAGCACATATGTGTCCTATGTGAAACCTATGTACCTATGTGTTAAAAGAAAGCTAATCGACCTACGCTAATTAACAAAACTCCACCAGAAGCCAAACCGGAACCATAGGCCCGGGTAAGGGGTGGTTGGGGTAACGAAGTTGAGTTTGGTGAACTCAAATCCTTTCGAAGGATTGAATGTGTTGAGGTTCTCTATCCGGAAAAACCCTTTGAAACTTTTGATCCTGAAATGCGCAAAGAAATTGATCGTTGGCCTGGTGCTGATGGACTCGGTATTCTGGTAAAAATACTGACCCAGGAATGGCGAATAGTTTGCCACTTTATATGGCGTGTTGTAAAACACTTCCGCGCCTGTTGAGATATTCAGGTTGGTAAAGAAATTACCCTCAAAAGCAATACGGTTCCTGGTAACAAACAGCGGGAGATTTACAGGAGCATCTCCTGTAGCCTGTTGTAAATGCAACTCTGTATACCAATACCAATATTTGGCAATCCTGAATCTTTTATCAGCCCAAACATGCAATACATTGAACAACGTGGCTTCCTGTTTTGCGGTGAAAAAACTATCGTAGTACTGGTAGTTGGATGCAAGAAAGTACTCAGCACCCAGGCGCAAATTATTGCTCGACTTCTCATAGATACCAAACAGGCGGGTGATATTCTGTTTTCCGAAACCACTGCGGTTGGTGATTGGAAACGTACTTACCGGATTCAGTAAAAGGGAAGGCGATTTGTTCACGTTGTGAAAGCCGATCGATAATGCTCCCGCTTTTCTGCCCAACTCCCGCTGTAACCGTACATACGCGGAATAATCACCTGTATTTTCTCCCGTGATGTACAATTGACCCGTGGCTTCTATATCCCATAACTGGTTACGTGTCCGGTTGCGGTATTCAGCCAGCGCGTATACATTGAAATAGTTCTTACTGGTCGTATCGTAGAATGTTCCTTTGAGATTCTGCAGCGCAATACCCGTTTTAAAGAATTGCGACTGATTCTCCTTTTGCGGGAAGGAGATCAGGCTGAATTCATTCGTCAGGTCTTTCCATGCATCCTTGAAATAAACAGTATCAGTGAATTGCGATGGGGGAATATTGAAAAACAACCTGTAACGCGCGGTATCGGGAGCGAGATCGTGAAAATCGTATGCACTCGCAGTATACCGCAATGTATGTTCGATTCGCAACCGGGGATAGAACAACTGTATTGTCATCGAATCCGTCACCAATGAATCGCGCTTACCAAAATCGTAATGATGACGGAACATGAGCGTATTATCCGTATACACATTTCCCGTACTGACACTGGTGTTCGCCGTAGTGCCAAAAGGATTAGATGTCCTGTTATCGCCGGCTCCCAACCGGGTTTCCAGCTCATAAGGATCGCCTAATTTCAGGCTGTCCAGTTTTGAAGGATCAACCAATCCCCCATTTTCAGAAGAAGCGCTTTTATTGGAAATGTATGCCAGGAAGAATTCGTAACGCCTGTTCAAAGTCTGGTAATGTGCCGTAACCCTGAAATTCCGCTGGCTCGACGCCTGGTTTTTCAGCTGCCCGGGCGAGTTGCTGAACCGGTATTGAAACCCGAAATTGAAATTGCTTTTCTTATTCTGTGTATGCTCGATGCTAAGCAACTGTTCTGCCTTATCGCCCAACAAATACGACAGCTCGGTATAAGGCCGCGTGGTTTGATAGAATTTTGTATTCTCCGGCGTGAACCGGTAGATATCATATTGATGAAACCCCGCATCAAACCCCGGCTTCATCTGTGGATTGAAGAAATAACTATTGGCTGCTGTTCCGTAGTTGCCCAAAGTATACATATACCAGGGTAACGGAAAACGCTTTGTGAAATCATTGATCGAAGAATCCAGCTTGTGCAGCCGGGTTGAATCGAAATAGTGATAGAAAATGGTGATGGAATCGCTGTTATTGTCGCGCCGCTGCAAAGAATCATTACCCTGTCTTTTTTTGATCAGCTTGCCCTGGTTATCATAGGTAAGATTACCGGTCCCGGTCGGCAATGTCGACATGTTCCTGTTGGTGTTCTGTGCCTGTAACCCGGTCTGGGCAGCCCCCAGCAGGATCAGCAGCAACAGTATGTACAACCTTAACAGTGAACGCATGCTGTAAAATAAATAAAGTTATGGCTAATCGGAATGAGTTTGGCGTTATGCTAACAAAACAAATTACGAATTACGAGTTACGAATTACGAATTACGAGGATGCTTTCGTAATTCGTAACTCGTAACTCGTAATTGGCTAAAGTTTTTTTATCAATTCTGTAAACAACAACGTCAATTTCGGTTCTGCGTCTTTCGCAGCCTGGAGCACTTCTTCATGGGTGATGGTATTTTCTTCTTCGCGGATCCCGATGTCGGTGATCACGCTCATGGCGAATACCTCCATTCCGCAATGAACAGCGGCGATGGTTTCCTGGACTGTACTCATACCTACGGCATCGCCGCCAAGAATATGCAGCATTTTGTATTCGGCGCGGGTTTCAAAGGTCGGGCCGGTAACGCCTGTATAAACGCCCTGCTTCAATTCTATATTATTGGCTTTCGCAATCTCCTGTACTTGCCGGATCAGTTGCTTGCTATAGGGTTCGCTCATATCCGGGAAGCGGGTACCCAACTCGTCTACGTTCTTTCCCAACAAAGGATTAACGGTAAGCAGACTGATGTGATCGCTGATCACCATAAGATCACCGATCTTGAAATCAGGATTCATCCCTCCTGCTGCATTGGATAGCAAAAGCGTTTTTACACCCAGTAAACGCATGGCGCGTACCGGGTAAGCAACCTGTTGCGGCGTATATCCTTCATAATAATGAAAACGACCGGCCATCACCCACACTTTTTTCCCGCCCAGCTCCCCAAAGATCAAACGGCCTTTGTGGCCCTCTACGGTACTTACAGGAAAATGAGGGATATCACCATAAGGAATCTCTTTCTCCGTCTTTATTTCATTAGCCAGGTTTCCCAGGCCACTGCCAAGAATAATGCCTATGGATGATTCGGTACTGATCAGGTTGCGGATATAGGCTACGGTTTCCTGCAGCTGCTTCATGGTGTCTGTCATGGGAGAGAATTAGGGGCAAATATCAGGAGTAATTAATAATTAATAATTAGTAATTAAGAATTACAATGAATAATTGGGTAATTAAATGGTGATTCAGGCTCAATTAACCAATTACCCATTCAAATTATTAATTACTAATTATTAATTATTAATTCCGCCGCCGTTGGCGCTAAAAAACAAAAGCCACCTGCACGACGGCAGATGGCTTTATCATAAGGTTAGAATAACTCTTAGCTGAGGCGTTTTACGTTTACAGCGTTAGGTCCTTTACGGCCTTCCTGTACATCGAAAACAACTTTATCGTTCGCTTCGATCTGATCGATCAGACCTTTTGCGTGTACGAAAGTTTCTTTTCCGGAATCATCGTGCTTGATAAAACCAAAACCTTTCTCTTCATTGAAGAACTTTACAGTTCCTGTGATTTGTGTGTCCATTTGTAAATTTGTAAATTTAAATAAGGGTGCAAAGGTACCGCCAAAACGATTAGCATCCTAATTTAAATGAAAAAATGCCGATTTTTTAACAATCAAAAGACTGATAATCAACTACTTTAGAATTCAAGACCGGGAAAGTCTGGAGTCTGGAGTCACGGGTCTGGAATAAAAATCCACTCCAGACTCCTGACGCCAGACTCCAGACTTCTCACTCCAGACTTCAAACTCCACACTCTCCCCATACTTCCTATCTTAGCAACCAACTAGTTTTAAACTTCTTTCATGAAAAAATTGACCATCCTTGTCCTGGCCCTGGTATTGATTATTACCGCAGATGCCCAGAAAATGCGTTACCGAATGAGCTTTCCGAATGCCATTCACCACGAAGCGGTAATCGAACTTACAGTGAGCAATATTCCGTTAAAACCAGCCATATTCCGGATGAGCCGCTCCTCGCCTGGTCGTTATGCAACACATGAATTTGGAAAAAATGTATATGATGTAAGCGCCACAGACAAGAACGGGAAACCAATTTCCATTAACCGCATCGACGGAGACGTGTATGAAGTGCCTAAGCATGATGGCACGGTAACTGTAAAATACACGTTATACGGCAACTATTCCGACGGAACCTATGTTGGCATCGACCCTGAAAGTATTCACCTGAATATGCCGGCTACTTTTATGTGGATGAAAGACATGGATAAGGCGCCTATCGAGATCAGCTTTGATCTTCCGAAGGAAAACAAAGCAGTGTACGCCACACAACTGGCGCCTACCGGTAAACCAAATACGTTCAGTGCACCCGGTCTGCAGTATTTTATGGACAGTCCCACCAAAATCGGCGATCTGCAGATCCGCCAATGGAAGATCAGTAATGCCGATGGCAAAAGTTTCGACATGCGTATTGCGCTGGAAGCCGATGCTACCGCAGAACAGTTTGATGACCTGGCCGGAAAGATCAAACGGATGGTGGAAGAGTCCCGTGCTGTATTCGGCGAATTCCCTAACTACGATTATGGCAGCTATACTTTTATCGCCAGCGCCAATCCTTTTGTATTTGGAGATGGTATGGAACACCGCAATTCCACAATGATCTCTACCACCATGAACGGTTTTAATGGAGACAGGTTGCTGGGTGTTTTTTCCCACGAGTTTTTTCACAACTGGAATGTGGAACGTATTCGTCCGAAAACATTGGAACCATTCAATTTCGAGAAAAGCAATATGAGTGATGCGCTTTGGTGCGCGGAAGGGTTTACACAATATTATGGTACGCTGTTGTTGTCGAGAGCGGGATTAGTTACTCCCGCCGATTACCTGCAAACAGTTGCGTTCCTGGTAAACACAAAACAAAATACACCCGGCGCACAATATTACAGCCCGATACAAGCCAGCAATCACGCAGTATTTGTAGATGCTGCAGTATCGATCGATAAGAACAATTATTCCAACATGTTCACCTCCTATTATACCTATGGTGCAGCAACCGCGCTGGCCCTGGATCTTTCCCTGCAGGTGAAATACCACAAAACACTGGATGCATTTATGAGCGCCATGTGGAAACGTTTTGGCAAAACAGAGATCCCCTATACCATTCCCGGTATGCAGGAAGTGCTTGCATCTATCACCGATGCTGCATTCGCGGCGGATTTTTTCCGCAAATACATTTATGGACATGAGCCTTTTGATTACGCCACTTACCTCGCAAGCGCCGGCTACGAGCTGAAAAAAAGTGCAGAAGGAAAAGCAGCCATCGGGCTTAATGTGTCCGCAAACACCAACGGGAAACTGGTTGTAAGCAATAATACTGTTAGAGGAACAGCAGCCTACGAAGCAGGCATCGATATTAATGATGAGATCCTGAAACTGGATGATACCAATATCAAAAGCAGCGCTGACCTGACCGGTTTTGTGCAGGGTAAAAAGCCAGGCGACAAAATAACCGTTACCTACAAACACCGCAATAAAGAAAAAACAACAACTGTTACCCTGAAAGAACAGAGTTTTCCCGCACTTGTTTCTTACGACCAGGTTGGTAAGACACTGACGGCTGATATGCAGGCCATCAGGAAAACATGGTTCAATACGCAAACCAAATAAAGCGCAGCAATGGGTAAGGAATTTTTTCAGAAACTCATTGATAACAAGATCACCGATTTTTATTCGGGTGAGCCTGATTTTATGTTGTTATCAAGATACAAGCACCTGGTAAAAGATGCTTTGTATTTTGATTTCCTGACCGATAGCCATAATGGCGGATTTTTCTATAAACAATCATTGCATATTTACAGCTATTCGCATAACCGTGATTTCAATGATATCGAGCAGGTGAACAACGCATTGAAAGCCATCTATGGGGATCTTGTAAACGGATTGGAATCTTTTGGGCAGGACCTGTTTGGCAACCAGTTCTGTTTTGATACCATCAATAATAACCGGATCGTTTTTTTCAACACCGAAACAGGCAGGCGGGAAGATATGGCTACTGATTTTGGCGGATGGATTGAAAAGATCTACCAGCATTTTGGCTATTACATCGGGCTTACACTGATGAATGAATGGCGGCTGCGGAACAGCCTGGGTTTTAACCAGCGGCTCTGTCCCAAACTGCCATTCATCAGCACTGGCGATTTCAGCGCGGCGAACCTGTATGCGGGTAACTTCCCGGAATATTTAGAAAATTATGCAGGCATCGCGCGCCAGGTACACCATCTTCCCGAAGGCACAACCGTAAAAGTAGTAGTACACCCCAAAAAATTAAACGATCCTCTGTGAACCTCCGTGCCCTCTGTGTCTCTGTGGTGAATTGACCGAAGCGAAGGCTTTAACACAGAGGCACAGAGAGCACAGAGATACACAGAGTTTAGGGGGTTTCCACGGCGTGGGCTTTTTCTTCCCGCAATGCGTAATACGCCCAGATGGCGCTTGCCAGCATGAAAATAAATCCAAGAAAGAAAGCAGAACCCGGAAAATAGAATGGCGCTTTTTTACCTGTGAAGTAGGCAAACAGGTTGGTCATGATCAATGGCCCGACAATAGAGGTGGCGCTCATCAGGCTGGTAAGTGCCCCCTGCAATTCGCCCTGCTCATTACGGGGTACATGTGCTGAGATGATCGCCTGCAATGCAGGCCCTGCTATCCCACCCAAACAATAAGGCACCAGGAATACAAACATCATCCAGCTCTGTGTAGCAAAAGCAAATAATAATAGTCCTAGTGAATAGAGGCCAAGTCCGATATACACACTTTTTTCGTTTCCCAGTTTGGGGTTCACAACACGCACCAGTAATCCCTGCACAGCTCCTACTAATAACCCAACCAATGCCAGGGAAATGCCAATCATATTCGGTCCCCAGTGAAATTTTTCCATGTTGAAAAAACTCCAGTTGCTTTGTACCGCATGCGCTGCCAGGTATACCAATACCAGCGACATGACGAGGCCTGACACAGCCGGATATTTACGCAATTGCAATAAAGATCCTACCGGGTTGGCTCTTCTCCATTCAAATGCGCGACGATGTTCTTTATCGAGTGATTCGGGGAGGATGAAATAACCATACAGCCAGTTTGCGAGTGCCAGGCAGGCAGCAACAATAAATGGCACACGCGGTCCGAACTGGCCAAGCAAACCGCCTATCAACGGACCGATGATAAAACCCAGTCCAAATGCGGCCCCGATCATCCCAAAATTCTGCGCGCGGTTTTCGTTGGTACTGATATCAGCAATATAAGCCGACGCTGTTGTAAAACTGGCGCCTGTGATCCCCGCAATGATCCTTCCCACAAATAACCAGGCAATACTGGGCGCAAATGATACCAGCAGGTAGTCCATCCCGAAGCCAAACAAAGAAAAAAGCAAAACAGGGCGGCGGCCATATTTGTCGCTAAGATTCCCCAGGATCGGTGCGCAGATAAACTGCATCAATGCATAGGCAAAAGTGAGCCAGCCACCATATTGCGAAGCCACACTGGCATCTTTGATCCCGAGTAACTGTTCGATCAATTGTGGTACTACGGGAATGATCAGTCCAAACCCGATCACGTCTATCAACAACGTCACAAAAATAAAACCGATGGCTGCTTTTTTGTTTACGGACATATACCTGCTTTAAAGCAGCAAAGTAAAACAATCCCCGCATTGCCCATAAAAAAACAAAGGGGCTTACGCCCCCTTGTGTCATAAAACGGCTGCTATTTGCCTAACTTGTTATGTGTGCTAACCTCTCCGCCCGTTTCAATAGTAAAACGCAGTAGGTGCAGGCTCTCTCGCTCACGGCCGCTGGGGCTCGTCCGCAGGCACTGTTTGGTTTTTCGTTGATCAAACTTGAAATATCGATATTGATAAATTACCAATAAAACAGTACGTCACTTGCTTAATTTCACAGTAGCAACGGTGGTATTTCCCGGCGCTTTGAGCACTACATTATTGATTGTAGTATCCTTAAACCCGTTCGAAGCATTGATATAAACTGAATAGGTTCCACTGGCAAGACCGCGTATTTTGTAGTTACCTTCTTTATCGGGCAATGCATAAGCGGTATCGCTCGCATTGAATACGGTTACAACCGGATAACCATCGCGTGGTCCTACTTTACCGGAAATGCTGGCGGTATTGCTTACTGTGAAGAAATGGAATACCGGGCGCAGGAAGAACTGTCCATCCCTTTCCTGGATGATGGAGCGGGTGATATCAAAATCAAGCCAGAGTCTTCTCCGTCCTACCTGGTATTCTTCACATTCATTACCACGCAGTTTGATCAACACATAGGTATTGGCATTTGCGGGCAGCTTAACAGGGTAAACCACGCTGTCTTTCACCACTGAATTATTTGTACCCAGTTCGATCTTGATCAGGCGGATAGATCCCTTGGTGATATTGGATGCGGCAAGTAAGGTATCCGCTCCATTACGGAACTTAAGGATATCATACACACCGGGTGTAATATTCAAAGTTTCCCAAACAAAAGAACTGTCTTTTTTCTTGTCATCGGAACCACGGCGGTCCCAGTCTTCGTTGTCGTGACGGCGGGTATCTTTAATCGTATCCACCAGCACTTTTACCGAGCGGATTTCCACCAATACCTGGTCGAATAATCCGGGGCCATCGGTAAGGTATAACGACAATTGTTCTTTGCCTGAATTGTTGGCCTGTACATCACCCGAATAATTTTTCTGGCAGGCTACAAGTCCAAGAGATACGGAGATAGCCATGATGGCTCCGAGGAGGAGGTTTTTCTGTTTCATGTGTCGGTTTTTTTAGCGTAGCACTCCCGCCATTCGTAGGATTTGGTTTGGTCTTCGGTGGGGAGATACAAGAACTATGCTAACTGTTGCCCAATGAAATGTTAAAGGATGGATAACAAGAAGCTATAAATTGGTTAACTTTC
>Ga0247757_10001005_pt1 | contig 20750 bp, 14 predicted proteins | sample UWRJL126311R4_FD_180929 | JGI IMG/M metagenome (GOLD analysis project Ga0247757, IMG submission 180929) | Plant litter microbial communities from Arlington Agricultural Research Station in Wisconsin, United States - UWRJ-L126-311R-4 | ecosystem: Environmental > Terrestrial > Plant litter >...
GCCGTCCAGAGTGCGTCGGTGTACAATTCACGCTGCGCGTTGGCGTCGGCGCCCTTGTTGAGCAGCACCAGCTCCATAATCGCCTCTTCGCTGTCAAAGTCTATATCCTCTTCGCTGTCAAGGTCTATAGCCTCTTCGCTGTCAAGGTCTAGAGCCTCTTCGCTGTCAAAGTCTATAGCCTCTTCGCTGTCAAAGTCTATAGGTTTATAGTTGTCTGCCATTTTTGGAAAGTATGTAAGATCAAAGATATTTCGTCGTCGAGGTGTATATAGAAGTATTTTAAAGAATTATCAGAACGTATAATTAACTCTCTATTTATAAGAACTAACTATCTAGATAATCCTCATTGTAAGTATATATTGTTTATTAATAATGTTTATATAGCGTCCATCCCTTTGTCAAGTCGTAAGATGTATATTATTTATTAACAATGTTTATATAGCGTCCGTCCCTTTGTCAAGAGACGTATAGTATCGTAAGATAAACTATAGGTGTCAGATTTATCGTCGTTCTGAGAATGTTGGATCCTCCTTTCTTCGCTATATCTCATTGCGCCCGCGCGACATAGCCTATAGCCTATAACGCTCTGTGTTAGAATCATCAGATTCCTATAGTGTTGAGAACATCATGTTCCTATGGCGTCAACACCATGTCTCGTGATCTCACGTGTTGGTGTCAGATTTTTGGTCACCTGAAAAGAATGATGTTGATTGAAAGAATTGATTGATTCAAGAGATTGATTGATTCTCTGTGATAATTGAATGTGATTATTTCTGTACTTTAATAGGTCCTTTCCACATCTTCCCTATATACCTTTTCCTCCACCGTTTTTCGTACATTTTCCGCCGGTTTTCCGCCGGTTTGCTGGCGGCATTCCTAAGGAATGCGACTAGCTTCCTAGCTAGGGCTTATAAGGAATACTATTGATGTTCCTGCGTTCCTAAGGGAGCAATCAGCTGACTAGCGCTTTCTCGCGCTTTCTGGCAGCTTTCTGGCAGCTTTCCGCCGGTTTGCCGGCGGCGTGCCGCTAGAAAGCTATCATGTAACTAGTGTTACATGACTAGTCAGCTGACTCGAGCTTTCTCATGCTTTCTGGCAGCTTTCTGGCAGCTTTCCGCCGGTTTGCTGGCGGCGTGCCGCCAGAAAGCTATCATGTGACTAGTATTACATGATTAGTCAGCTGACTAGAGCTTTCTCATGCTTCCTGGCAGCTTTCTGGCAGCTCTCCGCCGGTTTGCTGGCGGCATGCTGGCGGTTTTCTAGGTCACGTGACGGCCGCGTTCCTATAGACGCTATAGTTCCTTTCTTCCTAGGAGGGCTGTCAGGTGACTTGCGTCACATAACTAGTGTCATGTGACTACTCAGCTTTCCGCCGGCGTGCTGACAGCTTTCTGGCGGCGTGCTGGCGGCTTTCTAGCAGCGTTCCTAGAGGAGCCGTCATGTGACTAGTGTCACGTGAGTAGTAATATTCTGACAGGATAAACTAGAGGCCCGTTTAGGAACTTTCCTATAACATGATATCACTATGCTTAGCAGTCCAGATGGGTACTTTTCTATTTATAAAACAAGCCAATAGGAAATCCTATAAACCTTCTTAAAAAGTTGGACGCCATTGCGACACGCTCGGCTATAGAGGAGCTATTTCTAGGCCTACTTAGCTGACGTTACCATTCTCTGCACAGCACAGCCACGACCAAGCAGATTCTAGCCTCTAGCAGGAATTAATTACTCCAAGATAATGTTGAGGACAGGACTGCTCGGATAATTCCAGGCGGTCGCATTTACAGTACCATAATATGCAATAACGTAGACAAGTGTTTATTGTTAAGCAGAAGGCGAGGAGGGCCAGAAAAGGCCTAACAAGTTCAGAACAAACATTAGAACTATTAATAGAGGATCTAAACTATCATTTAAAGGACGGACGTTACCTTGAGCGGAGGGAACAGTTTGGTCCTGAAAGTAGGGAGGGGCGCCTGTATTTATAGTTGTACGCGTCGAGTTCTCCCGGGAGAATTCGACTAGGACCATTCGACTAGGATCATTCGACTAGGATTATTCGACTAGGATTATTCGACTAGGAGCCTCAGCATCCCTGGAACACCTTACTGGGCACATGAGCGTCCTAGAAGCCTCAGGGTCCCTGGAACAACCTCCTAGACGCTATAGTATCCTCGAAACAGTTTCCTAGGCGTACGAGCGTCCTAGTCCCCTTAACGTCCCCAGAACAACCTTCTAGGTAAATAATTGTCAATTCTAGATGCAGGTTTTGCCTAAGGAACCCTTTTTCTTGTCTAAATCTTAATTACGTCTAACGTTAAATTATGGTTTTATTCTGCGAAGTATTTCAACGCTAGAAACTTTAATGTTCTATACCCTATATCCTATTCTACAATAATCGATACATTGTACTTTTTTTGAATATAGCTATGACCTACGGCGTAAGCGTTTCTATTTTCTCTAAAATAGAGAAGCAGGCACTATGTTGTATAACCAAGGCCTCTATTACCATTGTCTCTTGTTGTTAGATAGAGCGAGTGCTTTAAGGTTGATTCTATATAATCGAGCAGGGACCTCGGCACGTGATACACGAATAGGATCAAAAGACCCGACCTCATCTCTAGATGAAAAAAGAGGCATAATAATCAATTAAAAGAACCCGACAAGATACTTCTTGAATCCATCAATAATACCATAAAATCTAATACATATTATGGTACTGTTAGAACCCAATTCGGGCACCAGTATATAACGGTCTAAAATTGAAACTAGGTTATAAATAGCTAGCACTAAAATAACTCCTTTGATAGCAATTTCTCTAAATGGCTTTCGACGGCCCTGAATAGGACCCTCCTAATAATAGGCAGTTTAGTCATATCTCTGGTGACTGATTTTCCTAAACTCACACTCTCCCGACTGTCAGCCGAGAACGTGTTGTTGAAGAAGATACAGCTGCAATACGTCAATATGCAGGTCAGTTATCAAACTATAGTTGTCAGATTTTCGATAGTCTGAGAGGGAGAAATTTGATTGAGAAAAGAATTGATTGATTCAAGAAACTGATTGATTCTGTGATAATTGTGTGTGATTGTTCTGTATAGAAAAGGTCCTTCGCGCGTCCTCCTTATATACCTTTTCTTCCACCGTATTTCGTCCGTTTTCTGACGGTTTTTCCGCCGGTTTACTGACGGCATTCCGGCGGCGTTCCTAGGGAATGCTACTAGCTTTCTAACTAGTGCTTATAGCGAATACTATTGGTGTTCCTGCGTTCCTGAGGGAGCCGTCAGCTGACTGGCGCTTTCTCGCGCTTTCTAGCAGCTTTCCCGCGGCGTGCTGGCGGCTTTCTGGCAGCGTTCCTAGAGAAACCGTCAGGTGACTGGTGTCATGTGACTACTCAGCTTTCCTGCAGCTTTCTGGCCGCGTTCCTAGAGAAGCCGTCATGTGACTAGTATCACGTGCGTAGCGATATTCTGACAATAGTAATGAAAGGCGTGTATTGATAACTGACTACAAAAGTCGAGCTTTCGGCTCGATGAGTTCGCGCCAAAGAACAAATAGATAAAACTTCTCCAGAAGAAACTCTCACGCTGAGAAAGCCAGATTGAGTCTATAAGTGGGGACTCCAACCCCGACGCCTCTCCGAGTATAATAGTAGCACAACTTGAGCTGGAAGACTCGCCATTACCTTATTCTTCTAAGGGATGCAACCTAGATACAAAATAAGACCTTACTTATTAGGACCTATAGTCTTATTCCTATAACAATAAGAGACCTCAATACTCCTCCTGAAATTGCTTAAATTTGCGTTTCCGTCCTAGTAACAGGCTGTTCCTTATTGTATATGCTCTCTGAAGGAGCTATTCTCTATCTTCCCCTTTAGGCCGATATAGATCCTCAAGTTCAAAGCGTACGTCTTTAAACTCCGGAACCTCCCTAAACGCCTGGAGAAAGCGGAAAAACTCGACCTCTTCTTTCTCACCCGTTAACGTCCCTACCGTGAATAACTTCATCGTAAGGCGCCTTGGCTGCGTTCTTCGTTTAGTGCGGAGTGCATCGACGAAGTCCAGCAAAATCGAGCGTTCGGCATTCTCGAGGTTTTGGATATCCACGAAAATCTCAATATCGTTAACGTACTGAAACGCTTTTCTGCCGAGCAATCGGAGGAGCGCGGATATATTCCATCTCCATCCTAAGCCGCGTCTATAGTAATATTGGCCACCCTAATCGAAAGAACGATTCTCGATGCTCAAGTCGTCTTCCTCATATTTAAGTCTAAGTGGCTTCGTGCCGTACATTGGACTTATAACTTCTTTATAGACCTGTTCGTTGACCGCAAGAAGCCCTAAACTGCTCCCTTCAAGTCCCCGCCGAGGGAAGAGCCCTAAAAATGGAGGAAATGCGTACTTGTAAATTTCGTTTCGGATTTCCCCTGGAAGTTCAAGTAGCTTAGCCTGTCTTTTAGGCAGTAATAGGTCGTGGTCGCCGCAGTACCATTGTTGGTCTCGTGTATCTGTACGGACAAATGGCCGTCCACATCGATGTCTATATATAAGTATCGCTGCACATCGGGCCCGGAGGGAATGGGGATGTTTTCGAACGCCGCGCTGTGACCAGGCCCTGCGCTCCTATGAAAATAGCGGCACCGCGCCAAAGTGATGCTTACATTCCGCAATGTGTATAATCTCCTTGGCGCTCAACTCAGATGTATATGATTGTTCTTTGACCGTCTGAGCAAACGATTGATAAAGCCGCTACTTGGAAGGTTCATCGGGGATCGGTGAATCATTTTTGCCGATGGTGATGACTCAGCTCCGAAGAATTTCCGGCTTGGCATCGTCTGCGCCACGCGTTTCGTATTTCATCGTTCCTACCTTCTCTCTCATCTTCATTCTCATCCTCAACAAGCCTGAACCCCAGCTCGTATCCTCTTCCAACCTCTCTTTGATGCCCTATCTCTATGCGCCCGCATTGCTCCTCACTCAGTGGCCTTTTTACGTCGCCTCTCCCGTTGATTACCTCGAGGTGTCGTTCTTCCGGCCATGGCGGATGAGTCCAGATCAGAGATAATCAAAACGAAACCCATCGGGCAAGGGCTGAATACCTTTCGCAACACTTTTAATGTGGACTATAAGGGTTTAAGCATTTCCAACTCTGGCGTGTTGCATCATATTGACGGTGAAGGTATTGACCATTCGCGAATCACTGGATCCCTTATCTAACCCCAACAGGCCTACAGAATATTGCGCTTGACCTTATACACGCTCTTCAAGGCCTCTCGGCCGTTCGCTTATTACCTTCTAAGGGGGGGAATAAAAACCTCCTCGGCGATCTGTTGGAGCTAAACGCAGCAGTCAACTCCGGCAACTTTGACATCGGGCGTATCGTACCTCTCCTAGAGGCAGTACTTAGCAACAGCGCCGACGAGCTCATTTGGGATAAGGTTTATGATGTGGTCGCTGCGTCCACAGCCTTTACGGCTATCGCTAAACCCACGACTCCTCCGCTGTCCACCCCATCTCTCGCCTCCTTCCCGCAGACGCCAAGGCTGTACAACACAGGCAGCATCGCGAACTCCTCCGAACACCGTAAATACGTAGACGACGTGCTAAAGGAGGAACTGGGACAGCTATACGTTGATGTCCCCAATTTCTTTAAAGCCTACTTTGGAAGCGTCCCAGGTCTGGAGTCGGTGGCGCAGGCCGTGTTCAACAAGTGCAAAGAAGGGGACAATCCGCTCTATTATGAGGAGAGCGGCTGGCAGGGCTGGCCTAAAGGCGCGAGGGAACGCGACGTCTTAAGCTGGTTTGCGCCGCTTACCGGCCGGCTCTTGGACTTCGCGGTGGAGAGTCAGCCCGCCTGTAGGCCTCGACGGCGGCCGCTAGCACAGCCCCACCAGCCCGTGCAAGGCTCTACCGCCGACCGCAAGTTAGACGTCGGCTTCGTAGACGACCCGAGCGCTGGCGTTGACTCCAAGTACCACTGGTCACAGATCCTCATACCAGGTGAACTCAAGAGCAACCCATCGGCCGACATAGCCTCTAAAGCATGGCTTGACTTAGGGAGATATGCGAGAGAGGTGCTCGCCGCTCAAGATAGCCGCCGCTTCGTTCTTGGCTTTACTCTCTGTGGGTCGCTCATGCGGCTGTGGGAGTTCGATCGACTAGGCGGTATCGCCTCTGAGCAGTTCGATGTCAACGAAGATGGGCTGCAGTTCGTGTCCGCCGTGCTCGGGTTCCTGTGGCTGAACGAGGAGCAGCTTGGATTCGACCCAACCATTATTACTGCCGGGGACAAGCGGTATATCAAGATCGAACGGAACAACCACGCAGAGCGACTTATCATCGACAAGGTCATGAAACGCGTGCCTTGTATTGCCGGTCGAGCGACAACCTGTTGGAAAGTCTATCGAGAGGGAGACGAATCGCGAACACCCCTTGTTGTCAAAGACTCATGGCAATACCCGGAACGAGAGGAGGAGGGCGAGTTACTGCGAGAGGCGACCGATAAGGGCGTGGTCAATATCGCGAGATACTATCACCATGAGACAGTCCGTGTGGGCGGCCAGGACGACGACATCCGCGTGAACGTGCGACGAGGCCTGGATATAACGGAAGCGAAGAATTACAAGCTGGAAAGCTCGATGCCGCCTCCAAGCACGACTGGACGGTATATCTCGCGGAAAGGCCGAAGCAGCAGCGCCGCCGGGCGCAAACGGTCCTCCAGCTGCACGGACGCGCTATTGCCGCCTAGCAAGCGAACTTGCTCGAGCTCACCAGTAAAGGGGGAGAGGGCGACCGCGAATCGAGTACATCGTCGCGTCATTATCCTTGACTACGGGAAGGCTATCTACAAAGCGAGCACCCGTACTAGCCTTCTTGCCGCGCTAGAAGCCTGCATCGACGGATACGAGTCGCTACACACACGGGCCGGTATGCTACAATGCGATATCTCGCCAAACAACCTCATGGTGAATGAAGAAGATGACAACCCTTCCTGGCGCGCGTTCTTGATCGACCTCGACCTTGCGATCAAGGAGCAGCGCGAGAAATCTTCGGGAGCGCGAGGGAAGACCGGCACACGAGCGTTCATGGCGATTGGTGCGCTTTTGGACGATGAAGAGCTGCATTCATTCATGCACGATCTGGAGTCGTTCTTCTGGGTGCTATTCTGGATATGCATTCACTATAACGGATCGCATGAGAGGGTGATACCACGGTTCGACAAATGGAATTTTGCGGATACGGAAGAGCTAGCTACAATGAAACTAGGGATTGTATCTGATGATGTAATCTTTCACAAAACCGCCCAGGAATACTTCACGGAATATTACCAGCCATTAATCCCTTACGTCAATAGATTGCGGAGGAAGGTATTCCCCAATGGTGGGAGGTGGAGGGATCCAAATCCGAAGTTGTACTTTGAGATGAAAGAGATACTCCGGACAGCACAGGATGGCCTGAAGGCATTAGAGGGATAATGAAATCTCCCGTTTCACCCAGTTCCTCCGACCAGCACTACACGCCTGCTCCGATCGTGACGCGTGTCGGCTGCCTGCTCAGTTACTCGCCGTGGATACTCAGATGTCTTTGACGTCTTCTCCCCCGGAGCGGAGCGACTGCAAGTCCCCTTCAAACACCCGACAGTGCTTAGACGTGACCGAAGTCTGCGTTTCGAGTTGAGGTGCCCGATTCCGGGCCTGCACAACGACTAGCTCCTCAAACCATACCTCTGTTCCTGAATTAGCATACTATGGTCCCATGGCAGGGATCCAGCCGTGATTACTGGTCCCTGTTCTTGACCCAGCCACCCTCTATTCTTAGACGTAGCACATTTCTGTTTCCACATTCGACCCCGGTCGGTGTCCATTTTCGGGTTCCCGTTTCCTAACTCCAACTAGACATATGTTCCGCCAGTCCATCAAACACCTCTCCGGCCCCCTTCTCCACCGTCACTGATCCGCCCGGTGGAGGGCTCCGAATCTGAAATTGTACGTTGAGGTGAAGGATATACGTCGGACAGCACGGGATAAGTCGAATGAGGTAGAGGGGTAAGGATACGTTTCTTATTCGATCTAAGGAGAGGAGGTAGTTACGTATAATTAATTAAAACAGTCAGAGGGAACGATAGGCTTGAAAGGAATATACTTTATTATACTGTATGGCCCTATCATTCTCGAGACTCCTACCCCAGTGTATCGGCCTAAACCCCCTAGACATAACTCTATAGTAGAAAAAGCCGATTAGTAATTATCGTCATCAAGCGCCTACGACGTTGTTCTAGTCAATTTCATCCTTTCCTCCTGAAGCTTTTCTATCTACACCGCTATATTAGCAATAGTATAGTAAGGTAAATGCTTGTTTGCTAGTAAGAAAGATAGGATCTCGGCTGGACTAAATTCTAGCTTCGGTACCTTCGCTACAAACTCTTGCGCTAAAGGAAGCAGCTTATAGTCCTCTCCAGCCATCTCTTCCCCAGCTTGATAGACGTTTCGCTCTGATTCGTCTCCGCGAATATTACTCTTCAGAGGGGTATTATAGACGAAATAGAATAGCTAATTAATTATATCTTTATTCACCATGAAGAGCTCGAGCTTTATATCCACACGGCTAGGGTATATAAGTGCCGGATCTAAGCGTTCGATATAATTAGTTATTATAATTAACAATCTACCTTGGGATGATACTAGGCCATCCAAAACATTGAAGAGGGTCGATAGAGATACCTTTTTATCGCTAGGGCTATTTTAGCCCACGCTTGGGCTTGTATCTATACTACTATTAGATTTTCGATATATAGTAGTCGCGTCGATATCCTTAATAAGGATAATATAGTACTATAGGAGCTTAGCGAGGAGGGATTTTAGGGAGTAATCGTTTAGACTAGATATAGTAAGGATATTGTCAAAATATCACTACTTACTACTCACGTCACATAACGGCCTCTCTAGGAAAGCTGCAGGAAAGCTGAGTAGTCACATGACACCAGCTATATGACGGTTTCTCTAGGAATAGCTTTCCGCCAGCACGCCGCCAGAAAGCTGCCAGCAAACCGACGGAAAGCTGCTAGAAAGCGCCAGAAAGCGCAAGGCACGTGATGGCCTTCCTAGGAACACTAGAACGCCAGTAGTACTCGCTATGAGTACTGGCTAGGAAGCCTATGGCGTTTCACTAGGAATACAGCCGTCACGTGACCCGGCATGCCGCCAGCAAACCGGCGGAAAGCTGCCAGAAAGCATCAGAAAGCGCCAGAAAGCGCCAGTCAGCTGACGATACTCCTAGGAACGCGAGAACACCAATAGTGTTCCCTATGAGCCCGAGCTAGGAAGCTAACATCGATCCCTATGTTACGAGCCACCCTACGCAGCGAGCTGGAATCTTAAACTTAACTTCCTAGAAATCCCTCTTATAGGCTAATAAAGATAATATAACTTCCTTACTATCTTTTTATCTTAATCTACTGGAATCTTATCGTGCGAAGAAAATTTCAGCGTTTTCGTCATGTTATCGATCTTATTATTCATGCTATCATTCACTCCTTCGCTTGACCACCCCTGCTATTTTGCGATGTAGGGAGTATCTCATACAATCGGAGTATCTGGGTGAAGCTATTGTCACGGTTGCATATGTGTTCCTGCCTAGAAACTATTTCAGCTTAGCATTGTAGATTCCGAGAATTTCTCCGATTCCTGAAAGAGCTTCTCAAGGGCGGCATAATCCTTGGTATGACAAGCGAGTTGGTATTGTGAATTAAGTCATCAGTCTGTTCAGGCTAGCTGTGGCGCATCGCCGTTTCGATTCTAGAAGTGTCTATGATCACGTGCTGTTTCTATTCTTGTTCACTGTTCTGCGGCGCGGCGGGTCCTGTTGTCGCCCACCGGTCGTCGTAACCTGCCGTGTTACATCCATCAACACCCAGTCAATCATAGGCTAACATGGACAGAGCCAGCGAGGCACTGGTATTAGGTGTCCCTCACGGCGTGCCAAAGTCGTTTCGTGCCTTAGCAGATCATCGCCGTGTGCCTCGAACGACTCTACAGCATCGTAGCCGCGGACGCCAGTCGATCGAAGAAAAAGCCCAGAGCCAACAATACCTCTATCCATGGGAAGAGAAAGCCCTTGCAAAGTTTGTAGCCCGTCAAGATGCTGTTGGTCGTCCTGTCCGAATAAAGGATCTCGGTTCGTTAGCCTTTAGTCTCGCCCGCCGACGGGAGCCAGCGGACAGGCCAAGCAAGCCTCCTGGGAAGAACTGGCCCCAGGGCTTCTACAAACGTCATCCAGACATTAAACCGAGTAAATCCAGTCCGCTGGACTGGAACCGTTACGATATTTTCGAGAAGGTCGTACACTGGTTTAACGTGATTAGAGAGGTTCTGCAGGACCCAGACGTTCGACCGGAGAACGTGTATAACATGGATGAGACTAATGCCATGCTTTCTAAACTAAATTCTATAAAGGTCCTCGTTTCTATAGAGAATAAACGCGGCTATAGAGGTACCCGGGTAAAGCGAACAACGATTACCGCTATTGAATGTGTGAGTGCCGACGGTAGGTATTTGAACCCTATGGTAATCTGGCCTGCATCAACACATCGATCTAACTGGACTACGCATCCTACTCCTGGATGGCACTATGCATTCTCGGACAGTGGCTACACTGACTCATATCTTAGCTTGCAGTGGCTCAAGCTTGTATTTGATCCCCAGACCAAACAGCGAGCTAACCAGAAACCACGAGTATTAATATGTGACGGCTTCAAGACCCATGAAACCCTAGAGATCATAGAGTTTTTGTAAGCAGCCAAGGCCATATCATATGATGGGTTCTCGCTATATAAGGGCGTCAAACATGTCTGCTACACATAGACACCTACACTGAACTACACACTCAATCAATTCATTCAATTCTTAACTCGTGCCACATTCCTACAGTTTTGTTTTGAGAACAACATTATCCTGTGCCGTATTCCCTCTCACACGTCCCATAAGCTTCAACCCTGCGATATCTCCATATTCAGCCCACTAAAGAATGCCTACCGCGAACAAGTCGAGCGGCTAGAGCGAGGATATATAGGAACAATTAGGAAGCAGTATTTCACTTATCTGTATAGCCCTGCAAGGAACCAAGCCTTTACGTCCAGGAATATACGGGCGGGATAGGCGAAGGCTGGCCTTTTCCCCTTTAATCCAGATAATGTCCTTCATAATATACCAAAGCCCCTTACTGGAATAAGTCCCCTAGAGACAAACGTTGTTGAGGGAGATCCTTGTACGCAAGACCTAGTGCCCCAAACACCCGTAACGCCACTCACAGCAAATACTGTTGTCTCACTGCACAATCTGATTAAACAGGATGCGAACGCAGTTGATGGGGCGAGCAGACAGCGCTTGCAGAGGTACATACAGAAGCTTGCTAATGCTACCCAACTGTCTTTCGCAGAGCGTGCCCTACTTGAGGAACAGAATCGATTCTTAGGCGAAATAAATAATGAAGCGAAAGTTCGACGATCGACTAAAGCAACAATCCTAGATACTAGGTCGGGAATTATTATAAGCTACGAAGACCTCGTTAAGGCAAGAGAAGACCGTGCTAGAAAAGGCGCCGAGAAAGAGGCTAAGAAGATTATAAACGAGGCGAAGAAAGCTGCGAGGGCTACACGAGCAGCCAAAGTCCCCAAAGGCAAGAAGAAACGAGGTCGGAAGCGTAAAGTCGACGCATCCAAGGTAGATACGCCAGCACAAAAGGTTAAAGCGGTACGGACTAGGGAAGTACAAGCGGAGCAAGATGAGGTCGAGCTAGAGCTAGAGGCTGTAATACCACCAGAACAGTGGAGGGCTCCAGTGGCGCAAATGTGGTAGCGGAGGTTAGGGCTGGAGATAGACGTTTAACTTAGTAATATCCCTCCCTATAGAGCGAGCCACCCTAAAACGCGAGCCACATTCCAACTTTACACCTTTTAAAAGTCTCCCTCGCAGGTAAATAAAGATTTCGTCTATATCTAACTATTCCTCAATCCTTTTCCTACTAGGTAACCAGTGTGCGACAAAAATTTCACATTTTTGGTGGCCCTATCAATCTTTTCGTTCACGCCTTCCATCGCTGCTCTGCTTAACCACCCCTGCTAAATCGCCAGTACTATAATGTTTCCTAGAAACGGAGCATTAAGGGAAAGGTGCCGCTTTAGGAAAATACAGATTTAAACCTAAAAGTCCAGTTACAATTTAGGAATACAGATTCCGGGAGTTTCTCCGGATAGAGTAGAGAGCAGGTTCAAAAGGTTTGTAACGTGGCGTAGTCCTTAGCATCCCAAGTGAGCTGACATTATAAGTATCGATGCGTATTGTACTGTCGCTTGCACAATCGGTTTCCGGTTTTTCACGCGCACGAAGATTCTGTCGGTCCTGGTAAAGACCTCCCTCTCCCGCTAACTAATCATAGCTAGCGTGAAACTAAGCCCTGTGGTAGGGTGTTTATAGAAACCTGAGCAGACGTATATCTGGCCTTACTAAACTGCACCGCCACCGGAAAGCAGCCACAAGGATTTAGCCAGTGCGAGTCGGTTACCTTAGTTGCCTCTTGTGACTAATGTAGCACATGACTTCCAGAAGATACTAAAATATGGACTCCCAGACCTCTCTATGCAATAGCGATAATAAAAGAGGAAAAGAAAAGATTACTATAAATATATACTCCTAAGATATTATAGGGCAAGACTAATTCATTTGCTGAAGAATAAGAGTATAACTTTTCTCAAGTAAAAATATCGGCTAGATTAAACCTAAGTAAGGTAATATAGCCAGATCCATGTCCGAGACAGATAGTGCTGCCATGTACAGCTGTATCTGTAGGTCGATATTCAGGGGGAAGCCAAAGAAGACGATGTTCTTTGAAAACCACCCATTGGTCTTGTATACTGAGGGAGCACGGACTATCTTCTTGGCAAGAAGAAGTGTTAGATAGAGAAGAGGGAATAGGAATTTGCCCACACGATCATCTGGCCGTTAGGCGAGAAGGCTATGGCGTAGATTGGGCGTGAATGGCCTTTGAACGTGCTGTAGCAGGACCCTGTTGCAGCATCCCATAGCCGCACCGTCCCGTCGTCTGAGGCTGATGCAATAATCTGGCCGTTGGGCGAGAAGGCAACGACGCGGATCCGGTCTGAGTGGCCTTTAAGCGCGCCGCGACGGGAACCTGTTGCGACATCCCACAGCTGCACCGTCATGTCTATTAATGCCGACGCTATTATCTGGCTGTTGGGTGAGATTGTAACGGCGCTAACGTCGTCTAAGCAGCCTTTGAGCGTGCTGCGGCGGGAACCTGTTGCGGTATCCCATAGCTGCACCGTCCCGTCGTCTAAGGCTAATGCTATCATCTGGCCGTTGGCCGAGAAAGCTACGGTTCTGGCCCAGTTTGAACTACTTTCGAACATGCTGCGGCAGACCCCCGTTGCGGCATCCAACAGCCGCACCCTTCTAGTAGTGGAGATCAACGCAATTATCTGGCCGTTAGGCGAGAAGGCTATAGTGTGGACGAAGGCTAAGTGGGCTTCAACCGTGCTGCGGCAGAACCCTGTTGCGGCATCCCATAGCCGCACCGTTCCGTCCCTCGAGGCTGACGCGATTATCTGACCGTTGGACGAAAAGGCGACGGCGTCAACGCTGCCTGAATGGCCTTTGAGCGTGCTGCGGCAGGACCCTGTTGCGGCATCCCATAGCCGCACCGTCCTGTCCTCCGAAGCCGACGCGATCATCCGGCCGTTGGGTGAGAATGCTACAGCGCGGATCCAGTCTGAGTGACCTTCGAGCGTCTGCAGGCAGGCGCCCCATTCATCCCTCACGGGCGACTTTATCGTGATCCATTTCGGCTCTTCCTGCTTGAATAGACCCCTTATCAGGCTATGGGCTGGGCTGAAAATGAGTGCAGACGCATATGCTTGAAGGGGACTGTTCTCTATTGCCTGCTTGTGATACATAATGAATCGGTGCGCATCTCGAACTAGCTCGAGTAATGCGGATGCGTCTGCTCTTGCCTAGGTTATGTCAGCATATATTGTACACAGCGAGGAATGGCTAAGGATTACTTGGAGGAGAGCCTGGAGTTTGGCTATTGACACCACCCCTTCCGACAGGCTTCTGCAAAGGCTCAGGGCCTCGAGCCAATAAAGATAGCTCCGACGCAGAAACTTGTCGACGGATCCTCCATCCTGGAGGTCGTTAGTTGCATTCTTGGTGGGATCACAGTCGAGCAGGTGGTCAATCCAATAGACACACGAGTATCGTGCTGGGTATAGCGGATCTGAATCTGGTTGCTTGACTTGGTCAATGGGTACTCCGGGAGCACCTAGGCCGTAGATGTCACGTCCTAGTTTCTCGGGCATGACCTGTAGCGACCGCGAGAAAATGGTGTGATGTATAAATTCTATCCCAGAAGGATAGATCTCATTGTATGCCTTTTCGACCAAAAAGTCCTTCGCTGACTGATGAACGAAGGAGATGGTGCGTTCTCGGAGTGTCAGAAAAGAGCCACACAGACCATGATCTTCGGTAGAGCTTCGTCATCGCCAGAGACAACATCATCATCAAGCATGTCGATGAGAGACACCGGCTCATCCAGTGTGACGGGCCGGTAAACAAGCGAGACCACTGCCAATATACGTTTGCAAAGTTCAGTATCATCTGAATTCAAGATGTGGTCCATCATCCAACTATAGAGGCAGTCAAGTCCAGGCGGAAACGCAGCCAACCTCTCTTGAATCCTCTGTCTCGAGATTCTCGAGATTTTGGCAAGCTCTTGGTAGACTAAGGCCACCCAGAGGAAGGTGCCATTTGCGTTTGATAACAGGTAATGTTAGACAGTGTCACGCGTGTCATCGTCGTATTTATTTTCTCCTGCCAACTGGTCAACCTTAGCCTGGATGTATGAGGTAACAGCCGCAGAGATAGAGCTTTCATTCAGCTCAAGACGCAACCATACTCCCTGCGCCGCGGTCTTAAGCTTCTTCTCAATGTGCGGCCAGTTGCGGCTAGAGACAATCCACTTGACACGAGGAGATGCAGACGACTGTTTGACGATGAAGTCTAATAGTTTCGGCAAGTCTGTCACACATTCGTCGAGTGCGTCGATGATCAAGTAGGCGCTATTCAAGTCCTTGTCTTGCAGGATATTGGTAAACATGTCAGACAAGGCAAACCAGGCCTTTGAGTCATCGAAGATGGCTTTTCCAGCGTGATTATACTCTTTCTGGACATGCGAAATAAGCGATGGCTGCTGGGCGACAAGCAGATACAGAAGGCCCCGCAGCACAGCCGTGGCATTGTTGATTCGAGAATGGGTCGCTTGACAGAAGAAGTATGATAGATGATGCGTCTGTGCTGATTTCTCCAGCTCATCGATGATCCCACAGAGCAGCATTGTCTTGCCCTTGCCGGGGTCGCCCTTGATCCATAGGAGCGGGCTCTGCCGATCGCTACGCCACTGTTGAAACTGAGAATTCGCGAGGATCCAGCGGTACGAATCCTTTAGTAAGCCGCCCTTAGTGTCCTCAATACGCTTCTTGTCATGACGTGGATTCGTTAGGCGTAAGTCTTGGATGCACTTCTCTACTTGTCGATCTCCTTTTCGAGTCGTTCGAACGCGGCCTCTTTTCCTTCACCATAACGAAGAGACATGTCCACGCCGAAGATGCCTAGCAATGAGTATGCTAGGTCCTCTTCACGCTTAGTCTGGCGGGGCTCTATCCACCGCATGCGCTGGTTGACGCTAAACCGAGATAAAGGCCCTCCTTGAAGCGCCTCCTTAGGGATACCCGTTATTTCGTAGATTTGCTGCTGGAGAGAGCGCTTATCACCTAGTCGACGATCCTCTGAGGAGAAGAATTCCACCGACGCAGGCGCGAGAAGCTCCTGAAGCGTCCAGCCGCGAGTGAACCATCTGCTTTGCCGAAATGTTTGCTCTTCCGTAGCCCACGTCCCGCCGGAAATGAACCATCTGCTTCGCCAAAACGCTTGTCCCCACGTATTCTTAGCCGGGACATCGGACATGTAAACGTAGCACTTTGCAGAGTGCTGGTACCAACGGAACATAGATGAGATGGCGTCCTGAAGTTCAGCGTAGATTTTCTTGTTGATACAACAGCTGTCCACCCAAAAATGCTGTAAGCCATCTCGAGCCGCTTGTTCACCACAGAACTTGATCTTCTTGTATCCATCCTTGCGTCTGCTTGAACCCTTCACTCGGCCGGATCCCTTGTCTATGTCTTCAAATGTGACCTCTTGACTCTCATCTCCCCATGTGTGCGAGAGAATGGCATATCGAGGGATCGTGCGGTCGGGAGGAAACTGTGGGAGCGAGCAGAGGAAGCAGAGTGAAAGGGTTGATTCTATAGGAGGAGAGCTGAGTGGAAGCTATATATAGAGGAACCGGAGCTCCTAGAGATCCGGTTCCGTAGGAAGAACGGAAGACTGAGGATCCGGGCGTTCCAAGGAGCGGAAGACTGAGGTTCCGGTATCAGAATCAAGTCTCTCAAAGGGATGAGCCAGAAGCGCGTAAGGAAGAGCTGCGCGCGATGTGCCTGGGCGCGACAGAAACTCAGTCAGGCGGAAGTCGCCATCGGGTAAGATTTCTAGGAGACGCATTGTTGCGAAGGCATCGCGAGGCTTTGGAGGGTAGCCCGTCAAGGACGATTCGTGATTGGCGGCAACTACTATCCGAGGTGCGCGAGTTCCTTTCGAGTTAGGAAATAGCAGAAGGATAGCTGGGTAGGCTCAGCAGGGGTGTGGTGAGTGTCTAGAGGGCGGTGTCTCGTGGAAGGTCATTTGGGCGGACGAGGCTGAAAGGTACTGGGCTGAAGTCGAAGGGCTTGGCTGCTGCCGCTCTGCAACCGACGCCCTGCAACCGACGCTCTGCATAGCGCATCTAAAGATTATGAGAGTTGCCGGCGGTCACCAGGCGTGAGATACAATACACTATAATCATTACACTGAACAATACCGATTTCGTTACCTCCTGACCAGGGCCCCTTGATGCGTCGATACGAGGTACCAACTGAGGCGGGGTTGCCGCACACCACAGAGGGCCACGGCCGCCACAAGGCCGAAAATGACTTCTCCGCACTATAGTGAGACTAGGAAATCCGGATCATACCGTCCGATGAGCTTGAAAGGAGAAAAGAGATGGGTGGTAGGGCTGTGGATCTGTGAGCCAAAATATCGCATGAGAAGATGCCCTCCGCAATCAGGCGCGACGACGACGGCGCGATCGTAATTTTTAGAGCAGCTAAGGCGGGTGTGTTTAGAAGTGGCTGCACAACATGATAGATGTCAAATGATGCAAAATTTCGATGTATTCACAATATGAGAGCCGCTCGAATTGAAAGTACCTATGATTTGGCTCGCCACGGAGGGTGGCTCGCGACACAGGGACGGATGTTAGTCGCATTCCTTAGGAACGCCGCCGGCATGCCGCCAGCAAACCGGCGGAAAACCGGCGGAAAACTGTCTGAAAACGGACGAATATAAGGACGTAAAAAGGGACCTGTCTACAGGAGAATAGTCACGATCAATTATCACAGAGAATCATTCAGTTTCTCGATTCAATTAATTTCTTCAAACAATCATGTTGGCACGGCAATAGGCGCACGGGTTGAATCGGTTTGCAGCTGCAATAACTTTGTATGAGAGAAAACGATTTGATTCTATAGATAGAACTTTGGAGGAACAAAGAACGCGTTGCAAGGGAGCAACGCACGGAGCGCTATAGGCCATGGCGCGTGGGCGCGATGAGTCATAGCGAGGAAGGGAGCGAAAGAAAGGGGTGAAGAAAGGGGTAGAAGGGAGAGGAAGAATGTGGTCACGAGACATGGTGTTGGCGTCACAGGAATATGATGATTCCAATACCATAGGAATATAATGGTTCCAACAAATCAATTTCCTCAATCAAATTCCTTCTCAGAACATCGAAAATCTGACAACCTTCTACTCTTCTAGTCAGTGCTTTGGCCCCTACCAATGGCGCTGAGTGCAGCTTTCGACGCAGATAGTGCAGCCTCGCCGACTAGTGATAGACATACCATTCCCAAAGGGATTATGCTAAACCGATTTAGGGTAGGAATGTGCACTTAACCCGTCACGTGTCCATTCCGCATCCGTATACTATAGCAAACAATAAGACCAGGGTGACTTACCTGGAACCCTAAACTGTTTTTCATCCACGCCGATATGATGCCCCACGCACAGTATAAGCGCCTCTCTCCAGCGACCTTCGATCCGCCTGTCCATCTCGCAGAGCATACGCATGAAAAACAACTCGCAACTTCTCAAGCATCGCAGATTAGATCGAAAAAGCAGAGTCTCGGTCATTCTACCACATCTAGGCTGCCGGCAGCCTTTTGGGATAATTTATCAAGGATCTGGTTAACCAAGCAAGCGTTAAGAGAGCTAGATCGAAGGAATAATCAAGCTGCTCCAAACCCACCTTACCCACCACATCGACGTATCCGTCGGCCCGTCACTCCAATTTTAGCTACCAAATATCTTCGCCTCTGTACACCGAGCATTCTAAAAGATATAAAGTTGCTTGCCAGACACGGTGGCCCAGACCTGTCGGACTTAAGGAATGTACGTATAGTAAGACCCTTACTGGCTTGCGTTAAAGCTGACGATCTCTACAGTGCCCCCAAACTATGTATTATCCGCAGCATACGATGGGATCGAGCCGGTTAGGCTCCCAGAGTCGCCTACTGACTCCAGCAACTTTCGCCACCCCCCAGACTACGAAACTGTCGAAAAGCACTGGAGTGTATGACCGTGACTTTCAGCAACACCTCGTCGATAACTCGATTTATCCTCCTGGATATTGGACGCCTGGTGGCAGTGCACCTGCCCAGCCAGATAACTGGGAGCAGTTCCAGCAAATATTAGCACAACCTCGACCGTCGCTTGCACCATCGCAATTCTCTGATAAAGACTTTAGAGAATTTAGAGAACGGAGCTTTTATGCCCGCAAAGAAAAACAAGTGTCGGAACACATAATTCCGATTATTGAGGGCAAGACTAGAGATGCTGGAAACAGGGCAGGAGGAATCCCATTTACTAACTTGGACCCTCTAACGGACGGCACGCTTAAATCTGGAAACCCAGATATCTACTACGGCGCCCGCCCAGAACAGCTAAGTCAGAAAGTCCGTAACGACCCTAACCTTCGTGGCCGTATTATCCCTTCAACACAGCGCGATCTCCCTTTAGTACCAAACTCCTTCCTAGCCGTAAAGGGGCCGAGTGGATCGATTGAAGTAGCTAAACGACAGGCTTGCTACGACGGCGCGTTAGGAGCGAGAGGTATGCACAATCTTCGGTCATATGGAAGAGCCGAGCCTGTCTACGACAACAACGCGTACACTATTACATCTACATATCATGATGGCAATCTCAAGATGTACACTAGCCACGTAGCCCCGCCACGCGAACCTGGAGGCCACCCAGAGTACTATATGCATCAACTCGATGGGTGGTGCATGGACGGTAATCCAGAGACCTTCCGGCGAGGAGCCACTGCGTACAGGAATGGGAGAGATTGGGCGAAAGAGCAGAGGGACGAGGCAATCAGGCAGGCGAACGAGAGAGTAAATTCCCGTTACTGAGGTCCTTTTATCGGCTGCTAGGTTGTATCACTTCAAAGAATTTGTTTCGGTCGTATACTTGAGAGCGATTACCCCGAGGACCCTTCGTGGTCCCTTCTACATAGGCACTAGATATTAGGCGCGTAGGGCGGTATGGCGTTATAGGGTAGATAGAGTTGGAAGTATCTTTTGTCAGATTTTCGATATTCTGAGAAGGAATTTAATAGAGGGAATTTGAGTGTTTGAAAGAATTGATTAATTCGAGAAACAGATTAATTCTCTGTAATAATTGATTGTGATTATTCTCTCTATAGAAAAGGTCCTTTTCGCGGCCTTTTAATATACCTTTTCCTCCACCGTTTTTCGTTCGTTTTCTGACGGTTTTCCGCCGGTTTTCCGCCGGTTTGCTGACAGCATGCGGGTGGCGTTCCTTAGGAATGCGTGTCAGAATATTATTACTCACGTGACACCAGTTACATGACGGCTCCTCTAGGAACGCTGCCAGAAAGCCGCCAGCACGCCGGCGGAAAACCGGCGGAAAGCTGCCAGAAAGCTGCAAGAAAGCTGAGTAGTCACATGGCACTAGTTACATGACGGCTTCTCTAGGAACGCTGCCAGAAAGCTGCCAGCAAACCGGCGGGAAGCTGAGTAGTCACATGAAACTAGTCACATAACGCTAGTCACGCGATAGCCTTCCTAGGAAGAAGTCTTGACTATTATAAGCAGCCAAGGCTATATCACATGATGGGTTCTCGCTATATAAGGGCGTCATACATGTCTTCTACACATACACACCTACACTGAACTATATACTCAATCAATTCATTCAATTCTTCATACGTGCCACATTCTTACAACTATTATAGCGTTCACTAGGAACACGGCCATCACGTGACTCGGAAAGCCGCCAGCAAACCGACGGAAAGCTGCCAGAAAGCGCCAGTCAGCTGCGCCACCTAAAACACCATGACGGCCACGCGCATTTCACACGACCATACACAATCAATGCCGGCCACCGCAATCGATGCGGAAGCGCCTTACGCGCCATTGAAACACGATGACGTGGTTACTTCGAGCCACAACCAGGGGAAAACGTATGGGTGAAAGGTATATAAGAAGGACGCGCAGAGGACCTTTGTATA
>Ga0247757_10001006_pt1 | contig 20733 bp, 19 predicted proteins | sample UWRJL126311R4_FD_180929 | JGI IMG/M metagenome (GOLD analysis project Ga0247757, IMG submission 180929) | Plant litter microbial communities from Arlington Agricultural Research Station in Wisconsin, United States - UWRJ-L126-311R-4 | ecosystem: Environmental > Terrestrial > Plant litter >...
TCGCCATGATCGAGAACGGCCCGTGGGAGTTCGGCGTGCTGAACGACGCGAAGGACCTCGCGTGGGACAGCTTCCCGATCCCGGTCCCGAAGGCCGGCGACACGCTCCAGGTGCCGCTCGGCGGTGAGGTGTGGACGCTCCCGAAGAGCGGCGACACCGCCCGTGAGAAGGCCGCCCGCGACTTCCTCAAGTGGTCGCAGGGCAAGGACGTCCTGAAGCAGTTCACGACGAAGCTCGGCTACATCTCCGTCAACAAGGAGTTGCTGGACGAGACCACGGCCGACACCCCGGCGCTCGCCGCGTACGTCGAGTCGGTGAAGACCGCCCGCGGGCGCACGACCGACCTCGGCACGAAGACGTCGGCGATGACCGCGTCGCTCGGCACCGCGATCCAGCAGGCGCTGACCGGCCAGTCATCCCCCAAGGACGCCCTCGCCGCCGCGCAGAAGGACTTCGCGTCCAAGTAGGAGACGGTGCGGTGCGCGGACGGACCGTTCGCGCACCGCACCCCCGTCCCGTCATCCGGAGAGGCCCATGGGGAACAGAAGGAACGCCGTCGCCCGCACCAACCGCCGCGCCGCGGTCGTGTTCATGGTGCCGGGGGCCATCTTCTTCATCCTGATCTTCATCTACCCCGCCATCCGCACGATCCAGATGGCGTTCTCGCAGGTGGACGCCGACAACATCACGCAGGGCAACTGGCCGTTCGTCGGGCTCCGCAACTTCATCGCGGTGTTCCAGCTGCAGGCGGCCGGGATCACCGTCTCGAACACGGTCATCTTCCTGGCGGCGTCGATCATCCCGCAGGTCGTGATCGGGCTGCTGCTCGCGATCGGCCTGCGTCAGTCGACGCGGCTCCGCCGGATCGGCCGCGCGCTGGTCCTGCTGCCGTGGCTGCTGCCGTCGGTCGCGGTGTCGAGCGTCTTCATCTTCATCTTCTACACGAACGGCGGCCTGGCGAACTGGGTGCTGCTCGCGCTGCACGTGACCAAGGATCCCGTGCTCTGGTTCGCGAATCCGGGCACGGCGCTGTTCGTGATCATCCTCGTGAACATCTGGATCGGGATCCCCTTCAACTTCATGATCATCCAGTCCGGCCTGCAGTCCCTCCCCACCGACGTGCACGAGGCCGCGGCCGTCGACGGCGCCGGCTGGTGGCGCGAGCTGTTCAGCGTGACGATCCCGATGCTCCGCGAGAGCCTGTTCGCGGTCGTCATGCTCGGCGTGATCGGCACGCTCAAGGTCTTCGACTTCGTCTGGATCATGACGAGCGGTGGCCCCGCGAACGGCACGATGCTGCCCGGCCCGCTCGCTTATCAGCAGGCGTTCGTCGCGTTCAACTACGGACGCGGCTCGGCGGTCATCATCCTGACGGTCCTGCTCATGATCGTGCTCGCGGTCATCTACGTGCGGGTGACGACCCCGCGCAGTCCGGTGCCGGGCGGGGTCTTCCGACCGCGCCGGCAGAAGGAGGTCGCCCGATGAGGACCACGCGCTCCGACATCGCGGGCCGCATCCTGCTGGTGCTGGCGATCCTGGCGATCCTCGTGCCGGTCTACTGGCTCGTGAAGTCCGCCTTCTCGAACCAGGCGGGGCTGTTCGCCGACCCGCCGCAGTTCGTGCCGACGCCGCCGACGGTGCAGGGCTTCGCCGACATCCTGCCGACCCTCGGCCCGTCGCTCGGCGTGAGCGCGATCATCGCGATCGGCTGCGTGATCCTGACGCTCGTGATCGCGATGCCGACCGCCTACGGGCTGTCGCTGCTCGCCGGCGGGCGCGGCTCGGGCGTCTCGCGGTTCGTGGTGCTGTCCACGCTCATGTTCCCGAGCATCATGTTCGTGATCCCGCTCTACAACCTCTTCTACCTGACCGGGATCCTCAACACGATGGGCGCGCTGATCATCGCGGACAGCATTTACGCGGTGCCCCTCGGGATCGTGGTCTGCTACACGTACTTCACGACGATCCCGGCCGAGATCACCGAGGCGGCGGTCGTCGACGGCGCCTCGCCGCTGCGGGTCTTCCTGCGGATCATCGTGCCGCTCGGCATGCCGGCGATCGCCACGACGGCGATCTTCGCGTTCCTGTTCGGGTGGGGCGACTTCCTGTTCGCGGTCACGTTCGGCGCGGGCCGCGGGCTCGCTCCGGCGTCGATCGCGGTGTCCGGGCTGATCCAGGGCACCTCGGGCGTGACCCCGTGGCCGGCCGTCATGGCCGGAGCGGTCATGCTCTGCCTCCCCGCGCTCGTCGCGGTCCTCTTCGCCCAGCGGTTCATCACCGGGGGCCTGTCGGCGGGAGCCGTGAAGTGACGATGCGCGCGTGGGTCATGTCGGGGATCGACGAGGGCGGTGTCGCCGACGTGCCCGACCCCGAGTACGGCGACTACGACGCCGAGATCGAGATGCTCGTCTGCGGCATCTGCTCGAGCACCGACAAGATGCTGCGCCGCGGCACGTTCCGCATGGGCGTCACGTACCCGAGCGTCCTCGGGCACGAGTCGGTCGGTCGCGTCGTACGGGTCGGCGACAGGGTGCGCGGCATGGCGGTCGGCGACCTCGTGACGCGACCGAGCGCCTACCGCCCGGCGGTCGCCCCGATCGACCAGTACTGGGGCGGGTTCGCCGAGCGCGGGATCGTGACCGACTGGGCGGCCGCCCTCGCGGACGGCGCCGATCTCGGCACTCCGCGCTCCGACCAGGTCGTGCTGCCCGGCGCCACCGACCCGGCGCTCGCCTCCCTCGCGATCAGCCTGAGCGAGACCTACAGCGTCGCCGTGCGGCACGATCTGCTCGGCAAGACGGTCGCCGTGATCGGCACCGGGATCGCGGGGCTGTCGTTCCTGATCTACGCACGGCTCCTCGGCGCGGCCACGGTCCTGGCCGTCGGTCGGCGGACCGAGCGCCTCGCGCTCGCGACGGACCTCGGCGCCGACGTCGTCGCGCTCGCCGACGAGGCGGAGGCGACGGCCGCGGGGCTCGGCGGCGTCGATCTGGTCTTCGAGGCCTCCGGTCAGGCCGCGATGACCGCTGCGGCGTATCGCTGGGTGAACGCCGGCGGCAAGGTCGTCGTGTACAGCGCGCCCGACACCCCGGCCGAGATCGACCTCTTCAGCGGCCCGCGCGACGTCGACCTCACGGTCGCGAGCACGCACGAGGCGGCGGTGCTGCCGCAGATGGTCCGGCTCGTCGAGACCGGCGCGATCGACGCCTCCGCGTTCCTCACCCACCGCTACGCCTTCGACGACATGCGGCGGGCCTTCGACGAGATCGCGCACGGCGACGTCGTCAAGGCCGTCGTCGACCTCCGCTGACCGACCCTCGATCCCCCTGCAGGAAGGACATCCATGAGCACCGACACCGCCGAGCGCCTGACCGGGCGCGCGCTCGTCGCCGAGGAGGGCGGCCGGTTCGCGTTCCGCGAGATCGAGACGGCGCCGCTGACGCCGGAGACGATCGGCATCAGGACCGCCTGGTCCGGCGTGAGCTTCGGCACCGAGTTCGCGGTCCTCCGCGGCAAGCTCGACTGGGGTCCGTTCCCGCTCGTGACCGGGTACATGGGCGCGGGCGAGGTCACCCACGTCGGCAGCGCGGTCGAGGGGTACGCCGTCGGCGACCGGGTCTACTACCGGCGCAACGCGGAGCTCCGGGATGCCGCCACGGGTGAGTCGCTCAACTGCGCGTCCGGCGCGCACGCCTCCGTCGCGGTGCTCGACCCGACCGGCACGCACGGCGCCGCGCACATCCCCGACGACGTGCCGGACGACGTCGCGAGCATGTTCGTGCTCCCCGCGGTCGGTCTGACCGGCGTCAATCAGGCCGAGGTCGCGGTCGGCGATCGCGTCGTCGTCATCGGCGTCGGGATGATCGGTCTCGCCGTCGTCGCGGCCGCGGTCGCCCGAGGCGCGCGCGTGCTCGCGATCGACGTGCGCGACTCCTCCCTCCAGGTCGCGTCGCACCTCGGCGCGCACCACACCTTCAACGCCCGGTCGGGCGACGCGGAGGAGGTCGTCCGCTCGGTCTTCGGCGACGACGGCGTCGACTTCGTCTTCGAGTCGACGGGCCTCAAGGACTCGATCGACCAGGGCATCCGGATGCTGCGCCAGTTCGGCGCGTTCGTCTGGCAGGGCAACTACGGCGAGGGCACGGTGTCGTTCACCTTCCTCGAGGCGCACCAGCGCCGGATCCGCATGGTGTTCCCGTGCGACGACGGGTACCGGCCGGCGCGCGAGGCGATCATGACCTCGCTGAGCGCCGGGTGGCTCGACTGGGGCGCGACGTTCACCGACCGCATCGCGGTGGACGACGCTCCCGCCTTCTACTCCCGCATCTACTCCGACGGCCTGGGCGACACGCTCGGCGCCTCCCTCGACTGGACCCGATAGGACATCGCCATGAAGGACCTCACCCGCTCACCCGACTACGCCGAGCTCGTCCACCCCACCCCCGACTGGTTCCACGACGCCAAGCTCGGGATCTTCATCCACTGGGGTCTCTACTCGACGCCCGCGTGGGCCGAGCCGACCGGCGAGCTCGGCACGATCGAGCCGCGCACCTGGATGGCGCACAACCCGTACGCCGAGTGGTACTACAACACGATCCGGATCCCCGGCAGCCCGGCGGCGCAGCATCACCAGGAGGTGTACGGCGGCCGCCCCTACGACGACTTCCTCGAGGAGTGGACGGCCGAGTCGTTCGACGCCGACGCGCTCCTCGCCGCGATCAAGGCGACCGGCGCGCGCTACGTCGTGCCGACCACCAAGCATCACGACGGCGTCACGCTCTGGGACGCGCCCGACACGAACGGTCGCAACACGGTCGCGCGCGGACCGCGGCGCGACCTGATCGGCGAGCTCGCGACGGCGACGCGCGCCGCCGGCCTCCGATTCGGCGTCTACTACTCGGGCGGGCTCGACTGGAATTTCGACCGCAGCATCCCGGCGATCGACGACGACATCGACGACGCCCACCGGCCGCTCGGCGCGGACTACGCGGAGTACGCCTACCGCCACGGCATCGACCTCATCGACCGCTACCGTCCCGACATCTTCTGGAACGACATCGAGTGGCCGGATGCCGGCAAGGCCCCCGGCACCGCCTACAGCCTGCTCGACCTGTACCGCCGCCTCTACGCGGCCAACCCGGAGGCCGTCGCGAACGACCGCCAGGGCGACACCCACTGGGACTACCGCACCGGCGAGTACGAGATCGCGGCCCAGAACGAGCCGGGCGAGGCATGGGAGCAGTGCCGCGGCATCGGCTACTCGTTCGGCTACAACCAGCTCGAGGACGAGCGGCAGCTGCTCTCGGGCCCGGATGCCGTCCGCATGTTCGTCGACGTCGTGTCGCGCGGCGGGAACCTGCTCCTCAACATCGGGCCGACCGCGGCCGGCCTCATCTCCGAGCTCCAGCAGCGCACGCTCACGCACCTCGGCGACTGGAACGCCGCCAACGGCGAGGCGATCTTCGGCAGCCGCATGCTGTCGGGCGACGCCCCGCGGGCGACGGGCGACGGCTGGGTCCGCTGGACCGCGCAGGACGGCACCGTGTACGCGTTCGTCGAGCCGGGCACGACGACGGTCGAGGGGGTCGACGACGCGATCGACGCCGGATCCGCGACGGCTCTCGACGGGACACCGGTCACGGTCGCGCGCGACGGCGCGACGCTGACCTTCGAGACCGGCACCCCGGCCCTCGACGGTCCCGTCGCGGTGAAGTTCTCGGCGCGCTGATCCGGCTCAGTCGGCGGGCCGCGGCCGCAGGGTCGTGAGCCCGCCGTCGACGTCGAGCGCGACGCCGGTCGTCGACGCGGACGTCGGGCTCGCGAGGTAGGCGATCGCGAGAGCCAGCTCCTCCGGTGCCACGAGCCGGCCGTGCGGCTGGCGCGCCTCGAGCGCCGCGCGCTCGGCGACCGGGTCGTCGGCCGCCGCGAGCAGCCGGCCGATCCACGGGGTGTCGGCCGTGCCCGGGCAGACGCAGTTCACGCGGATGCCCTCGCGCAGGTGGTCGGTCGCCATCGCGAGGGTGAGCGAGAGCACCGCGCCCTTCGAGGCGGAGTACAGGGCGCGCTGCGGCAGGCCGTTCCTGGCCGCGATCGACGAGGTGTTCACGATCGCCGCCGCGGGCGAACGCCGCAGGTGCGGGAGCGCGGCGGCCGCGACGCGCGCCATGCCGACCACGTTGATGTCGAGCACGCGCGCCCACTCCGCGTCGTCGTTGTCGGCGACCGTGCCGGCGGCGCCGATCCCCGCGTTGTTGACGACGACGTCGAGCCGCCCGAGGTCGCGTACGACGGCCTCGACCGCCGCGTCGACCGAGGCGCGGTCGGTCACGTCGCATTCATACGCGCGGTGCGCGGGATCCGCTCCGGCGATGTCGCGGTCGAGCACCGCCACCCGCGCCCCGCGCTCGTGCAGCAGCGCCGCGGTCGCCTTGCCGATGCCGGAGGCGCCGCCCGTGACGATCGCCACCAGTCCGTCGAAGTCCCTGCTCATGCCTGCATCAGCTCCTGTCGTGCCGTTCCGGATGGTGGATGCCGAGCTGGACGATACCGCCGGTTCGGGCGACGAGGGGGGTCGCCTGCCTGCGGGACCCCGACGCGGACCGCCGCGAGGCGGACCGTACGATGACGGGATGGCAGCAGCCGAACCGGGCCGCGGAGCGCGCTCGCAGGTCGAGGTCGTCATCGACGGCGTGACCGCGATGCTGACCTCCGGCGAGCTCGTGGCCGGCACCCGGCTGCCGGTCGAGAAGGACCTCGCCGAGCGCTTCGGCGTCTCGCGCGGCTCGCTGCGGGAGGCGGTGCGCGCGCTGGCGATCCTCGGCGTCGTCGAGACGCGGCAGGGGGACGGCAGCTACGTGACGTCCCTCGAGCCGGCGCGGCTGCTCCGTCCGCTGCGCTTCTTCGCCGACCTGGAGCTGCCGGGGACGGCGGGGCAGCTGCTCGGCATCCGCCGCGTGCTCGAGATGGAGACCGTCTCGGTCGCCGCGGTCGCGATCGGCGAGGACGACCTGGCCCGCCTCGAGGCGCTGCTCGACGGCGTCGAGGAGCAGGCGCGCGAGGACGGCGGCGACGTCGAGGCGTTCATCGACGCGGACGCCGCGTTCCACACCGCGATCGCGGAGGCGGCCGGCAACCGGGCGCTCGCCGCGCTCGTGCAGTCGCTCGTCGGCCGCACGCAGCGCGCGCGACTGTGGCGCGCGGTGGCCGAGCGCGGCGCGGTCGCGGCGACGCAGGCGGAGCACCGCGCGATCCTGCGGGAGCTGCGCCGGCACGATCCGGAGCGCGCGCGCATCCGCATGGCGGTCCACCTGCTGGGGGTCGAGGAGTTCGCGCGCGAGCACGAGGGCGAGCCCGCGGTCGGCGACGAGGCCGGCCCGGCGGAGGCGCCCGCCGGCTGAGCGCCGCGTCACGCGCCCGCCGGGTCGACGAGCAGACCCTCGGCGACGAGGTCGGCCCACAGCGCCTCGGGGATCTCCGCCTCGAGCCGGGCGACGCCGCTCCGCAGCTGATCGGCGGTGCGCGTGCCGAGCACGACCGAGACGACGGCCGGATGCCGCAGCGGGAACTGCACCGCCGCCTCCGGCAGCGTGACCCCGTGCCGCTCGCACACCGCGGCGATCGCGCGCGCCCGGGCGATGACGTCGGTCGGCGCCGTGTCGTAGTCGTAGCTCGCGTCGTCGGCGACGGTCTCCCGGCTGAGCAGCCCCGAGTTGTAGACGCCGGCGGCGACGATCGCGACCCCGCGCTCCAGCGCGAGCGGCAGCAGCTCGTCGGCCGCGCCCTGCTCGAGGAGCGTGTACCGGCCCGCGCACATCAGGATGTCGACGTCGCAGCGGCGCACGAACTCCGCGAGCATCTCCGCCTGGTTCATGCCGGCGCCGATCGCGCGGATCACGCCCTGATCCCGCAGCTCGACGAGCGCGCCGACGCCGGTCGTCGACGCGGCCTCCCCGTGATCGTCGGGATCGTGCAGGTAGGCGATGTCGATCCGGTCGAGGCCGAGTCGGGTGAGCGAGTCGTCGATCGAGCGGAGGATCCCGTCGCGGCTGAAGTCCCAGCGCCGGCGGACGGTCGGCTCGACGACGAACATCTCGTCGGGCTCCGCCTCGCCCGACGGGTTCGGCTCCAGGATCCGGCCGACCTTGGTCGAGAGCAGGAACTCGTCGCGCGGCCGATCGCGCAGGGCGACCCCGAGCCGTCGCTCCGAGAGTCCGAGCCCGTAGTGCGGAGCCGTGTCGAAGTACCGGACCCCGGCATCCCAGGCGGCGTCGATCGCGGCGGTCGACGCCGCCTGGCTCGTCTCCCGGTTCAGGTTCCCGAACTGCGCGGCACCGAAGCCCAGCTCCGTGATCGGGGTGCCGTCGGGCAGCGTGCGTCGTCGCACAGGGCCTCCCTTCGCCATGACAAGGTTAGATCAATCAGCCCCGCAGCGCGCTATCAGGCACCAAGATGGAGCCAGGGACACCGATAGGTTGGATGAATCCGGAGGTGGCGGCATGCGCGTCACGATGCACTCGATCATCGCGGAGGGCCGCGAGCTCGGCTACGAACAGGCGCACGAGCGGATCCCCGACGACCTCGTGGCGAGCTTCGCGCGCGTCGGCATCCGCGAATGGACGATCTGGCGCAGCGGCCGCGACCTCTTCCACCTGGTCGAGGCCGACGACGTCGCCGCGTCGCTCGCCGCGCTCGCGGGCGATCCCGCCGACGAGCGCTGGCAGGCCCTCATCGGTCCGTTCGTCGAGCGCTTCGTGACGGTCGGCGACGGGCCGGCCGGGCGGTTCGTGCCGCGGGTCTGGGACCTCGCGACGCAGCGCGACGGCTAGCCCTGCTGCTCGCGGAGCTCCGCCATCCAGTCGGCCGGCACGCGATCGGCCGGCCCCGGAACGGTCTGCGAGCCCGGGTGCTCGGTGGCGGGGGCGAGCTCCGGGCCGTCGAGCTCGACCTCGTCGCGGTAGTCCCAGTACCAGGTCTCGCCCGGCTCGAAGCTCTGCATGTAGCGGTGGCCGGTCGCCCGGGCGTGCGCGGTCGCGTGCTTGTGGAGGGAGCTGTCGCAGCATCCGACGTGCCCGCACGCCGCGCAGCGGCGCAGGTGGAACCACCACGCGCCGTCGGCGTCGCACTCCACGCAGCCGGTGCCGCTCGGCGCCATGGCGGGGTCGATCCGGTCGTCCCACTGCGGCTGCGCGTCCATGGCCGCCAGCCTAGGCAGCGGGCGCGGGGCCGGTCGAGGCGCGCGGCACGAACAGCGCGGTCGGTTCCGTGGGCACCCGGGACCCGGCCGCCGCGGTCGGGTCGATGCGCTGCAGCAGCCGCAGGAACACGCCCTCGCCCTGCATCATGAAGTCGAGCCGGATCGTCGTGAGCGGCGGGCGGAGGTACGCCGCCTCGGGGATGTCGTCGACCCCGGCGACCGACATGTCCTGCGGCACCCGGATGCCCCGCTCGTCGAGGGCGCGCAGGGCGCCGAGCGCCATCTGGTCGTTCGACGAGACGATCCCGGTCACGCCCGGGGGGAGCCGGGCGATCGCGGCGTATCCCGAGGCGGACGACCAGTCGCCCTGGAGCGTGTCGGCCGACTCCAGCCCGTGGCGCGCGACGGCCGTCCGGTAGAACGCCTCGCGGTTGCGGGCCGCCACCCAGCCGCCAGGCCCCGCGATGTGGACGAGCCGCCGATGCCCGAGCGCGGCCAGGTGCCCGACGGCCTCGTCGATGGCGACGGCGATCGACTGCTCCACGGGGCCGCCGCCGTCCTCGTCGATCGAGAGCTCGACCGGCACGCGGAACCGCGCCTGCGCGTATGCGTCGGCCATGTCGTCCGTCGAGGCGAACACGATGATGCCGGCGAGGTCGTGCTGCGTCATGAGCTCGAGGCTCTCCTCGATCGCGTCGCGATCGGTCGTGTCGAGCGTCACGATGTCGAGCACGTAGCCCGTGCGCCGGGCCGCGGCCGCGGCGCCCTGCACGATGCGGCTCGGACCGACCTGCTCGAACTCGTGCATGACCGCGCCGACCCGGTGCGAGCGACCGGTGATGAGGGAGCGGGCGGTGAGGTTCGGCCGGTAGTCGAGCGTGTCGAGCGCCAGCTGCACGCGCTCGCGGGTCTCGGGGCGGATCCCCTCGAAGCCGCGGAGCATGCGGGTGACCGTCGCATGCGAGACGCCGGCGAGCCGGGCGACGTCGTAGATCGTGGCGGCCTTGGTGACGTCGGTGTCGTTCCCACGGGCGTCGTTCATCGTGGCGCGACCCTATCGGGCGGGATCGCGCCCAGGTGTTGCGCACGGCGGCGGGCGTCGGTTACGGTCATGGCACTCACTGGATGTTAGCGACAACATCGCAAATGTTGTCGATAACATCTCCGGTCCACGAGCTCGATTGGTCGACGATGACTGCTGCCCCCCGGTTCTCCGGCGTCCTCTACGGGGCGGCGTACTATGCCGAGTACCAGCCCGTGGAGCGCACCGAGCGCGACCTCGACCTCATGCAGGAGGCGGGCTTCACCGTCATCCGGGTGGGCGAGTCGGTGTGGTCGACGTGGGAGCCGCACGAGGGCGAGTTCGACCTGGAGTGGCTGCTGCCCGTGCTCGACGGGGCGCATGCGCGGGGGATCGGCGTCATCCTCGGCATGCCCACCTACGCGGTCCCGATGTGGCTGGCCCGCCGCCACCCCGAGATCGCCGCGGAGAGCGCGACCGGCCGGCGGGTGCCCTGGGGCGGTCGCCAGGAGATGGACCAGAGCCACCCCGCCTACCGGTTCTACGCCGAACGCATCGTGCGCAAGGTGACCGAGCGCTACGCCGACCACCCGGCCGTCATCGGCTACCAGGTCGACAACGAGCCGGGCCTGCTGCTGCCGCACAACGAGGGCGTGTTCCAGCGCTTCGTCGACTGGCTGAGGGCCCGCTACGGCACGGTCGAGGCGCTCAACGAGGCGTGGGGCCTCGTCTACTGGTCGCACCGCCTCTCCGACTGGGCCGACCTCTGGCGCCCCGACGGCAACTACCAGCCGCAGTACGACCTCGAGTGGCGGCGCTTCCAGTCGACGCTCGCGACGGAGCTCATGCGCTGGCAGGCGGACGTCGTGCGCGAGTACGCCCGCGCCGACCAGTTCATCACCACGTGCGTCTCGTACCCGCGCCCCCAGGTCGCCGACGACGAGCTCGTCGAACCGCTCGACGTGGTCGCGGGCAACCCGTACTACAAGATGCAGGACGGCCTCGACCAGCCCGGCAGTGCCGAGTCGCCCGAGCGCTGGTGGCACGCGAGCGTGTGGGCGCTGCACCTGTGGGGCGACCGCGCGTGGTCCTCGGCCGACTGCCAGTACCTCGTGACCGAGACCGACGCGCAGTCCATCGGCGGTCCGTGGACCAACTTCCCGCCCTATCCGGGTCAGCTGCAGCAGGCGGCGTTCGCGCTGCTCGCGCGCGGCGGCCGGATGGTCGAGTACTGGCACTGGCACACGCTCCACTTCGGCACGGAGACCTACTGGGGCGGCGTGATCCCGCACAGCGGCGAGCCGGGGCGCATCTACCGCGAGGTCGCGCAGATCGGCGCGGCGTTCGCGGCCATCGGGAGCGCGCTCGACGCGTACGTGCCCGACGCGGACGTGCTGATGCTCTACTCCACCGACACGAAGTGGTCGTTCCAGGGGTACTCGGCGCTCGCGGCCGCGGACGGCGGTCCCGACCGGAACGCCTACGAGCACATCTTCGACGCCTACTACCAGGGCCTGTTCGAGGCGGGCGCGCAGGTGCGGATCCAGCACGTGAAGCGCTTCCTCGCGACGCCGGTCGAGGAGCTCGTGCGGCGCCACCCCGTGCTCGTGGCGCCGGCGCTGTATGTGGCCGGCGACGACGTGCTCGCGCATCTCCGCGCGTACGCCGAGGCCGGCGGGCACCTCGTGCTCGGCATCCGCACCGGCTACGGCGACGAGCTCGGCCGCGCCCGGTGGGAGGTCGCGCCCGCGCGCTTCACCGACGCGGCGCGGCTGCGCTACGACGTCTACAGCACCCTCGAGGCGGAGCTGCCCGTGACGTCGGCGGGCGTGCTGGAGCTCGAGGACGGTGCGGCGGGCGGTCGCTGGGTCGACGTGCTCGAGGTCGACGGCGCCGAGGTCCTCGCCCGGTTCGCGGCGAACGAGCTCGGAGCCGACGCCGCCCTCACGACCGCGTCCTTCGGCACCGGCCGGGTCAGCTACCTGCCCACGGTGCCGAACCCCGCGCTCGCCCGCAGCGTCGCGCGCTGGCTCGTGCCCGACCGCGCGAACCTCGCGTGGTCCGCCGGCGAGACCGTCTCGGTCGTCACCGGCGTCTCCGCGGGACGGCGCATCGCGTTCGTCTCCAACTGGTCCTCCGTCCCGAGCGAGGTCGTCGTGCCCGCCGGGATGCGCGACCTCGTCTCCGGTGCGCGGCACGCGGCCGGATCCCCCCTGCTCCTCGCGCCGCGGTCCGCCGTCGTGCTCGAGGCGACGGACTCCTCGGCCGAGTAGTCCGGTCCTTCACCGAAAGAGATCCATGAGAAGCGCACGCAAGACAGCAACGTTGCTGGGAGGGGTCGCGGTGGTCGCCGCGCTCGCGCTCGCCGGCTGCTCTCCCTCCACCGGCTCGGGCGACTCCAGCGGTCCCGTGAGCCAGGCCGACATCGACAAGGCGATGAACACGCCGACGACGATCACCTTCTGGAGCTGGGTGCCCGACCTCAAGAACGAGGTCGCCCTGTTCGAGAAGAAGTACCCCAAGATCAAGGTCAACACGGTCAACGTCGGATCCGGCGCCGACCAGTACACGAAGCTCCGCACGGCCCTGAAGGCCGGCAAGGGCGCGCCCGACGCGGTGCAGATCGAGTACCAGTACATCTCCTCGTTCCGCCTCACCAACAGCCTCGAGGACCTGTCGAAGTACGGCGCCGACAAGCTGGGCAGCGAGTACGTCGACTGGGTGTGGAACCAGGTGTCGGACGGCGGCGTGTGGGGCATCCCGCAGGACTCCGGCCCGCTCGGCAACCTGTACCGGACCGACATCATGCAGCAGGCCGGCGTGACCGACCCGCCGAAGACGTGGGACGAGTACGCCGCCGACGCGCAGAAGGTGAAGGACAACACCAGCTCCTACATCTCGAACCTGCCCGGCAACGACCCCGGCCAGATGGTCGGCTTCTTCTGGCAGGCCGGCGCCAAGCCGTTCGGCTACGACGGCAAGAAGAGCGTCAAGATCGACCTCGACAGCGCCGACACCCAGAAGGTCGTCTCCTACTGGAACGACCTGATCCAGAAGGGCCTCGTCTCGACCGACGCGGACTTCAACGACAACTGGTACCAGGGCTTCAACTCGGGCAAGTACGCGGGCTGGCCGTCGCCGGCCTGGGCCCCGGTGTTCCTGCAGGGCTCGGCCAAGGCGACCGCGGGCAAGTGGGCCGCGGCGAAGATCCCGCAGTGGAACGCCGGCGACGACGTCTCCGGCAACTGGGGCGGCTCGGGCGACTCGGTGCTGAGCTCCTCGCAGCACAAGATCGCGGCGTACGAGCTGATCAAGTTCATCAACAACGACAAGGAGTCGACGCTCCAGTTCGCGAACAAGCAGTTCCTGTTCCCGACCCTGAAGTCGACGCTCGCGGACCCGTCGTTCGTGGACCTGAAGTCGGACTTCTACGGCGGCCAGCAGGTCAACAAGCTGTTCACCGGCATCTCCGACACCGTCGACGTCAAGTTCGAGTGGCTGCCCTTCATGGACTACGTCTACTCGAGCTACAACGACACCCTCGGCAAGGCGATCTCCGACAAGACCGACCTCAAGAAGGGACTGACGGACTGGCAGACCGCGGTCGTCGCGTACGCCAAGAAGCAGGGATTCACGGTCACCCAGTGACCCCCCGCGGGGGTCGGGACCTCACCGTCCCGGCCCCCGCATCCCACGACATCCATCCGTCGAAGGAGATGCGATGACCGCAGCACCCGCCCTCGCCGCCGTCCGGCCGCCGCGACGCAGACGCGCCACCCCCGCCAAGCGCCGCCAGTGGATCGCGGCCTACGTCCTGATCATCCCGTTCCTCGTCGTGTTCATCGCGATGCTGGTCGTGCCGCTCGTCTACTCCGGGTGGCTCAGCCTCTTCACGAGCCAGCTCATCGGAGGCCAGCAGTTCGCGGGCCTCACCAACTACGTCAACGCGGTCACCGACCCGAAGTTCCTCTCGAGCGTCGGGCGCATGGGGCTGTTCCTGCTCGTGCAGGTGCCGATCATGCTCGCGCTGGCCCTCTTCTTCGCGCTCGCGCTCGACAGCAACCGGGTGCGCGGCAAGCGCTTCATCCGGCTCGCGATCTTCGTGCCGTACGCGGTCCCGAGCGTCGTCGCGACGCTCATGTGGGGCTACCTCTACGGCAAGGACTTCGGGCCGATCTCGCAGTTCTTCCAGGCGATCGGGCTGGGAACGCCCGACCTGCTCTCGAACCAGACGATCTTCGGCTCGCTCGTCAACATCGTCACGTGGGAGTTCGTCGGCTACAACATGATCATCCTGTACGCGGCCCTGCGGACCATCCCCGCCGAACTGCTCGACGCGGCCGAGGTCGACGGCGCGGGCGCGTGGCGGACCGCGTGGAGCGTGAAGATCCCGGCGATCCGTCCGGCGATCCTCCTCACCGTGATCTTCTCGATCATCGGCTCGTTCCAGCTCTTCAACGAGCCCAACCTCCTCCACGGCGTCGCGCCGAACGTGATCGGCACGAGCTACACGCCGAACCTCTACGCGTTCAACGTCGCGTTCGTGAACCAGGACGTCAACTACGCGGCATCGCTCGCCTTCATCCTCGGGATCGTCATCATGATCGTGTCGTACGTCGTGCAGCTCAGCACCAACCGGGCGGAGCGGAACCGATGACCGCGGTGGCGACGGCGCGGCCCGCGGCCGGCGCGGCGACCCGCGCGAAGGGGCGCAAGCGCCGGGCCGTGGCGCGCGACGACCGGCGGAGCACGCTCCTCTCGATCGTCATGTGGCTCGCGGCGGCGTACTTCCTGCTCCCGCTCGTGTGGCTCCTCATCTCGGCCACCAAGACCACGGGCGACCTGTTCTCGACGTTCGGGTACTGGTTCGCGCCCCACTTCGGGCTGTGGGACAACATCGTGCGCACCTTCACGTACGAGGACGGCGCGTTCGGGCGGTGGATCCTCAACACGATCCTGTACGCGGGCGCCGGCTCGATCGGCGCGACGATCCTGTCGACGATGGCCGGCTACGCGTTCGCGAAGTACGAGTTCCCGGGCGGCAAGGCGATCTTCAGCGTCGTGCTCGGGTCGATCATGATCCCGCTGACCGCGCTCGCGATCCCGACGTACCTGCTGTTCTCGGGCGCCGGCCTCACGGACACCCCGCTCGCGGTCATCATCCCGTCGCTCATCAGCCCGTTCGGCGTCTACCTCATGCGGGTGTACGCGGCGGACTCGGTGCCCGACTCGATCCTCGAGGCGGCGCGCGTCGACGGCGCGGGCGAGGGCCGGATCTTCCTGCAGGTCGCGCTGCGCCAGCTCGGCCCCGGCATCGTCACGGTGTTCCTGTTCGCGCTCGTCGCGACCTGGAACAACTACTTCCTGCCGCTCATCATGCTGAACTCGTCGCAGTTCTTCCCGCTCACGGTCGGGCTCGCGCACTGGCAGGCCACCGCCACCAACCCGAGCGGCGGCAACACCCCGCTGTTCGACATCGTCATCACGGGCTCGGTGATCTCGGTGCTGCCGCTCGTCGCGGCGTTCCTCTACCTGCAGCGCTACTGGCAGTCGGGCCTCGGCACCGGCGCCGTGAAGGGATGACCGACCGCATGGCGATGGACCGGCTCTGGTACGGCGGCGACTACAACCCGGAGCAGTGGCCGAGCGACGTGTGGGACGACGACGTGCGTCTCATGCAGCGGGCGGGGGTCACGGTCGCGACCGTCGGGGTGTTCTCGTGGGCGCTGCTGGAGCCCGAGGACGGGCGGTTCGAGTTCGCGTGGCTCGACGACGTCCTCGATCGGCTGCACGCGGGCGGGATCCGCGTCGACCTCGCGACGGCGACCGCCTCGCCGCCGCCGTGGCTCGTGGCGGAGCACCCCGACATCCGCCCGGTCACGGCCGACGGCGTGCCGCTCGGGATCGGGAGCCGGCAGTCCTACTCGCCGAGCTCGGCGACCTACCGCCGCTACGCCGACCGCCTGGTGCGCGCGATCGCGGAGCGCTACGGATCGCATCCCGCGCTCGAGGCGTGGCACGTGAACAACGAGCTCGCGTGCCACGTGCGGCACGACTACTCGGCGGAGTCGGGGGCGGCGTTCCGCGCCTGGCTGGAGGCGAAGTACGGCTCGATCGACGAGCTGAACCGGGCGTGGGGCACGGCCTTCTGGTCGCAGCACTACGGCTCGTTCGCGCAGGTCGAGCCGCCGCGCGCGATGCCGACCTTCGTCAACCCGACGCAGGCGCTCGACTGGGACCGGTTCTCGTCCGACGCGTGGCTCGGGGTGTACCGGGCCGAGGCCGCGATCCTGCGCGCGGTCGCGCCGGGCGTGCCGATCACGACGAACTTCATGGGGTTCTTCCCGGGCGCCGACTACTGGGCCTGGGCGGAGGAGATGGACGTCGTCTCCGACGACCACTACGTCGACCCGGCCGATCCGGCGGCCGCCGCGTTCGCGGCGATGACGCGCGACCTCATGCGCTCGCTCGCCGGGGGCGCCCCGTGGATCCTCATGGAGCAGTCCACGAGTGCCGTGAACTGGCGCGCGCGCAACGCGCCCAAGCCTCCCGGCATGCACCGGGCGCTGTCGCTGCAGGCGGTCGCACGCGGCGCGGACGGGATCATGCAGTTCCAGTGGCGGCAGTCCGCGGCGGGCGCGGAGAAGTTCCACTCGGGCATGCTGCCGCATGGCGGCGAGGACACGCGGGTGTTCCGCGAGACGGTCGCGCTCGGGTCGGAGCTCGCGGGGCTGGCGGACGTCGTCGGGTCGCGGCTGTCGGCGCGGGTCGCGATCCTCTTCGACTGGGACAGCTGGTGGGCCCACGAGCAGCAGGCGACCCCGTCGCGCATCGACTACGTGCGCACGGTGTTCCGGTGGTACCGGGAGCTGTGGCGGCGCGGGGTGCTCGTCGACTTCGCCCGACCGGAGGCACCGCTCGACGCCTACGACGCGGTCGTCGTGCCGGCGGCGGTCGTGCTGACGCCGGCCGCGCGGCAGGAGCTCGCCCGGTTCGCGCACGACGGCGGGCGCCTTCTCGTCACGTACCAGAGCGCGATCCTCGATGAGGACCTGCACGTTGTGCTGGGCGGCTACCTCGGTGAGCTGCGGGAGACGCTCGGCCTCCGGGTCGAGGAGTTCGCGCCGCCGGCCGAGCCGTCGCTGAGCGGCGGGCCGGTGCCGTCGCTGTCGATCGCGGGGCTCGCTGCGGGCGACGCGCATGCGTGGGGCGAGGTCGTGCGCACGACCGGCGCCGAGGTCCTCGCGACGTTCACGGGCGGCATGCTCGACGGGATGCCGGCGATCACCCGCCACGCGACCGGCAGCGGGACCGCGTGGTACGTCGCCACCGAGCCGGACGACCTCGCGGCGGTGCTCGACGCGGTGCTCGCGGGCACCGGCGTCGCGCCCGCGACCGCGCCGCCCGCCGACGTCGAGATCGTCGAGCGCGGCGGCCGCCGCTTCGTGCTGAACCACGGGGACGCGCCGGTCGTCGTCGACGGCGTCGAGATCGAGGGGCACGGCGCGGTCGTCGCCTGAGGTCCGTGTCGAAACGACGGCAGGATCGGTGCGCCGAGGCCCCGGAGCGCTCGGCCGACCGCCTCAGCCGTCGTTGTCGACGCGGGGCCGGGCAGACTGAGGCCGTGCTCCCGTTCGCGCTCGCCTACGACCCGGAGGCGACCGGGAGGGAGGCGGGCCGCGCGCTCCTGCGCCGGCTCGCGGGCGAGCAGCTCGGGGTGGCGCCGGAGGCCGTTCCGCTCACGCAGCGCTGCCCGGACTGCGGCGGCCCGCACGGGCGTCCCGTGATCGACGGAGCCGAGCTCCGGGTGAGCCTCGCGCGCTGCGTCCTCGGTGCGGTCGCCGTCGCGGCGTGGGGCGCGGACATCGGCGTCGACGTCGAGCCGCGCGCGCAGACGCCGGCCCGGCTCGCGGCGATCGCCGAGGTCGCGGGCGGGGCGGGCATCGCCCGCTGGACCGGGGTCGAGGCGGTGCTCAAGGCCGACGGCCGGGGGCTCCGGGTCGATCCGCGGCGGGTGCGCATCGACGGCGACCTCGCGACGATCGACGGCGGGCCGGCCCGGTACCGGATCGTCGAGCCCGAGTTCGACACGCCGATCCAGGTCTGCGTCGCCATCGCCCTTTGAGATGCTGGAACGCATGGAGGACCCCGCTGGCGACGCCGTGCCGCGGGTACGCGCCGAGCGCATCGAGATCCGCCGCAGCCGCGAGGCGATCCTCGCCGCCGCCGAGGCGCACTGGGCCGGCACGAGCAGTGATCCCGCGATGAGCGAGCTCGCACAACTGGCCGGGGTCGGCAACGCGACGCTGTGGCGGCGCTTCGCCTCCATCGACGACGTCGTGCGCGCGCTCTCCGCGCGGCACGTCGAGCTGCTCGACGAGGTCGCCACCGCCACCCTCGCGCAGCCCACGGGGTGGGACGCGATCGTGACCATGGTCACGGGGGTCGCGACGCTCATCGAGGCGCACCCCGCGCTCCCGCGCATCGCGCGTCGGATGGTGGAGCTCGATCCGGCGCGGCGTCCCGGTGCGCAGTGGGAGGACGGGATCGCCCGCATCGTCCAGCGCGCGCACGAGGAGGGCTCGCTCCGGCTCGACGCGGAGGCCAACGACGTGCTGCTGGCGGCCTTCCGCGTCGGCGACTACGGCTACCTCCCCGCGGAGGCCCGCCCCCGCGTCATCGCGCGGCAGGTCGCGATCGTGCTCGACGGTCTCCGCGCCGACGGCGTCCGCCGCGAGCTGCCGGGCGAGGTCATCACGTCCGCGGAGCTGCAGCGGTACTTCCACCAGCCGCTCGACTGAGGCGGGCTACGGGAGCCGTGGCAGCGCCGTCCGGAACAGCCACGCGTCGAGCAGGCCGTCCATCGGCTCGCCCGCGATCTCGGCGGCGAGCGCGCGGAAGTCGTCGGTCGTCGCGGTCGCGTAGGCGAAGCGCGCCGTCCATTCGTGCAGGAGCGCGAAGAACGGCTCGTCGCCGAGCGCGCGCCGGACCGCGTGCAGGGCCAGCGCGCCCCGTTTGTAGACGCGATCGTCGAACATGTCGTCCGGTCCCGGGTCGCCGACGACGATGTCGCGGGGCTCGGCGGCCACGCGACGATGGTGGAGCCGGGCCTGCTCCTCGGCGGACGGGCCGCCGGAGGCCTCCGACCAGATCCACTCGGCGTAGCAGGCGAAGCCCTCGTTGAGCCAGATGTCCTGCCAGCGGGAGAGGCCCACGCTGTTGCCGAACCACTGGTGCGCGAGCTCGTGGGCGATGAGGCGGTCCCAGGTGCCCTGGCCGTCGATGAGGTTCGCGCCGAAGATCGAGGAGGCCTGCGCCTCGAGCGGGATCTCGAGGTCGTCGGCGGTGACGATCATCGTGTACGAGGCGAAGGGATACGGCCCGAACGCCTCCTGGAACGCACGCATCATCTCCCCCACCGGCGCGGTGTCGTCGGCCACCCGCCGGTCGATCTCGCGCGGGTACACGACCGCGCCGGGCACGCCGCTCCAGTCGCGCTCGCCGCGCACGTACCGGCCGATCTGGAGGGTCGCGAGGTAGGTTGCCGTCGGCTCCGGCTGCTCGAAGCGCCAGCGGCCCTTGCCGCTCGCGACGCGGTGCTCGGTGAGGGTGCCGTTCGCGACGACCGTGTAGGCGGGATCCGTCGCCACCCGGATGTCGAACGCGGCCTTGTCGTCGACGCGGTCGTCGCACGGGAACCAGCTCGGCGCCCCCGAGGGCTGCGACGCGACGATGACCCCGTCGGTCAGCTCCTCCCAGCCCACCGTGCCCCAGCGGCTGCGGAGCGGCGCGGGGGCGCCCGCGTACTCCACGACGAGCAGGAAGTCGGTGCCGGCCGGGATCGGCGCGGCCGGCGTGATCGTGAGCTTGTGGCCGGTCTGGCCGTGCTTGGTGCCGCGCTTCGCGTCGAGGCGCACGCGCGTGACCCGGAGCTTGGACGACAGGTCGAGCGTCAGCTTCTTGAGGTCCTGCTGCGCGTGCCCGTGGATCGTCGCGGTGCCGGCGAGACGGTTGGTCGGGATCCGGTAGTCGAGGTCGAGCTCGTAGCGGGACACCCGGTACCCGGCGTTGCCGTGCCCGGGGAGATAGGGATCGGTCATCCGGCGGCCTTCGCGTGGTAGTCCGCGACGGTGACCTCGCGCCAGGGCCCGATCGGGTTGCCGCTCCAGCGACTGCCGACGGGCACGAGCTCGCCGCGCATGACGAGGGAGGCGGGGCCCACGGTGCCGTGCGCGCCGATGCGCGACGCGGGCAGGACCACGCTGTGCGGCCCGAGCGTGGCGCCGGCCTCCAGGGTCACGGTGTCGATGCTCATGATCCGATCATGGAACAGGTGCGTCTGCACCACGCATCCGCGGTTGACCGTGGAGCCGTCGCCCAGGGTGCAGAGGTCGGGCTCGGGCAGCCAGTACGTGTCGCACCAGACGCCCTTCCCGATCTTCGCGCCGAGGGTCCGGAGCCAGAACGCGAGCGCCGGCGTACCGGCCGCGGCCTGCGCGAACCACGGCGCCGCCACCAT
>Ga0247757_10001008_pt1 | contig 20725 bp, 21 predicted proteins | sample UWRJL126311R4_FD_180929 | JGI IMG/M metagenome (GOLD analysis project Ga0247757, IMG submission 180929) | Plant litter microbial communities from Arlington Agricultural Research Station in Wisconsin, United States - UWRJ-L126-311R-4 | ecosystem: Environmental > Terrestrial > Plant litter >...
GCGCGCTCCCATAGCGTCCAAACCCATGGTCTAGATTGCCGTGCTGGGATCACGGCGTAGAAACCAACGCGGCCGGCTGCGCCGTCGTCGCCGCGTGGAAGTGGTACTGAAAGCCCCGCGCGGGGTAGCGTTTCACCCGCCTCGACGCGCGACAGCGATGTCATGCGTGGAGCGGGCGCGCATCGCCATTTCGCGGCCCGCGCGCCGCGGCATGCTTTCTGCTGACGCCTTCTGCTAGAAAACGAGGCGGAGGTGACAGTGCGGGATGTGGGAATGCGCGGCGCGCTCGCGGGCGCACTGATTCTGGGACTGAGCGGCTGTATCGGCGCACCCGGGATCCCCGGTGGGCCCCTCCAAGGCACCGGTGTCTCGTTCAGCGGCTCATACGGCTATGCGCTCTCTCCCGCGCGCGTAACGATGCAATCGACGGAAGACGGTCGGCGCAGCCGCTTTCGCGATGCGGCGGGGGATGCGATGAACATCCCCCTCCTACCGAGTCGCCTCGGGGGTCGCGTCGGCCTGACCGATTGGTTCGATGCGGCCGCGGATTTGTCCATGCTGGACAGCGGCGTGGAGCTACGCGCGGGATTGCCGGAGGGCACGCAGCCCTTCCCCCTGGCTCTGGCCTTCGGGATGCGGCGCGGCAGCTGGGGTGCTCTCGAACGAGAGAATCGCTTTTCCACCGAACAGCGCTTGCGGCTCGAAGCGTACCCGCGGTTGGCGCAGCTCGCCTACGTGCGGTTGAACTTGATCAGCAGTCTCGGCGTCAGCACGGGACGCCGTTACCACCCATTGTATTTGCCGGGGCGCTTTCGGGTACCAGATGACTCGAGCGAGGGGTATCCGGAACTACCACTGGGCCCGGAGATCCTCAGGGAAGAAACGCGCTTGGAAGCCAGCGCCGGGTTCGAGCTTCGGCAGAGGCACTTCTTTGCCAGCGTCGTGCTCATGCCATACGTCGTGACGCACGCGGGGCAAGCGACGGGCGCTTGCGGGCTGTGTGGGAATTGGAAATTCGATAGCTACGACGCGAGCGTCGGCGCTTCGCTGTTCATCTCCGTGGGAGTATCGTTCAACGCAGGGAAACACGAGCCGCCAGAGCGTGGCTCGCGATGATAAGCTGAGAGCCGAGCAGGGAGGACGACATGCTTCGATTGTTAACGTATGCATCCTTGGCAATTTCGATCGCCGCGTTGAGCGCCTGTGGCGGAGGTTCCACGACCGATGACGCGCCACCCAATCAGGAGGCGGCGACGACGGCGGCGCTGTCTTGGCTCGACTTGGTGGACGCCGGTGAGTACGACGAAAGTTGGATCACGGCCGCGGACTTGTTCAAGTCGACGATCAGTGAAAAGGACTGGAATGTGGCGGCGAGCAACGCACGACAGCCGCTGGGCAGACTCGTGACGCGGAAGCTTCAGTCAGCCACCTACCAGACCGAACCGCAAGGGGAGACGGCGGGGGAGTACGTCGTGACCAAGTTCGGCACGGCGTTCGAGAACTTCGACTCCAAGTTCGAGATCGTCACAGCGAGGCTCGAGTCAGACAAGGCCTGGCGAGTGTCCGGCTACTTCATTCGCTAGAGTCCGGCACCCAATGATCGAACCGTTCATCGTGCGCGCGGCCATTTTGGAGGACGCAGACGCCATCCGGGCGCTGTTCGCCGAGGTAGACGACCTGCATCGGGTCCAGGTGCCGTGGCTCTTCCAAAAGCCGCCTACCGAGCCGCGATCGAGCGAGTTTTTCGAACATTTGCTCGCCAATCAGGAGTCGAAGGTTTTCGTCGCCGACACGGGGACAGAGCTGGTCGGGGTGGCGACGGCGCTGATGCGCTCGGCGCCTGATTTCGCGCTATTCATTCATCAGAGTTGGGGCGTGCTCGACAACATCGCCGTCTCGCGAGAACGGCGGAGGCGTGGGGTCGGCGCTGCGCTCATGCGTGAGGCCGAACACTGGGTTCGGGCTCGAGGCGCGAATTGGATCGAACTCGGCGTGTACGAATTCAACCGCGACGCACGCTCATTCTACGAGGCGTTGGGCTACGCGCCCGTGCTGACGAAGCTACGCAAACCCTTGTGATTCTTCTCCGCACCATCGACGCTTTCGGGTGGAACGCAGCGCCGTCGTGATCGGCTGCGCTGCGCCCGCCCGATTGCTCCAACTCCTTGCCATCGCTAGCCCGAACTCACCCGGTCGAGAAGCCAGCGTACGAGTAGTTGTTCGAGTTCGAGTTCGCTCTCCTGGGCCAAGTGCGCGCGCTTCAGATGCATCCCCTCTGCCACGTGATTGTTTCGCATTCGCGCCGCTCGAAAGCGTACGGCCAGCAAAAATGGACGCGCCCTCGCTGTCGCGCCTAGCGACGAATCATTCGAACCGACGGCGCCGTGATGAAACCGGTTGCAGTAGGATCGAACGAATTCAGAATGGCATTCCTGTCGCGATGATGAACCCCGCACGCTCTTGGTTGACTCTCGTCTTCGCGCAGCCGGTGTGCGCGGGGCTCGTGTGGTCGCTCGAGTCACGACCGATCAGGTTGGCAACCTGGTGCCACGTGGGGTTGGCGCGGCTCAGCGATCTGAGCTTCACACTGCTCGTGTTCGCGCTCGCGATACTGGCACTGAGCATTGGGTTGACGTTCGTGACGAACGCATTGCAAAACGCACGATTGAGGGCCGTTTGGCGAGTGGCGTGGGCGGTCGCGCTCTTGTTCGCGGCTCCAGTCAGCACGTTCGCTTATTGGTTCTTCCAGTTGCGCGCCCCACGATGAAAGCCGCCTCCGACGCGTTCGCCAGGTCGGCGAAAGTGGACGCACGGGACGCGACGCCGAAGGCCTCGACGGGGCACGACGAAGCGCGTGACCATCAACCCGGTATCAGCGTTCCAAGAAGCGGATGTCGTCGACCCAAAAGTCGAACGGGGTTTGTTCGGGCCCGACGGCGAACTCGAGTGAGAGCAGTGAGCGCGGGTCGAAGGGGACGACTTGGCCGTAGCCCTTTTGTTTGAGTTCGGCCCAGGTCACGCGTTGCTCTTGCCACTTGTTGCTCAGGGTGAGCGTAGCGCGGTGGGCGTCGTAGCAGTCGTGGGTGCACGAACCGCCGTATTCTTCCGGCGCAATTTGCGTCATTTTCGCGACCACGTTGATTGACCCGCGGCCGCGAGTCCAGAACCGGAGGCCTGCATAGGCGGAGGCGTCGTAGCAACGGCGAGCGCTCAGTTCCGCGGAGAGGAGCGCGCCCCATTTGCTGAATTTTCCGCCACTCACGTGCAGCGCGTACAGGCTCCCACTGCGGCCGCCGGGGATGCGCGACATGGGGAATGGGCTGCGCACGGCGGGTTGTTGTTTGCCGGTGTTGTCGTTGGATGCGCTCCAAAAACCGGCGCGACGTTCGAACGGAGCGATGGTTGCATCACCGTCTTCGAAGTCGTCGATCAGCGGGGCATTGCCGGCGGCGCTCACGGCGGGCGCGCACAGTTCGAGTCCGGGGGCGAGCGCGGCGCCCGTGGCTGACGACGAACCAGCGGCTTTCGCGGACGCGGCGATCGCGGTCGGAGAAGCAGGCCGATTCGCGGCTTGGCTGGCAATCGGGTGTTCGCGCGAGAGCAGGGTTTCTGGCGGCCGCTCGAAGTGCTGCCAGAGCACGAACCCAGCGGCCAGCGCGCACACGAACCCCAGCGCCGGCAGGGCGACTCGTCGCACGGTGCGGCCCCGACGATGGCTGAGCAGCACACGCGCCATGGTCTCTTCGCGCGTTCGTGTGTTGGGGATGTCGATGCGCGCGGACTTGATCAATTCACGTGCGTCGGGAGCGGCCGAGCGCGAGAGCCGCGGTGGTTGCGACACGCGCGGCAACTCGGAGATACGCTGAGATTCCGAGGTGCGCATCGATTCCGAAGTACGCGGCACGGGTGAATTGCCCGGCGGTTTTTCACGATCAGAGCTCACGATTTGACTCCGGGGAACTGTTCGCGGGCGCGCAGGCGACGCAGCGATTGGTCGAATTCTTCACGTGCAACGCGCAGCCGGGAGCTCACGGTGCCGACCGGGAGTTCGAGCAGAGTGGCGATCTCCGGCACGGTCATTTCTTCCAGCTCGTACAGCACGAAGACGGCGCGCTGTTCGAGCTTCATGCCGTCCAAAATGTGACCGAGGTCACGACGCGCCGCCGCAAGCTCTGCCAGGCGTTCGGGCCCGGGCTCGCTGCGTTCGCGTTCTGGTTCGAGCTCTGCATCTTCGCCCGCCCATGAGTGCGGGTCTTCGCGGCGGCGCTTCAGCCCACGGCGGCGCGTGGAAGCGATGCGTAGAGCCGTCGCAAACAGGAAGCGCTTTTCACTCTCGACCGCGATCAGCTCGAGCTTGCGACTGGCAACCAAGAACACCTCTTGCGTGCCATCGTCGGCATCCGCCGGGGAGAGGCCGAGGCGCCGGAGGCTGCGCCAGACGAAATCGAAATACGTGCTCATCAGCGCGCGCAAGCGCACTTCTGCAGCAGTTTCGTCGGGTCGGGGCCGCGTACGAGTTCCGATGAATGCCAAACGCACCAGGGAGAGACTGAGTTGGAGCTCGGGGCTAGCCACTGCCAACTACCATGGCCGCGACAGGCGCAGACGATCAAAAGAACGGCCGGGGACCCGGAATCTGCTATCCATCGGGGCGGGGATTTTTGCAGATCGAACCGCGCCCCCGCGGCCATCAGGAGTTCGAGGGTCATGCTCACACTCCGCGTGCGTTCACCGCTGACGCAGCTGTCCGTCTTGGGGATGGGCGGTGCACTCGCGTTCACCGCTTGCAGCGACGGCACGAGCCGGAGCTCGGGTCTGGGCCCGCTACCCACGGGGTTTGGTGGCTTCGGCGGCATCGTCGCCGCGCAGCCCGCAGGCAGCGCGGCGGTCGGCGTGCAGCGCGCGGGTAGCGGTGGCGACGTGAACACGCCGCCCCCAAGTTGTCAGAACGTGCCCAAAGGCCAAGTGCCGCTGATCGACGACTTCGAAGACGGCAACACGGCCGCGGCCCAAGAGGTATACCGCGAGGGCTTTTGGGGCACCGTTCACGACGAAACCGCGGGAGAATTGCTGCCCCTGGGAGAGTTCGCGCCGGAAGCCGGCGGCCGCGAGGGCTCACGCTACGACGCGCACGTGAAAGCCTCTGGCTACTCCGAGTGGGGTGCGCTGATCTCGACCACGCTCACCTACTTGTGGGAGGACGTGCACTGCCCGTACAACGCCTCGGCCTTCGCCGGCTTGCGCTTTTACGTGAAGGGTTCGGGCCGCGTGCGCGTCGCGTTGGCGATCCCCGCTACTCAGCACAAAGAGTTCGGGGGCTCGTGCGATCCGGACAAAGGCCAGATCTGCTACGACATCCATTCCACGTTCGTGACCCTCGCCGCCGAGTGGACACTGTATGAAGTGCCTTGGTCGGCGTTTCGACAGCGCGGCTTTGGTACCCCGGCGGAGTTTCGACCGGACCAGGTCGTGATCGTGCAGTTTGCCTTCGACAACGACGTGTTGCCGGTCGAACTCTGGCTCGATGACCTGAGTTTCTGGAACGGTGTGTCCACGCCGTTGACCACGGGCACCGGGGGCACTGGTGGCACAGGCGGTGTCAACGCGGCCGGGGACAGCGCGGGCGGAGTCAGCGGTGTGAGCGAGGGCGGTGCGGGCGGCGTTGCCGGAGAGGCTACCCCTTGAATCGCGCCCCGATCGCGCTGGGAGCGCTGCTCGCATTCGCCTGCGGGAGCGCGAGTGAAGACACGCACGCGCCGCCCGCGGCGCAAACCTTGCTCGCGCCCGCGCTGCGCCGCTTGAGCGTGGCTGAGCTCGAGCTGGCCGCGGGCAACGTGCTGGGCGCTCCGATCGCGCTGCGCGATAGCCTGCCGCCCGACGCGCGGCAGGCTGACTTCTCACGCAACATCGCGCAAAGCGTGGACTCACTCACGCTGCGCCAATTGTATGATGCCACGCGTCGCGCGAGTGAGTCGGCCACGCTGCCCACACCGAGTTGCGCGGCTCTCGCGCTGCCCAACGACGAAAACTGCAAGACCGAGCTGATTTCTGCCTTGGCGACGCTTGCGTTTCGCCGCGCACCCAGCCGCGAAGAGCTCGCCCGCCTGCACCCGTTGTTCGACGAGGGCGCCGAAAATGGCACATTTCGTGATGGGGCCGCGCTGGTTCTCCGCGCGCTGCTCGCCTCCCCGCAGCTGTTGTACGAAGCGAGTTTGGGCGAAGGGGCGACTCAGCAAGGCGCCGTGCCGCTCGGACAGAACGAGCTCGCGAGCGCGCTCTCGTTCCTGATCAGCGGCGCACCACCGGATGACGCGCTGCTCTCTGCCGCCGCGGCCAGCCAACTGACGAACGGCACCGAGCGCTACGCGCAGGCCGTGCGTTTACTGAGTCGCGCCGAGACGATGGCTCAGTTTCAGCGCTTCGTCGAAGAGTGGCTGGGTCTGGTGCAATTGCCGCAACTTGCCAAGTCGAACACGGTAGCGGCCGATTTTGGCCCGCTGAGCCGCGCACTGCAGGTCGAGACGCGCAGCTTCGTGGCGGATGTGATGGCGGCTCAGGCCGGTTCACTTCAGGCGCTATTTGCGGGCGGCTACAGCTTCGTCCCGGACGAGGTCGCGCCGCTGTACGGCATCCAACCCGTGCCCGCAGGCACGCGCGTTTCTTTGCGCGAGTTCGGGCGAGTCGGGATCTTGCAGCATGGCAGCTTCCTGTCCGTGTTCGCACACGAGGCGGAGAGCGCGCCCGTGCTGCGCGGTAAAGCCGTGCTCACCCGGGTCTTGTGCCGCAAGATCCCCGCTCCGCAGGAACTCGGCATCGATCTGATGTTCCCCGCGCCCGATCCCAACGCGACCACGCGCAGTCGCTTCGAGCGGCACGCGGTCGACCCGCAATGTAAATCGTGCCACGCGCAGCTCGACCCTGTAGGCTTCACGTTCGAAAACTTCGACGCGGTGGGCCGACGACGCAGTACCGATGCGGGATTGCCGGTCGATACCCGCGGCTCGATCACACTGAACGGCAGCTCCCTCGAATTCAAGGACAGCGCGGAGCTTTCGCAAGCGATCGCGGAGTCGGAAGAGCTACGCAATTGTGCGGCGCGCCAAGTCGTGCGCTTCGCGAGCGGTCGCGTGGACGAGCGCGCGGAGACCGCGTTCGTTGCCGAAGTCGCCACGCTGCCCTTCACTTGGCGGGCGTCCTTACTCGGCTTGTTCCTGAGTTACGTGAAGAGCGACGGCTTTGCTTGGAGGGTCAGCCCATGAGCTTTTCTCCGCGAATTTCACGGCGTTTAGCGCTCACCGCGCTGGGTGCCGGTGCAACCTATGCCCTGGCCGTGCAAACGCCACGCGCACGCGCCGCCGAGGGCCGACCGAAATACTTCATTGGCATCTACATGCCGCACGGGGTGGCGCGAGAACTGTGGGTGCCGAAGCCCGGGTTCGAGATCGCCTACCCCGATAGCTCACTCGCGCCGTTCGCCGACGCGGCAACCTACGGGCAAAGTTTTCGCGAACAGATTCTGACCGTGGAGGGACTCGACCTGACCGCGGGCATGGCCGCCAGTACCTCCGGTCACGACGGCTCACGCGTGCTGCTCACGGGCAGCGGCGGCAATGGGCGCAACGCCTCGCTCGACCAATTTTTGGCCGTGGAACAGGGCCTCGGCCAAGGGCTGCCCCTGTCGAGCTTGGTGCTCGGTGTGGGTCGCCCCGATCCAGCACTCGGCTTTTGCATTTCGTACGCGCAGGGCGGCAGCGCGCTCCCCAAGATCATCGATCCCGCGCAGACGTTCCAACAGGCGTTCGCGCAGTGGGTGGTGGGCAGCGACCCAGCGGCACTGGCCAAGGCCGCCACCGAGCGCAAACAGGGCAAGAGCTTGATCGACTATTGGCGCGTCGAGCTGGCCGCGTTGCGTGCGCGTGCGCCCGCCAGCGAGCGCGACAAACTCGACCAACACGCGACCGCCCTGCGCGATCTCGAGCAGCGCCTCGAGGGCGAACTCGGCGCTTGTACACCGCCTCACGCGCCTGATCCCGCCACTTTTCCGCTGGTTCAGGCCTATCAGGGCGGTGAGCCGTACTTCGACACGGTGACCGACCTGCAAGTCGATCTGCTGGTGCAAGCGCTGGCCTGCGGAGTCACGCGCGTGGCCACGCTGTTCTTGAACGACCTCAGCCGCACCCACGTCGACCCCGCACTGCCAGACGACGTGCACATCGACGTCGCGCATCGCTACGAGAGCGCGGGCCGGGACGGCCAGGGCGGCGTACCCGCGACGTGGCAAGCACTCGCGCGCCAGAACCGCTACACGTATTCCAAGATCGCGCGCTTGTTGCAGCGCCTCGCCGAACGACAACTCCTGCAAGACACCGCGCTGGTCGCGCTGAGCGACATGGGCGACCCCGCGCGCCACAGCTCACGCCAAGTCCCCGCGCTGCTCGCGGGCGGCTGGGGTGGTCGGCTCAAGGGTGGTCGCCACATCGATCTGGGCGAACACGGCACGCCCAACAATCGCCTGCTCGTGAGCATTCAGCAGGCGTTCGGCGTGGAGAGCGAGGCGTTTGGCCAAGCCGCGGATCCCGCGATCGTCACGGGTGCCCTCGACCTGGCTTGAGCGGGACCGCCGCCACACCGATCCACGCTGGCCTCGCGCGGTGGGAGCAATCACTAGCCGCTGCACCCGCCACAGCCCCCGCACCCGCCGCATCCACCCCCGTCGCCACCGCCACAGCCTCCGCCGCCGCCGTCGCCGTCCCCGCCGCTGCAGCCGCCGCTGCCGTGGCCGCGCCCCGCGCCCTTGGAGAGCCATCCCGTCCAGGCCGATGCTTCCGGTAGCCCAAGCGCAACCAGCCCGAAGAGCGTGATCGATAGGGGAATCAAACCCGCCGCGGCGAGCCCGCTCGCCGATGAATCGCGATGCTCCGCGCCCAGCTTCTTGATCAACGCGTTGCCCCGTGAAGTGCGCTCCACCTTGGCTCGGTACAGCCGCGCGATCAGCAGCCCAATCACGCACAGCGCGAGCAAGCCGAGCACGGGTTTTCCGCTGCCGAGGCGACTCACGAGACGAACCGAGCCGAGTACCGGTACGCTGAGCGCAAGCCAGAACGGCACCGATTGCCTGCCCGTGGTCATCAGGCCGAGCGCCTCGAGCTTGGCCGCCGTCTCGGATGTGAGCGACATCGCCTTGCTTCGGAGCGCGCTTGCCGTCGTGTCCTTGGTTAGGTCGAGCCCACTCCAGACGCGTCGCTCGAGCTCGGCGGCGTCGTTGGGCAGCGCAGCGAGCGCGCGCAGCGTCTGCGTTGCGGCGTCGAATGACAACGCGCGACGAGCGATCAGCGAGGCGATTGCGCCATCGACGGCGGCTTGGGGGCCGCGGGCGAGCTGCAATAGCTCGTATGGCTCGAGCTGATCAGCGGTATCGGGCGCGGCGGCGCGCGGCTCGAGCCAGTCTTTGGCGATCGACGCCGCCAGCAATGACGACAACCAAAGTAGGCAGTAAATCCCCAAGAACTCGGGGCCCGAGCACTGTGACGAGACGCCAAAGCCGCAAGCCAGTACGAAGAGCCCGAGCAACGTCAGCTTCGACCACGAGCGCGCGGCGAGCCAGCGTCGGAGTCTAGGCTTACGCAGCACCCAGTGCTCGCCGGAGTCCACGCGCCGCACGACTCTGCCGTGGAAGCGCTCCGCAGAGCTGGGCCAGATGTCTTCGGGGGCGGGTTCGCCGAAGAGCGCCTGATAGCTCGAAAGCGTTTGCTCATAGGCTGAAGTGAAGTGTTCCAGCTCCGAGGGACCGCCACGGCTGGGCCCATGATCGAGCCGACGACCGAGCACCTCCCGACAGAACTCGCGATACTGCGCGGAGTAGAGCAGATGAAGGTGCCAAGCTTGGTCTACTTGCTCCGACGGGGTGACGACGTGCTCGGCCGTCACTGCCAGCGCCAAAAAGCGCCTATATTCTCGAATTACCCGCTGTGCGTGGAGCTCGGACCAGCCGTTTTCGCGCGCCAATCGCGCGCTGAAGGGGGCGCCCCCTCCGGGCTCGTCGAACTCGAACGCATCGATCTTCGCCAACACGCTGCCAGGATCTTGGGTCATGGGCCTCTGACAGCACCATTAAGACCCGACCTGCGGGCATTACCGCGCCGCGATTCGGCGCTGACGCCAAAGGTAGAAGGAGCCCCAGAGCGTGAGCAACAGAGCGGAAGCGCCCGCTAGCGCCAAACCAATCCGCAGCAAACCGTTGCTAGGCCGAATCGCAGACGAATCGCGCGTTTGAACGAGCACGACGTAGCCAGTCGCGCCAACTGGCGCGAAAGCGCCCAACCAGCGCCCCCCCAGCAACGGATCCACGTAGTCCGGTCGTTGCAACGGCAACGCGGTGCCGAGTTCGAACTGGCGACGATTGGCCGTCGAGTCGCGAAACGCGCGATCGAGTTCGGCCGCGGTGGCTTCGTCGACCGTCACTTTGCGGCCGCGCCGCAGTTGCGGGTGAACCAGCAGGGTGAACTCCGTCGGACCAGCGGGCGTCGAGTGAGGCCCGGTATTCTCGCCCTCGAACGGCCCGAGCAGCACCGTCATTCGTTCGCGATTTTGGCTGCGTTTCATGCGAGGGAGGTCGAGGGTCGAAGTGGCGACCATGGCGCCGGTGAGCACGCCGACCCATTTGCCGTCCGTGAACAGTGGGCTCGAAACCGCGAATTTGATCTGCTGGGAGACCGACGAGCGGTACGCCTTGCGAACGTAGGTGATGCGCTCGGGGCTCTCTGCTTCTCGCGAAGCTCCGGCAAAATAGTCTCGCCAGTCATAGGTCGAGCGAACGTAGTCCGGCTGTGCCGGCTCTTCCGAGATCCGCGCGCGGGCACAACCGTGAGCATCGAGCACGGAGATCGTGGCAAAGCTCGGCGCGTAAGGCGCGAGCGCGCGGGGTTGCTCGAGCGCAACTTGAGTACGGCACGGGTCGAGCCCGTCACCCCCCGCGGGCGTTGGCACGCGCAACGGGCCATCCGCCAACGCCTGCACCGCGGGATCGCCAGCGGCTCGCTCGATCACTTCGGCGTAGTCGCGGAATTGATAGAGCACGGCGGCGGCTTGGCCGCTTGCGGCGTAGGCGTTGACGTCCAAAACCGAGGAACGCAGCTCGGAGCGCTGCCCGGCCGCCATCAGCAGCGTGACGAGCGCAAAACTCGGAAGCAGCAGAAAGATGGCGTTGCGCGCGCCCGGATGGCGCTGCGCCCAGTACCAAGCGCGACCCCAGATCGGAGTTGCCTGCCCGCGCAGCGGACGCTGCGATTGTAGCCGCTCCAGGTCTTCCACCAGCGCGGCCGCGGATGGATAACGCTGCTCGGGATCGCTTTGCAGCGCGCGCCGCGCGATCGCCTCGAGTCCCCAAGCCAGCTCGGGAGACCAGCGGCGAAGCGGCGAAATGCCTAACCCGTCGCTTGCCGCCAGCTCATTGCGCGATACCTCTCCCGAAGTAACGTGCTCACGGCCCAGCCAATGCAGTAGCAATCCGAGCGCGTACACGTCGGAAGCCGTCGTCAGCGACTCTCCTCGAGCTTGCTCGGGCGACATCCAACCGCGCGTTCCGCCCTGCACCGCGACGAAGTCTGGAATGCTCGGCGTGCCCAGACTGCGCGCCAGACCAAAGTCGCTCACGCGAGGCTCCCAGGCCCCGTCGAACAGAATATTTTCTGGCTTGAGATCGCAGTGCAGCACCCCGCGCTCGTGGGCGAACTGAATGGCCCGAGCAATCGCCAGCAGCAAGCCCAAACGCGCGGCGGGGGTGGCGTAGCGGGCCGAATTCGCGGGCTCGGCGAGCGTGCCACCTTCCATCAACGGCATGACCACGAACGGCTGGCCCCGATGCTGCCCGCTGCCTTGCACGGGCAAAATGTTCGGATGACGCAGAGCGCTCTCGAGCTTGGCTTGCTGCCGGAACAGCGCCTGGCCGCCCGGCTGTTGCAGCAGCTCCGCTTTGGCCAACTTGAGCGCGACGACTTCGTCGGAGTGCACGTGCTTGGCGAGATAGACCGAACCCATCGCGCCTTCACCCAAGAGCTGGAATCGCTCGTAGTCGCCGACTAGCTCACGCTCTTGCGATACACTGGCCAAGAGTGCACACGCGCCGCACAGCTCACCCCAGGCCGTTTCGACGAGCGCCGCGCGACACACCGAGCACGGGTTCATGCCCAGAAATACCGGCGCAAGTCGCGCAGCTCGTCGTCAATCACCCGCTCGCGGGTCAGTAGGTCTGCCGGTGGCGGAGCGCCGGGTCCGGGATCGGGAGCACGATCGAGGTTCAACACGTCGGCGATCGCCTCACGCATCAACTCGCGAAACCGTGCTCGCAACAAGCAAATGGCCTTGGCCAGTGCATTTTGAGTCGTTCCCAGCGCATCAGCCAATGAGCCGAGCTCGACCAGATCCAGCTGCGGACCGGGCAGGAAGCGCGCAAGCGCATCGAAGCGTTGCACGTCTCGGCTCTCATCACGCAGCTGCGACAGCGCGCGCGACAAGACGTGACTCGCAAACTCACGCACGCAAACCTCGTCCGCGGGCACGGAGAGTCCGATCGCCTCGAGTTCGACGTGCGCGGTGCCCTTGCGTCCGGCGCTCGCCGCTCGCCATTTGTCCCACTCGTTCATCAAGAATCGCCGCACCGCCAGACTGAGCCAGGAGCGAAACGAACCACGTTCGCGGTCGAGCTTGGCGATGTCGTTCCGCCGCAAGATACCCTCCAAAAATTCTTGCTTCAGCTCCTCTACCGAGGCGTCCGGGGGATGGCCGTAGTGTTTGATTAGCCACACCACGAACCGTTCGTAGTGATTGAGCAGCTCACCCAGGGCAACCCGCACGTCGGCTCCCGAGCCCTGGGCACGCAAGATCAGTGACCAGCGGGTGGGGTTCGCTGCCGACGGTGTGTGCGCCATGCTGGTCCTGCCCCCTAATTACGGGTCCGCCTCCGAACCTTACCAGTTGGCGAAAGAAACTTGAGCCCGGTCGCTCAATGCTTCGACAAGTCGATCAGATCGACGCCCTTTTCCGGGGCGGCGCGCTTGTGCACGGGGTCCGGATAGGCCGTAACGTAGACCTCGAGCGTGGGACTCGTGATTGCGTGCAGGAGATGGCCACCCAAGGCGCGCCCGCCACTGGTGCCGAGTAGGGCGTGCAGGTGAACGACGGGCGCGCCGTCCGGCCCCAACACGATATCTCCGGATAGGCTGAGCATCTCGAGCTGCTCGCGGAAGGTCATGGCCTTGTACTGCTTGCGCTCCAGGTCGAACCAGCCAACCTCTGGATCGCGAACTGCGCCGATGCCTTGCAGCCGCGCATTGACGACCTTTTGCTCGCGCGCAAAGTTGCTGAGCGCGGTCGCTACCTCGTCGCCTTCGCCCAACACGACCACGAAGTTGCGCGTGCCGTCGGCCTCGGTCGTGACGAGGCGGATCTCCGCATGGGGCGCTTCGCCGCGCGGTTTGGCGTCGGACGCGGCGACATAGCGGACCTCGGGTGCGTGATGCCGCGAAGAGCCGCATGCCTGCGCAGCGAGGGTGACGAGTGCCAAAGCGACGGGCGTCCATTTGCCGACCATGCCCGTAGCAGATGCGAAGAACGGGCCAAACCCAGCGCCGTTCGGCCGAGCCCCGTTAGTCGCGATCGTTGGCCGGGCCGATTTCGACGGTCTTTTCGGCCTCAACGCCCGCGAGCGCGCTTTCCTCGGCGCGGGGCGCAGCGCGTTTGCGCGGCGGTGGGCCGTGCAATTGCAGATCACTCATGCTGAGCTCGATCGTGGCGTCGGGCGGCGCGCTGACTCGATAAACACTGCGCGCCAACGCATCGCCGACGAAGGAAGGCTCGCTGTGAGCGGGAACTGGCGCCTCCACCGGGGTTCGTTGCGCCGACGGCGGTGCGGCCGGAGAGCCACCAACGAGCTTTTGCACGGCGCCCTTGGCCGCCGCCCAAAACGACGGTCGCATGCCGCTGCGCCGCTGATCGCGGAACGTCGCTTCGAACGCGGTCCACAGCGCACGCACGTTGGCGAAGCGTTGCTCGCGGTCGAGGGCCAATGCGGCCGCCACCCAATCGTCCGCCGCGAGCGGTAAATCAGGCCGGAATTTGAGCAGACGCGGGCGAGCGCCCGTGGTCGCGCTCAAGAATTTCTCCTGCAGGCTCGTGCCGGCAAAGGGCAACTTGCCGGAGAGCACGCGGAACAAAATCACTCCCAAGGAATACACATCCGCCCGTGCATCCACCAAATCGGACACGCCCTGCCAAGCTTCGGGGGCCATGAAACTGGGCGAGCCCATCACGGTGCCGGGGGCGGTGAGCGGCGCCGACTTCTTCAGCCGCGCGAGCCCGAAGTCCAACAAGCGAACGCCGCCGCCTTCGAGCAAGAATATGTTTGCGGGCTTGAGGTCGCGATGCAAGATCCCGGCGGCATGCGCGGTCTCCAGCGTGCTCACGATGGGCTCGAAGATCTGCAGCAAGCGATCGAGCGGAATGCGGCCGTGATTCGCCTCGATCGTGAACAAGTAGTCGTCGAGGTCCATGCCGCGCAAGAGTTCCATGACTAGACACAGCTCGCCTGCGTCCCCGCGGAAGACATCGAACAGCTCGACCGCGGACGTGCCTTTGAGCGCGCTCATCGCTTGTTGTTCGCGCATCAACCGCTCGACCGCGTGCGGCTCACGCAGCGCCTGCGGGCTCAACACCTTCACCGCCACCGCGCGTTCGAGCCAGCGATCGGAGGCCCGGTACACGGTGCCTTGTCCGCCGCGTCCGATCACCTCGGTCAATTCGTAGCGCTGACCGAAGACCTCACCACTTCTACCTTGGAGCTTCGCCACCCGCGCACTCTAACACCGCGCCGCCCGTCGCGCGTTCGTGGCAGAAGTGCGCGAATCTGCATCGCTAGTGTCAATAGCGCAGTGCGTTGACCGCCGCGTTGCACTTTGCCGCGTAAACAAGTCGCGTCGTGCGCCGTTCTCAATCCAAGACAGATATGTCGGAGTCCAATTCACTGCGTTTCGACATCTTGGATCACGTGATGTTGATCGTGCATGCCGACATGCCCCCGACCGACAGCGATTGGACCCGCATGATGATGGTGCGCAACGCGCACCTCGACAAGCTGCGCAGCGTCTTAGTCATCGCCCAGCCACGAGCCGGCATCAATGCCAGCCAACGCAGCGACGCGGCAACCTTCATGAAGAGCGAAGGCAGGCGCATCGTGGTGGTGACCGACTCGGCCTGGATTCGAGGCCTCGCTCGAGCCGTGAGCCTGCTCGGCGTCAACGTGCGAGCCTTCGCCCCCAACGAGCTTTCCCGCGCGCTCGAGTTCGCGCTCGTGCCCGCGTCGAGCCACGCCGACTTCGTGCGGCGCATCGAGACGATGAAAGCGCAACTCGGCGTCAACCCGCGCGGCGCATCTCCCCCCGATCCGCGCCCGCGCCCTGGTGCGTGAAGCGATCGAAGTCGCGGCGCGACGCCACCGAGCAAGCCGTGACGTCTGTAGACGCCTCCCTGCCGGCATGCGGGAGCCATTCAGGGTGAGAGCCGCCGTTGCCGCGCCGTCCGCGAAGCGAAGACACGACTCGACGCGAAGGCTTCGCCGCCGTGCGACGTGGCGCGTGACCATCGACAAAAAGATCAGTCAACGGCGCGCTGAGTTGGCCTGAGTTTTGTGATGGTCACCGAGTGCGACCAAGTGCACTCAGCCTTCGGCGGCGCGTTCAGGCTTTGAGATTGGCGAGCGGCCCGCCGGAGTTGAGCCGCGGGTCGCCGAAGCTCGTCACGTCTTCGTAGCCCATGTAATGGAAGCAGGAGACGAGCATGTCGGCGAAGGAGGCTTGATTCTGAAAATCGATCAAGCGACCCATCTTGAAATGACCGCCCGCGCCGCCCGCGAGCACCACGAGCGCGTCGTTTTCGGAGTGCGCGTCGCCTTGGCCGAGTTCGTTCCAGTGCACGACGAGGGTGTTGTCCCAGAGCGTGCCGCCGGGGCCGTCGGGCGTGGCCTTGAGCAGGTCGTGCAGGGTGACGCTTTGCTCCCACAAATGCTTGTGGATCTTGCGAATCTTGGCGAACGCGTCGTCGTCGCTGATGTGGGAGATGTCGTGGTGACCGTCGGTGAGGCCGAGGTTCGCGTACACGCGATTGCTGGTGTTGCCGCTCCAGTTGAAGTTGATCGAGCGCGTTTTATCGCAGGCCAAAGCCCAGGCGCTGACCTTGAAGAACAACTGCCCGAGTTCGACGTGGTTCCCGTCTTCGAACACGTTCACCTTCGACCCCGCGAAGGGCACCGGCGCGCAGGCGGCGCTGCTGGCGGTCGCGTTCAGGGAACGCTCGATGTCACGCAGAGCCTGCGTGTGCTGGTCGAGCCGCTGTTGATCACCCGTGCCGAGCTTGGCGCGAAGCGAGCTGATCTCACTGACGGCGTTGTCGAGCGCCGACTGCTTCATCGCGATGCGCTTGGCGAGCGCGCCGGCCACCGCCGGATCGGTCGTGACGTCCGAGAACAACGAGGTATACGCGTTGTACGGGTCGGTCTCGGGATTGACGGGATTTTGCTGGCCAGGGGGGCCGGCGTGCGAGCTGACGGCCCAGATGTTGTTCTCGCGCGTGTTCACGCGGAACACCAAGTGGCGCGTGGACACCCCGGCGTGGTCTTTGAGCACGCGGTCGCCGATTTCATGATCGGCACTCGGGCCGGTCACGTAACCGATGGTTTGATCCGCGCCCCCGATCGGGAACGCGCCCGAGCCGGATTTCCAGGGCGCGAGCGAGGCGCCGCCTTGTTGGTGGCCGTCCGAACGCTCGCCGGACATGAACTTGTTGTAGCGGCGGTCGAGGCGGTTCAGTAGCAAGAGGTCTTTGCGGTACGGCTCGAGCGGCGCCAAGAACTCATCGAAGGTGAAGGTGGTCTCACCGGTATCGATGAAGCGGCGCTTGGTTTGATCGCCGTTGGCCTGAAACACGAAGATGATGCGGCGAGGTGCGGTCGGAGTGGCGCCGCGGGCCGTGCGCGGGAGCATCGCTTCGAGCAGAGGGAGGCCGATGCCGACGCCTACGGCACCGCGCAGCATCGTGCGCCGACTGAGTCGCTTGATCATGGAGCCTCCGAATTACGTACCGGCAGGTACAAGAAGGCGTCGGTCTGCGTCAGCGCGATCAGCAGCTCGGACAGGCTGTACGCCTTGCCTTTGAAGGACTGGGAGAGTTGCGCGAGCGAGCAGGCATCGGCCGTGGCATCGGTATCGCGCCCGTAGAAGAAGCGGAACGACTTGGTGACGTAGCACGAGCGAACTTCTTCGCTTTGCCCGAGCATTTGGCCAAATTGAGCCGGATTCGAGACCGCGCCGTTGGCGTCCAAAGTGCGGGTGATGGTGCTGTTCGTATCGACGGCCGCGCCGTGTTCGTCCGCGGTGCGTTGCCGACCGACGGCATCGAAGCCTTCGAACACGACGCCCACCGGGTCCATCAAATCATGACAACCCGAGCAGGAAGGCGAGACGCGGTGTTGCTCGAGGCGCTGACGTTGCGTCAGGTTCGAGGTGTCGCTCGTGTCCAACGTCAGGTTCACGTTCGGCGGCGGCGCGGGCACCAGTTCACACAGGACATCGAGTCGAACTTTGAGGCCGCGGCGCACGATCGACGTGCGCGTGGGCTTGTCGCGCGCGAGCATCATCCCTTGCGTGAGCACGCCCGCGCGGCCCGGCGCTTCGACGCGCACGAAATCGCTGCCGGTCGGGCCGCTCAGGCCGTAATGCTTGGCGAGCGGTGCGTTGGCGAAGGTGTACGGCGCGGTGAACAGCTCGGTCAGATTGCCGTCGGGCCGCGAAAGGATGCTGGTCACGAACGAGCGTGTTTCCTGCTGTAACAGCGGAACCAAGTTCGGGTCCAAGCCCGGGTAGATGCTCGCGTCGCGCGTGAACGTGGTGGGGAGCGTGTCCGTGCCGAGCCACTGATCGAAGTATTCGAGCAGGCGCGAGGCTTTCGGGCTCTGCAGCATGCGCCGTGCCTGAGCCTCGATCTGCGCGGGCGTCGCGAGCTGATCCGCGTCGGCGGCATCGAACAGCGATTGGTCCGGCATCGATTGCCAGAACAAGTAGCTCAAACGGTTGGCCATCTCGTACGCGGAGGGGCGCGTGGTCGTGCCGCTCGGGGCCGCGCCGAACTCGACGCGGTACAAGAACTTGGGCGATTGCAGGAACGCGAAGGCGGTAGCCCGAACCGCGCTCGGAAAGTCATACGCGCTGAGCGCCTTCTGGAAGATGGCGGCGTATTGCGTCGACTCGTCGGCAGTCAGCGGCCGGCGGAATGCGCGCTTGCCGAAATTAGCAATGAACGTCTGCGCGCAGTCCATCTCCGCGCCCGCGCTGGGCGTACACGGCAGAAAGCTCGCGTTGCCCGCGATCGGGTCCAAAAACTGCTCGGCCGCGTCCACATAGCCCTGAGCGACGAGCGTGGACACGCCCAGGTAGTCCGCGTTGTTGCGAAAGCCGAGCGACTCGGTCTCCGAAGGGAACGTGCGCGTGGCGCTCGCAACCAGCGTCTGATTCGCGGGCGAATCGCCCAATAGGTCGAGCATCGTGTTGCGATACTCGGCGTTGCTCATGCGTCGCAGCGGCGCGCGACCCGGCGCGGGGGCCTTGCACGCATCCGAAGCCAGGATTTGCTCGGGCGTCTTGCCCTCGGTACCGGCGGCGCCCGCGGAGCCGGGCGCGTCCGAGCCGTGGCTCATCGACACGTCGCACGCGGACGAGCCGAAGAGCGAGGTGCACATACCGAGCGCGGCTGCAAAGCGAGAGAACGTGACAGCCATCGGTCCACCAAGCGTAGCTCGCAGAGCGCACGCGTGTTCGAACTAATCGACCCGCGTGCGCTGGAAGTCGACGCGCGACGCCGCACTTTCACAGTCCGGCGGAAAACTCTCGGAAGAGTAAGGAATGTTTACCTCCGGCAACGCCGGAGCTGCACTTACATCGAGCACACCGCCGCACGAAAACGTACGCGCGCCGCTCAATCAACCTCACGGGTAGAGTCAGCCCGCGTCGGGAGGATCGAGATCGATCTTCGCTTCGACCGTGCAACGGCGGGTATCCGGCGTCAGATCGAAGGTCTGCGTGTCGAAACCGGTGCCGCTGACTTCCAACTGAGTGAAGCCAGAGGTCCAGAGTCGGCAATACAGCCCGCGCACGTATTCGGCGGGCGACTCGGACTCGGCTCCGCCCGCGCCCGCCGCTCCGCCGGGCGGCGTCGAAGCTTCGAGCGGTACGCCGTTCACGTCGGCGGTTTCACAGAACGCGACCTCGTGCGTCGCTTTCTGATCCGACAGGCGGAACTCTTCTTTTGCCGAGCCCGCGTAGGTCACGCGCACGACCAGATCGGGCGGCAGCGGTCGGCCTCCGAGCTGGACCACGGCGATGAAGTCCGGGTCTTTTGCCGCACACGTACGGCCGATTCGGTCATCCGGACCGCAGCTCCACACGAGCAGCGCAAGCAACGACAGGGACGCGGAAAGCCGGAGCACGCACGAGCCTTATCGTGGAACCGTCAGCGCCGGAAGGGGCGCACGCAACGCCACCGGTCAAAGGCCTTTGAAACGTGGCCCGAACGCCTTCAGGGTGAGGCGCTGCAAAACGCTCATGCCCTCTTGCGCGGCTTCGATCTCGAGCACGGTGATGCCAACACCAGGGCAAAACACGGTCGTGGTCTTGCGCGTGGCCGTACCCAGTTGCGCTTGCTCCACCGTCTGCAAGCAGCCAGAGAATTTGCCCGCCGGCGTATCCACACTCAGGTCGACGCTGGTGACCTCGACCTTGCCGTCATCGCCCGTCCATCCCGAATGCAAGCCGAGCGGTGACTTCAGCAAATAGCCGCCGTGCGAGCTGCGCACTCCTCCGGGCTCGAAGTAGTAGCGCTTGCGCACTTGGCCGGCGAGGCTGAGCTCGGCGAGCTCGGGGCGGGGCCGCTTGATCTCGAACACGGCGAGGCCGCGCTCGTTCGTGTCTTCGATGTACGTCTCGTACGACAATACGGTGTCGTTCTCGAGCGGCAAATAGCGGGTCAGCTCGGTCACGACGGTGGCTCGTGGCGCAGCGGCTTCAGACGGCGGTGACGCGCCGCAAGCCAAAACCAAAAGCGCCGCGCACGACGACCCGCCGCGAATCGCGAGTGTCAATGCTGCCCCTGATAGGTGTGCCAGACCACGAACACGAACAAGCCGAGCGCCACGAACAGCAAGAACTTCATCAGCGGATCCGGATCGATACGCCGCCGTAGCTCACGAGCGGCGGCACGCACGATCGGATTTTCGGTCGACTCGGCCAGCTTGGGCGCACCCTCGCGCACGGCATCGTAATTGCCGGCTTCGAACGCGCGCACCAACTGCTCGAGCGCGGGGTCGCTCGGGAACTCGAGCAAGAAGCGCGGACGCTCACGGCCCTCGGCATTCAGCGTGGGCTTGGCTTCGGGCTCTGGCGCCGCGGCGGGCGTGGGGAGCTGCGTTGCGTCGTCGACTTCGGTCATCGGCTTTTAGAATTGAAAGTATACGAAGGGAACGGCCTCGGCGCTCGCCATTCGCCGAACCAGGAGCAAGACCGCAAACAGCGCGACCCCCTGCACGATTCCAGGTAATGCACCGAAGCGCACGCGTAACTTGGCTTCCAGCTCCAAGGGCAGGAAATGCGCGGCCAGCCCGAAAGCCAAGACCCACAGCACGCGGGGA
>Ga0247757_10001009_pt1 | contig 20715 bp, 20 predicted proteins | sample UWRJL126311R4_FD_180929 | JGI IMG/M metagenome (GOLD analysis project Ga0247757, IMG submission 180929) | Plant litter microbial communities from Arlington Agricultural Research Station in Wisconsin, United States - UWRJ-L126-311R-4 | ecosystem: Environmental > Terrestrial > Plant litter >...
CCTGGAGGACGCGGCCCGCACGGCCGAGGCCGGCGGCGTCGACGTCGCCCTGCGCGGCCAGGTCGTCGACCTCGCCGCCCAGCAGTCGGCCCCGGTCGGCGAGCTCATCGGCATCGCGATCGCGATCGTGCTCCTGACGTTCCTGTTCCGCTCCGCCGCCGCGATGTTCGCCACGCTGTTCGGCGCCATCCTCGGCATCATCGCCGGGCAGCTGCTGCTCGCCATCCTGGCCAAGCCGCTCGGCCTCCCCGAGTTCGCCACCACGATCGCGGTGATGTTGGGCCTGGGTGCCGGCATCGACTACTCCTTGTTGATCATCGGGAGATTCCGGGAGCAGATGGCCACCGGCGACAGCGTCCGTGACGCGTCCGCCAAGGCCGCCGCGACCGCGGGCTCCGCCGTCGTGGCCGCCGGTCTCATCGTGATGGTCGCGATCGCCGGCCTGCTGGTCATCGGCATCCCGCTCATCGGCAAGATGGGCATCGGCGCGGCGATCGGCGTCGCGGCCGTCGTCGTCTCCGCCCTGACCGCGCTGCCGATCATGATCGGCGCGTTCTCCAAGCGCCTGCGCCCGAAGAAGCTCAAGCACGTGCTGCCCTCCCCGGGCTTCCAGCGCTGGGGCGTCATCGTGACCAAGCGCCCGTGGGTGTCGATCACCCTCGGCGTCCTCGTGCTGCTCGTGTTCGCCGCTCCGATGCTGGGCATGCGCCTCGGCCAGCCGGACGACGGCAACCAGCCGACGTCCAACACGCAGCGCATCGCCTACGACCAGCTGAGCGAGGGCTTCGGCCCCGGCTCCAACGGCCCGTTCCTGATCGCGGTGGACATCCCCAAGGACGGCCCGGACAACGCCGCGCAGCTGAAGAAGCTGCAGACCGCGATCGCGGCCACGCCCGGCATGGTCAAGGGCGGCGTCCTCCCGGCGCAGGTCAGCCAGGACGGCGAGATGGCGACGATCTTCGCCATCCCGACCACGGCGCCGCAGGACGAGAAGACGAGCGCGCTGCTGAAGGACCTGCGCGGCAACGTCATCCCCAAGGCCGAGGAGGGCACGCAGCTGAAGGCCTACGTCGGCGGCAACACCGCCGGGTTCGAGGACTTCTCGGACAAGACGGCGTCCCGCCTGCCGCTGTTCATCGGCGTGGTCATCGGCCTGTCGGTCCTGCTGCTCATCGCGGCGTTCCGCTCGCTGTGGGTGCCGCTGGCCTCCGCGGTGTTCAACCTGCTGTCGATCGGCGCCGCGTACGGCGTCGTCACCGCGGTGTTCCAGGACGGCTTCGGGTCGAGCCTGATCGGGGTGGACAGCGGGGTCCCCATCGTGTCGTTCGTCCCCGTGATGCTCTTCGCGATCCTGTTCGGCCTGAGCATGGACTACAACGTCTTCCTGCTCTCGCGGATCCACGAGGCGTACGCCGAGGGCGACGGGCCCCGGGACAGCGTCATCCACGGCATGGCCCGCATCGGCAAGGTCATCCTGTTCGCCGGCCTGATCATGTCCGCCGTGTTCACGGCGTTCGTGAGCCAGCCGGACGTCATCCCCAAGATGTTCGGGCTCGGCCTCGGCGTGGCGATCCTCGTCGACGTGCTGATCGTCCGCCTGATCATCGCCCCCGCCGTCGTGCTGCTGCTCGGCGACAAGGCGTGGTGGCTGCCGAAGTGGCTGGACAAGATCCTGCCGAACGTCTCGCTCGAGGGGCACCTGGTGCCGAACAAGGACCCGAAGGGCCCGGCGATGACGGCCGAGCCCGGCGAGGAGCCGGTCCCGGTCCCCGCCGGCTAGCGACGGAGCGGCCTCGCGCCGCGCGGTGTGCTTGGCTGGACGCATGTCCGCCAAGCACACCGCCGTCGCGCCGCAGCCTCCTCACCCCGTCGCGGAGCTGGAGGCGACGGCCCCCTCCGCGCTGGAGCACGACGAGACGCACGCGGAGGTCTCGCTCACCGACGTGGACCTGGCGGATCAGCACGCCGGCGGCGTCACGTTCGAGTCGGTGGAGCTGCGCCGGGTCGACCTGTCCGGTTCCCGGCTGGAGCAGCTGTCGCTCCGGGACGCCACGCTCACCGGCTGCAACCTGGCCAACCTGAACGCCCGCGGCGCCGGCTTCACGCGCGTGGTCGTCGAGGCCAGCCGCCTCACCGGCACCGTGCTGCTGGAGGCCACCCTCAGCGACGTGACGTTCCGCGGCTGCCGGATCGACCTGGCCTCGTTCGCGCACTCCCGCCTCACCCGCGTCACGTTCGAGGACTGCATCCTGCGCCAGGCCGACTTCCTCGGCGCGTTCCTGGACTCCGTGCGCCTGGACGGCTGCGAGCTGGTCGAGGCCGACCTGCGCGACGCGCGCGTGCGGCGCTGCGAGCTGCGCCGCTGCGCGCTGGACGATCTGCAGGGCGTCGAGCGCCTGCGCGGCTTCGCGATGCCGTGGGCCGACATCGTCGAGCAGGCCGGCCTGTGGGCCTCGGCGCTGGGCATCTCGGTGCTGGAGGAGGAGCACCCGTGAGCGCCGCCCCGGATGCCCCCGACGCGGCGGACCTCCCGCGCCCTCCGGAGACGCCGGCCAAGAACCGGTGGGCGGTGCTCGGCGTCATGTGCGCCGCGCTGGTGATGGTCGTCATCGACGTCACCGTCCTGCACATCGCCACGCCCGCGATCTCCGAGGATCTCCACCCCTCCGCGGTCGAGCTGCTGTGGATCGTCGACATCTACCCGCTCGTCGTCGCCCCGCTGCTCGTGGCCTCGGGCACGCTCGGCGACCGCTTCGGCCGCAAGCGCATCCTCCTCCAGGGCCTCGTCGTGTTCGCGGCCGCCTCCGTCCTCGCCGGGCTGGCCTGGTCCCCCATGGTCCTCATCGCGGCCCGCGCGCTGCAGGGCATCGGCGGCGCGATGATCCTCCCGAGCACGATGGCGATCGTGCGCGACGTGTTCCCCGACCGCGAGGAGCGCGTGCGGGCGATCGGCATCTGGAGCGCGGTGATGGCCGGCGGCGCGGCGGTCGGCCCGCTCGTCGGCGGCTTCCTGCTCGAGCACTTCGACTGGGGCGCCGTCTTCCTCATCAACGTGCCGATCCTGCTCCTACTCCTGCCGTTCGCGATGCGGATCCTGCCCGAGAGCAAGAGCAGCGACCCGCCGCCGTGGGACACGCTCGCAGTGCTGCAGGTCGGCGGTGCCGTGCTCGGCTTGGCGCTGGGGATCAAGGAGGGCGCGCACCGCGGGTTCACCGACCCGGTGGCGCTCCTCGCCCTCGCCGGCTCCGCGATCCTGGGGTGGCGGTTCATCCGGCGGATGCTGGGCAAGGCCCGGCCGCTGCTGGACCTGCGGCTGTTCGCCGACCGCGCGTTCAGCGTGGCGGTCGGCTGCGTGCTCCTGTCCATGTTCGCGCTCGTCGGCCTGGAGCTGTTCTTCGCCCAGTACCTGCAGCTCGTGCTCGGCCTCGACCCGTTCGCGGCGAGCATCCGCCTCATCCCGCTGATGATCGCCACGCTGGCCGGCGCGCTGTCGGCGGCCTGGCTGCTCAAGCGGATCGGCACGCGCGGCGCGGTGGCCGGCGGCCTCGGAGCCACCACGTTGTCGCTGATCCCGTTCTTCTGGCTGGGGACGGCGGACGACTACCTGCTGATGTGGCCGTCGTTCGTGGTGCTCGGCTTCGCCCTGGAGGTGGCCCTGGTGGCGGCCAACGACACGATCTTCTCCAGCGTCTCCGCCGACGGCGCGGGCGGCGCGTCCGCGATCGAGGAGACGGCGTACGAGCTGGGCGGCGGGCTCGGCGTGGCCGTGCTCGGGTCGATCGGCGCCGCCGTCTACGCCGCCAACCTGCCGTCGGTCCCCGGTGTCTCCCCGTCCGCGATGGACAGCGCGCGCGAGTCTCTCGGCGGCGCGGTGGACATCGCGGCGGGCCTCACCGCGCGGACCGGGGACGCGCTGGTCGACGCGGCGCGGCAGGCGTTCGTGGAGGGCTTCCACGTGACGATCGTCGCGGCGATCGTGGTGATCGGGGCCAGCGCGCTGCTGGCCGCGTTCATCCTGCGGCGCGACGGTGCCGTCGGGCCGGCCTCACCGAGCGGCGAGCCGGGCGAGCCCTAGCGCCTGCTCCGGCCACCACACGCCGGCCGCCGGTCCCCCGTTGCAGCTGCCGTCGGACTCCCCCGGCGTCTTGATCCACAGCAGCGCGTCGAGCGGCTCCAGGCCCGGCGTGGTGGTGGGCGGGAGGCCCAGGCCGCGCCCGCTCGGGTTGCACCACGCGTCCCCGGCGGCGGGCCCGCGGCCGTTGCGGCTCGTGTCGATCACGGCGTGCAGGCCGGGCAGCCGGCGCGCCAGGGCCCGCACGTAGGTGAGGGACTCGGCCGTGGTGCGGAAGTTGGAGACGTTGACGGCGATGCCGCGGGCCTTCGTCACCCCGGCGGCCTTCAGCCGGCGCACCATCTCGGGGACGGGCTGCCAGTGGGAGTGGCCCGCGTCGAGGTAGACGGCCAGGCGGCGCTTGGCCAATGTCGTGATGGCGCCGCGCAGGAGCTTGGCTCGCCGCGTCCGGCTCGCGCCGTCCAGGCAGTCCCAGCCGGCGACCGCGTCGGGCTCCAGGACGACCGCGCCGGGCCCGCGCCCCAGCCCGCGCCCGAGCGCCGCGATCCACCGGCGGTAGGAGTCGGCCGAGTGCGCGCCGCCGGCGGAGTAGGAGCCGCAGTCGCGCTGGGGGATGTCGTAGGCCACGACGACCGGGACCGCGCCCGCCTTCCGGGCCCGCGCCGCGAGCGCCGCGGCATCCTTGCGCACGTCGGTGCTCCAGTCCCCCAGCCAGGTGGCGACCGGCCGGGTGGCGATCCGGTCCATCAGCGCGGCGTCCGCCGGACGGCTCCCGCGCCACGCCCGGGCCTGGGCCGCCGCGGGCTCGTCGGGATCGACGTAGAGCTTGGCCGTCGGCGTGAACGGGTCGGGCACGCGGGCGGCGTGGGCCGCGCCGGCGACGGCGCCGAGCAGCGCGGCGAGGCCGAGCAGGACGGCGGCGACACGGGACGCGATCCGGGCGATGGCCATGCCCCGAGCGTACGAGGCGTGGCGCGCGGACGCGCCGGCTCCTCCCCATGGAAACCCCACCTCTTCGCCGAGGGTCACATGATTCCGAGCATAGGGGGATCATGTGACCCTCGGCGAACGGATGGGGCGACGACGGGGGCGACGCCCAACGCACCCGGGCACAGCGGATCGGCTGGATCCAGGAATGCACGGAGTTTGTGACGCCTGCGCGACGAAGCCCGCGCAATCCCGGACCGCGCGATGGCCGTCGTGGGGATGCTTCGCCAGGGTGCGGGGACCGATCCCCGACCGCGAGCCGCCGATGCCCCTGCCTGCCCGATCCGTCCTCCCCGTGCTGGCGAGCATCGTCGCGCTCGCCGTCCTCGCCGAGGGGGCCAGCGCCGCCAAGCCGCGCTGCGCCCCCACGGTGAAGGCGCACACGCGCGCCGGCACCGCCAAGACGATCCATCTGCGCTGCACGGGGAAGGTCCTCTATGTGCAGCTCGCCGAGCCGGCCCTGCACGGCACGGTCGATCGGGTGCGAGCGCGCGCGCAGACGCTGCGGTACACCCCGTCTCCCGGGTGGTACTCGCACGGCGGCGCCGCACGGCCCGACGCGTTCACCCTCCTGGTCGAGAACCGTGCCGGCAGCGACCGCGTGCCGGTGCGGGTCGACGTGCGCCCGCCGGCGCCACGTTGCGACGACGCGCGCCGGTCCCTCGACCCCGACGCCACGACGAGCTTCCCGCTGCGGTGCTCGGGCCTGGCCACCGACCCGGTCTTCCGCGTGGTGGCCCCGCCGGCCCACGGCCGCCTCCAGCTCGACCAGAGCACCGGCCGCGCCACGTACGTCGCGGCCACCGTCCCCGCGCAGGCCGACCGCTTCCGCTACCGCGCCACCAACTCCGGGGGCGCCTCCCCCATCCGCACCGTCACGTTGGTTCCCGCGCCCATCACCGCCGTCCGGCGCGCTACGGCGCGCCCCCGCGACGCGGTCGACGGCATCGCCCCGCCCTCGTGCACCGACACGCGGGCCGCCACGCGCTATGTCACCCCGGTCGCCATCTCCATCACCTGCACGGGCGAGCGCACCGCGGTGACGGTGGACGGGCATCCCGCGCACGGCACCGTCACGGGCGTCACGAGCGCGGGCGGCGTCACGACCGCCACGTACAAGCCGGCCGTCGGCTACGACCGCCGGCTCGGCGAGGAGCACGTGACGTTCACCGCCACCAACGCCGGCGGCGCGACCTCGGCGACCGTCACGATCGACGTGCGCCCGTTCCGGTTCGTCGCGTTCGGCGACTCGGTCACCGCCGGGTTCGGCTACTACGGCGACGGCAGCGAGATGCACGGCGCCGCGCTCCTGTTCGGCTGCGCGCCGATGGACGACTACGTCAACGGCCGGTGCTCGTCCAACTCGGCCCTCGTCCGCGGCGACGACGACCACGCGCCCAAGTACACGAGCGACTTCGGGTTCGCCAACAACGCGTCCTGGGCCGCCCAGTTCGCCCATGACCTGCAGGGAGGCGAGATCTCCCCGAAGGACGGAATGTTCGCCAACTACGCGGTGACCGGGTCCAGCCCCGGCGACTGGCTCGGCCTTCCGACCGACACGACGGGTCCCAAGGCGTACCCGGACGGCTCGAGCTCGCTGCAGCCGATCCTCGATGGGTTCCTCGCCGAGCAGCCGGAGCTCGTGGCCTTCACGATCGGGGCCAATCCGATCCTGTCGTACATGATGGGCTGGCCCGCCGGCAAGGGGAAGTGGTGGACGTGCAGCTTCCGCCTCACGTGGAACACCACGCTCGGTTGCCTGGAGCCGGGCTTCGTCGACGACGTCGCGCTCGCCAAGCACCTGCGGCTCCTCTACACGCACCTGTTGGAGCGCACCACGACCACGAAGTTCGTCGTGATGCCCTACCACCTGACGGTGCCCGGCACGACGAGCTTCAACTGGGGCTGGTGGCAGTTGGAGGGCGGCATCGACCTGCTCAACAAGACGATCGACGAAGCGGTCGACGCCGTCCGTCGAGCCCGTCCGCAGGACGCCTCCCGGCTGCTCCACGTCCAGGCGCAGTGGAACCCCAACGCGGCCGCCAACCCCGTCAAGCTCGCCCGCTTCAACTACGGCGGGGCCAGCACCCGGCTCGACCCGCCGTCGTGCGTGCCGTCCACCTCCGGCTGCCGCAAGGGCGACGAGAACGACTACGGGTGGGACAACCGCTACGACTGCCATTGGTACCACAGCGACGTCGACGGCCCGAGCCACCAGGCCCTCTCGTCGCAGATGGACAACAAGAGCTCGCTGACCTGCAACGGCACCCCGTGGATCCTCTCCTCCGACACGGGGATCCACCCGAACCGGGAGGGGTACGATCGGTTCGCGGCGGCGCTGGAGAACCTGGTGACCACGCGCAACCTCGTGCCGGCGCTGCCCGATCCGCCGAAAGCGCGTTGAGGACCGGCCCGGGGCGGTGCGCCGCGCACCGCCCCGGGTTCCCCTTCCATCGCTCGCTCTGTGCGGCGCACGTCGTCGCAAGACACAGCGTATCCGCTATGCTCATCCCGACTGGAGCCGACACCGTCTCCAACTACGGATGTAGATCGCCCGCCGGAGACGCCGTGCCCCGGACCCACTCCCGACGAACACCCCTCAAGACCCGCCGCGCCGAGCTGGAGCACCGCTTCTGGGTCGCGCGCCAGGTGCTGCGCCTGATCGTGCTCGCCGCCCTGACGCTGGGCATCCTCGCGCTCGTCGTCATCCCGGTCAGCCACTGGGAGACGCCGACGATCGACCGATTCCTCCCCTGGCTGCGGTGAGGGGCAGGAAATGCCGGCGTGATCGGCATTTCCTGACCTTCACCACACCGGGCGAGCCGGCCCACCCGCCGACGAGGCCGAGAACGCACCGAGTGCCCGGCGCAGCGCGTCGACGTCCGCGTCGCCGAGCTCCCGCCGCAGCTCCCGCTCCATCCGCTCGCTCTCCCGCAGCGCCGTCGCGCGGACGCTCCGGCCCCGCTCGGTGAGGACGAGCACCTTGGCGCGCCGGTCGGTCGCGTGCGCCTCGCGCACCAACAGGCCATGGGCCTCCATCTCGTCCACGAGCTTGATCGCGGTCTGCTTGCTCACCCCGAGCCGCCCGGCGAGGTCGGTGAGCGTGACGCCGCCCTCGGCGAGGGCGCGCACGACGAACCCGAACCGGGGCCGCATCTCGTCGTGCCCCGCCGCGGCCATCGCGTCCTGCAGCCGATCGGCGACGACCCGCATCGCCCCCGCCACGAGGATCGCGAAGTCCGGCTCCCCACTTCGTTCGCGTTTGGTTACCATTCGCTTTATCTTACTACCTGAGGAGCACGACATGGCCGTGATCACCACCGAGCAGGCGCAGCACTTCGACCAGGGCGGCGTGCACGTCGTCGGCCTCGCGGCGCCGAGCCGCGGCAGCCGGGAGATCTCCGCCTGGCACCTGCACCTGGAGCCCGGCGCCGCCAGCCCACCCCACGCGCTCGACCACGAGGAGGTCTTCCTCGTTCTGGAGGGCGCGATCCGCGCGACCTACGCCGATCGCGTCGAGACCGCCGGGGTCGGCGAGGCGCTGCTGCTCGCCCCGCACGAGGAGGTCACGCTGTCGGCCCCCGACGACGCGGCGCTGCGCGCCGTGGCGATCCTCCCCGCCGGCGCGCTGGCCACCGTCGGCGGCGAGGCGCACGTGCCGCCCTGGGCGGCCTAGCGGAGACCACGATCTGAAAACATTGCTGGCATCCGTATGTGCGTGGGTATAGCGTCCTCACATGCGACCCCACGGGGCGTGGTCGCCTGAACACCGGTGAGAGCATGGGATTGAGAGATCGGCTGGAGGGCGGCGCGCAGCGACTGGAGAAGACCGCGAGATCCGCGGCGTCATCCAACCTGAGCAAGCAGGTGGCGAGCTCGGCGCGCGCCGCCGGACGCGCGGCCGGGACCACCGACACCGGGAAGCGCGCCGCCGGGGGCTTCACCGAGCTGAAGGCGATCGTCACCAACGACAACGACGCGCCGCTGAGCGCCGAGCTGTTCCTCGTGTCCCTCGTCCGCGCCGTCCGGCTCGACGACGGGTTCGAGGGACGCTCGGTCCGGGACGTATACGAGGAGGCCCGCAACCGGCGCCGCCTCCTGGGGATCGCGTCCTTCGGCGCCGGCCCGTTGCGGGGCGTGGCCACGCAGCTCTCCGACCTGTACTGCGAGATCGCGATCATGGGCGACCTCGCCAACACGCACCATCTCCCCCTGGACGATGACCACGTCGCCGCTCACATGCTGGCGCTCTGGGAGATCGCCGGTGACGCGACGACCGGGCTCGCGCTGATCCGCGGCACGGCCGACCGTTCGTTGACCGCGGTCCTCGCCGATCCCCTGCGGACCAAGGCCGCCGGCTACGTTCCGCCGCAGATGACGCGGCGCGCGCTGACGACCGCGTTATGGCAGGCGCGGGGCGCTATCGGCGACGTGCGGAGCGGCGCGACGGGAAAGGGCACGGTGCGGGGCGTCGTCTTCGCCGGGAAGCGCGCCAAGGCGCTGATCGCCCGAGCGAGCGCCCAGCTCGAGATCGAGCCGGGCGACGCGCTCACCCTCGAGCCCGGAGCCGACGAAGGGGGCTCGTGGCAACCCGATCCGACGGATCGCCACGAGCACCGGTACCACGACGGCCGACGGTGGACCTATCACGTGTCGGACGCCGGGCAGACCTCGCTGGACGGGAAGGGCCTCAGCGAGCTGGCCTGATCGCCGACGAAGCGTGGGACCGCCCCGGACGCCTACGAGTCGAAGGCGTTCGCCGACCACTTCACGTGCTGCACGAGCTTCGTGCCGCCCGAGGAGGCCTTCTCGGTGTCGATCGTGCCGGTGACGTTGGTGTCGGTCTGCCAGGCGCCCGTGATCGTGACCTTGCCGACCGTCCGCGTGAAGGTCACGTTGGTCATCGGCATCTCGCCGATGACGAGGGCACCGACCTGGAAGTCCGTGACGCCCTTGTCGATCGAGTACTTGAACTTGATGGTCTGCGGATTCGTCTCCGTGGTCCGCCCCATGTACTTGCCCTCGTAGATCAGGGTCGAGGAGCCGAGCTTGCCCGTGGGCACGCTGGCCGTCTTCGTCGGGGTGGACGAGGAGGACGAGTCGGAGTCGCCGCAGGCGGCGAGGAGCAGGGCACAGACAGCGACGATGGACAATGCGACGGCGGACTTGCGCATGTGGACTTCCCCCCAAGGAAGTGGTGACGAGCGCCCGGATGGCGCCTGATGCGACGAACCTAATCCGCGTTCCTGGGGAAAGCCTGAGAGCGTCCTGATGCGGCTTCCAGAGCAGGCGTCGTCTCTCGATCCGGCGATGCGGGCGGAGGGACTCGAACCCCCACGGCTGTTACGCCACCGGCTCCTAAGGCCGACGTGTCTACCAATTCCACCACGCCCGCTGGCGATCGGCGAGGTCACGCCGATGGCGCGCGACCGTAGCTGATTGTAGGCTGCGCAGACATGGCGACCGAGCGCGTGATCATCACCCACCCCAACCGCGACCCCGCGGTCAACAAGACGACGCGCTTCGTGGTGGCGATCCTGCTGCTCGCGTCCGCGGTCCTGACGGCGGTCGTCATGATCGGCGGATGGGACTACCTGGTGGGCATGGAGGCGATCACCATCGCGTTCATCCTCATCTACATCGGGGCGGCGATCCTGGTCATCCGCTGGAACCGGGGCGTCCTTCCCGTCATCGCGGCGCTGGCCGTCATCCTCGCGATCTTCGCGGGCGTCGCGGCCCCCGAGTGGTTCTCGCGGGACAAGACGGGCTTCGCCGAGCCGGCCATCTCCAACGCGATGCTCGGCCTGCTCACCGCGATCCTCATCCCGCTGCAGCTCCTGCTCGTGGCGTTCGCGATGAGCGGTTTCCGGCAGGCCTGGAACGTCGAGGTCGAGAAGTACGTCGAGGTCGATGACGACGAGGATGACCTCGTGACGCCCCCGGCCTCCTCCGGCGGGCCGGGCAGCCGGCCCTTGCCGGCCTGAGCGCGCGCCGGACGGCAGCACCCTTGCCCGGGTGGCGGAATCGGTAGACGCGGAGGCCTCAAAAGTCTCTGTCCTCTGGACGTGCGGGTTCGAGTCCCGCCCCGGGTATCAGACGAGAACCACCTTCCTCCGGTGAGGTTGGCGTGTTTTGCCACCAAATAGGTGGCAAAACACGCGAAGTTGCCGTACTAGTACGTGCGCTCTACTAGGAGTTCCAGCAGCGCGGTGAGCCGGTCGCGCTCCGCGGCCCCCAGGCCGGCCGCAAGTGCTACGACGCCCCGCCCCACGTCCCGCTCGAGGGCGACGCCGACGCCCCGGGCCTCGGAGGTCAGTTCGACGAGCACGCCGCGCCCGTCGTCGGGGCTGGGCGTACGGCGTACGAGGCCCCGGCGCTCGGCGCGGCTCACGAGGCCGGTGATGCTCGATCGGTCCAGGCCCAGGTGGCGGGCCAGCTCCGACATCGCGGCCGTGCGGTCGCGCAGGATCCCCAGCAGCCGTAGCTGGGCGAGTGAGAGGTCGTGCTCGGCCGCCGCATCGGCGAGCACCTGCTGCACGGCGAAGCTCGTTTGCACCAGCGCGTCCACCAGGCGTCCCGGGTCCGTCGTGGCGTCCTGATCGAGCTCGGCCGAGGTCATGCCCCGATCCTAGCTTGACCTAGTTGGCGATGCCAACTATTCTCATTGGTGCCACCAACTACTTTCGGAGAGATCCCCTTGCTCGCCGCCGTCGTCACCGCCTTCGACGCCCCGCCCCGCTGCACCCCGTTCGCCGATCCCCTGCCCGCCGGCCCCCACGAGGCGTTGGTCGACGTGCTCGCGGCCGGGCTGCATCCCCGCGTCCGATCGCAGGCCGCCGGCTCCCACTACACGAGCACCGACGAACTGCCGCTGATTCCCGGGATCGACGGGGTCGGGCGGCTCCGTGACGGGGGCGGTCTCGTCTACTTCGTCCTGCCCGACACCACCCGCGGCGCGATGGCCGAGCAGGTCGTGATCGACCGGCGGCGCAGCATCGACCTTCCCGCCGGCGGCGATCCGGTCGTCCTGGCCGCGGCGATGAACCCCGCGATGTCGTCCTGGGTGGCCCTGCGGCGACGGATCCCATTCCAGCCGGGCCAGGCCGTCCTCGTCCTGGGAGCCAGCGGCAACGCGGGCCAGCTGGCGATCCAGGTGACCGCGCACCTCGGGGCCGGCCGCGTGGTGGCTGCCGGCCGCGGCCCCCGGCTCGCCGCGCTTCCCGGGCTGGGCGCCGACCACGTCGTCGACCTGAGCGGCGAGCCCGACGCGGTCGCCGCCGAGCTCGGGGAGGTGGCGGGCGACGTGGACATCGTCCTGGACTACCTGTGGGGTGCTCCGACCGAGCGGGCGCTCGTGCCGATCCTGCGTGGCCGCACCGACCGCGCCCGCCCCCTGGACTGGGTGCAGATCGGCGCCGTCGCCGGGCCGGACATCACCCTGCCTTCCGCCGCCCTGCGCTCGGCCAACCTGCGCGTCATGGGCAGCGGCCAGGGCTCGGTGAGCGCCGCCGGCATCCTCGAGGAGCTGCCCGCGCTGGTCGCCCAGATCACCGCCGGAGCGTTCACCGTGGACGCCCAACCCGTACGGCTCACCGACGTCGATCGGGCGTGGACCGCGCCGGCCGGCGCGGGCGGCCGGGTCGTGATCGTCCCGAACGCTCGCTGAGGGTCACCTTCTTCCGCCTATCGGGGAGTTAGATGACCCTCGGCGGCCCCAGCACCGGCGGACCGACGAACCCCCTAGGCCCGCAGCACCCGCAGCGCGGACTCCATGCGCTCCAGCCCGCCGAGCAGGGCCTGCGCGGCGTTCTCCATGGTCTCGTTGGCCTGCACGACGCCGTCGTCGTCGATGAACTGGGCGACGAAGGGGATCGAGACGGCCTCCTGCACCGGGACCATGCCCAGCGTCGTGACGACCTGCTTGGCCATCTGCACGCCGCGGGTGCCGGCCGACACGCCGCCGTAGCTGACGAACCCGACCGGCTTGTGGCTCCACTCCTGGTGGAGGAAGTCGATCGCGTTCTTGAGCGGCGCGATCATGCCGTAGTTGTACTCCGGGGTCACGAACGCGAACGCGTCGGCGGCGTCGACGCGCGCGCTCCACGCCTTGGTGTGGTCCTTCGTGTACGCGCGCAGCCGGGGATGGTTGGGCTCGTCCATGAACGGCAGGTCGATCTCGGCGAGGTCGGCGACGTCGATCTCGAACCCGCCGTGGGCCCGGGCCTGCCCCTCGAACCACTGGGCGACGGGAAGGCCGACCCGGCCGGGGCGGGTGCTGGCGATGACGATCTGAAGCGTGGGCATGCTCGTATGATCGCGTACACCCCCTTCCCCCTTCCTCGGAGGTCTGCCCCATGCCGACGATCGAACCTGCCGCGCGCGCCATCCTCGAGGCGCCGAACTTCGCCTTCGTGGCCACGCCCCGCAAGGACGGCACCATCCTCAACGTCCCCGTGTGGGTCGACGTGGAGGGCGACAAGGTCGTCCTGAACAGCGCCGAGGGCCGGGCCTGGCCCGCCAACCTGCGCCGGACCGGCCAGATCACGGTGACCGTCGCCAACGGCGAGAACCCCTACGAGTTCGTGTCCGTCACGGGCCACCTCGACTCCGAGGACACCGAGACGGCGGACGACCACATCAACGCGATGGCCAAGAAGTACCTCGGCCAGGACGAGTACCCGTTCCGCCAGCCGGGCGAGGAGCGCGTGAAGTTCACGATCGCCCCCGACCGCGTCTACTTCAACGGCTAGCCGACCAGCGCGCGGAGCGGCCCGAGCAGCGCGGCCGGGGCGACGAGCTGCCCGTCGGGCAGCACGCCCCGCGGCGCGAGCGGCTCCACGACCAGCCCGGCGCGCTCGCAGATCAGCGCGCCGGCCGCGACGTCCCACCGCTTGGTCCCGCGCTCGTAGTAGGCGTCGCAGCGCCCCGCGGCCGTCCACGCCAGGTCCAGCGCGGCGCTGCCGAAGCGGCGGATGTCCCGCACCCGGGGCAACACGGCGGCGACGACCTCGGCCTGCGCGGCCCGCACCTGCGCCGCGTAGCCGAAGCCGGTGGCGACCAGCGCGGCACCGAGGTCGGCGGGCGCCTCGCGCCGCGACAGCGGCACGCCGTTCAGCGTCGGGGGGCCCTCGATGGTGGCGGCGAACAGCTCGTCCCGCAGGGGATCGAAGACGACGCCGGCCAGCGCCGCCCCGGCCTCGTCCTCGACGGCGACGCTGACCGACCACTGCGGGATCCCGTAGAGGAAGTCGATCGTCCCGTCGAGCGGGTCGACCACCCAGCGCAGCCCGGTGGTCCCGGGCCGGTCGTCGCCCTCCTCCCCCATGACCGCGTCGTCCGGCCGGCGCTCGGCGAGCATCCCGCGGATCAGCCGCTCGGTCTCGATGTCCGCCTGGCTGACCAGGTCGGTGGGCGTCGACTTGCTCGCCGTCGCCACCTCCTGCCCGGCCGCGAAGCGCTCGGCCAGGAACCCGCCCGCGGCGAGCGCGACCGGGATCGCGACGTCGAGCAGGTCCTCGTGCGCGGCGCTCATCCGATCGGGGGACGGCGGTCGCCCCAGCGGCGCAGCTCCTCGAGCTGCGCGCCCACGGCCAGCAGCGTCGCCTCGTCGTCGGGACGGCCGACGAGCTGGACGGCGAGCGGGAGGCCCGCCGCGTCGAAGCCGGCGGGGATCGACGCCGCGGGCTGCCCCGTCGCGTTGAACACGCCGTAGAACGGGACCTTCATCCCCGCGGCCATCAGCGACCACAGGGCACCGCGGCCGTGCAGCTCGCCGACGCGGAAGGGCGGTCCCGTGGGCCCCGGCGTCAGCACCACGTCGTAGTCGTCGAAGATCGCGTTGACCCGGGCGGACATCGCCGCCTCGGCGCCGCGGGCCTTGGCGAGCTGGGAGGCGGGGATGAGGCCGCCGAGCCGGGCCATGCCCTTGGTCCGCCGCTCCAGGTTGCGCGGCCGCTCGACGCGCGCGGCGTCGTCGTGGATGCCCCGCAGGTAGCGGATCAGCACCTGGTTGAAGGCCGAGACCGGGTAGTCGATCTCGTGCTCCTCGACGGTGTGCCCGAGGTCGCGCAGCGACGCGGCGATCGTCTCCACCGCACCGAGCTGGTCGAGGCCGACCTTGGCGATCGCGCCCTTGGGGATGCCGGTGGAGACGGCGACCCGCAGCGGGCGGGGCGGCGAGGAGGCGGCGGCCACGAACGAGGTGGCCGGCGGGTTCGTCGCCGTGGCGTCCATGAACAGCGCCGCGTCGGCAACGTGGCGGGCGATCGGGCCGTAGACGGCCAGGCCGTTCCAGGCGTCGTCGTGGTCGGGGCCCAGGGAGATCGTGCCGCGCTGCGTCTTGAGGCCGAAGAGGCCGTTGAACGCGGCGGGGATGCGGATCGAGCCGGCGCCGTCGGAGCCCTGCGCCACGCCGCACAGGCCGGCCGCCGCCGCCGCGCCCGCGCCGCCGCTGGAGCCGCCGGGCGTGTGGTCGCGGTTCCACGGGTTGCGCGTGGCGCCGTAGGCAAGCGTCTCGGTCCACGGCCAGACGGTCAGCTCGGGCACGTTGGTCTTGCCGATCACGATGGCGCCGGCCTCGCGCAGCTTCGCCACCACGTCGCTGTCGTGCGGCCGGGGGCCGGCGTGGGCGTTGCCGCCCCACGCCGTGACCTCGCCGGCCACGTCGGTGTCGTCCTTGATCGCCACCGGGACGCCGGCCATCGGACCGACGGCCTGCCCGGCCGCCACGGCGGCGTCGACCGCGTCGGCGGCGGCCAGCGCCTCGTCCCGGAAGACGACGCGGAAGGCCCGCAGCCGCGGGTCGATCTCGGCGACGCGGTCGAGGGTGGCCTCCACGACCTGGCGCGCGGTCACCTCCCCGGTGGCGATCAGGCGCGCTTGCTGCGCGGCTCCGGCGTAAGCGAGATCCGTGGCGTCCATGTGGCGTCGAACACTACCCTTGCCCCACCCCATGACGCAGACCCTCGCCCCCGCCCCGCCCCCGGCCGTCGCGCCCCGCCCCGCCTGCTCCGACGCCGAGCGCCGGCTCGCCCGCGACATCGCCCGCGCGCTGCGCGCCACGGGCCGGCGGGCCGATGTGCGCACCGCGTGGGTCCACCGCGGCGGACCGCTGATCGGCGCGCTCCACGCCGTCGCCGGCGTGGTCGCCAGCCTCGTGGGCATCGACCATCCCGTGTGGGGCGCCGCGCTGGCCGGCGGCGCGCTCCTCTCCCTGCTGCTGGACGCGGGCGGGCGGGTGCGGCCGCTGCGCCGCCTGTGGCCCGCGCGCGCCACCCAGTCGGTCGTCTCGCCGCCGCCCCGCGGCGCGGGGGCCGGGGCGATCGACCTCCTGCTGGTGGCCCGGACCGACGTGCCGCGGCTGGGCATCGCCGACCGGGGGCGGCTCGGCCGGCTGTGGCTGGGCCCCGAGCGGCTGCTGGCGCTGGCCCTGCTGCTGCTCGCCGGGGTGTGCGGGACGCGGATCGCCGGCGCGGACGGCGTGGCCGTCGACGCCGTGCAGATGGTCGTCACGGTGGCGATCCTCCTCGCGGGGGCGGCGCTGATGGACCGCGCGGCGGCGCCCCGCCGGGCCACGGACGTGCGGGCGGCCGACCGGGCGCTCGACATGGCGCTCGACGTGCTGGCCGACCTGGACCGGGAGCCCGCGCGCCGCCTCGCCCCCACCCTGATCCTGTGTGGCGCCGGAGCCGACACGCTGCGGCCGTTCCTGCACGAGCAGCGCCGCGCGGGCGTGCAGGCCCGTGACGTCGCCGTGGTCGAGGTGGGCGCCGGCGCCGCGCCGGGGATCGTGTGGTCGCTGAGCGACGGCCGCGTCCTGCCGCTGCGCTCCCATCCCATGCTGCTCGCCGCCGCCACAGCAGCCGCCGCCGACGTCCCGGAGGCGGCCGCCCGGGGGGTGCGCGGCGCCGGCAGCGGGCTCGCGCGAGCGGCCCGCGGGCTGCGCCGGCCGGCGATCGCCGTGCGGGTGCCCGCCCCGCCCGAGCCTCCGGAGGATCCCCCGGCCGGCGACGACGACCCGGCGCGGGCGTTCGTCCTGGCCCTCGTGCGCCGGCTCGACGCGGCCCTGGTCGAGCGCGACTGACGGCGGTCAGGGCGCCCAGCTTGCGTTCCCGCCGCCGGGCGCGATACACCTACGCAGTCCATCCCCGCTGCTCAGGAGCCATTTTCGTGCCCGCGTTGCCCCCCGATACCGTCGCGTACGTCGTGGACTACGAGGAGAAGCGCAGCCGCCTCTCCACGTTCTTCCGCTTCTTCACCGCGCTGCCGCACTTCATCTACCTCTCGCTGTATGCGATCCCCGTCTACTTCGTGGTGATCTACGCGTGGTTCGTGGTCGTGATCACCGGCAAGTTCCCGGAGAAGCCCTACAACTACATCGAGCGGTTCGAGCGGTACTCCACGTTCGTCAACAGCTACTACTACCTGGCGACCGATCATTTCCCGCCGTTCAACGGCCGGGACGACACCCCGTACCAGGCGCGGTTCCTCCTCGGGCCGCCGAAGGCCGAGTACAGCCGGGCGAAGGCGTTCTTCCGCATCTTCCTGCTGATCCCGGTGATCATCATCTCCTACGCGTTCAGCATCGTCGCCCAGATCGGCGCCTTCGCGGCGTGGTTCGTGATCGTCTTCACCGGCAAGATGCCCAAGGGCCTGCACGACTTCCTGATCCTGGGCCTCAGCTACCTGATCCGCGTCGCCCCGTTCCACACCCTCCAGACCGAGGCGTGGCCGAAGTTCACCGACCAAGACGTCGCCGACTCGATCGCCCAGTCCGGCGGCCAGCTGCCGCCCCCGCCGCCGGGCTCCGCGCCCATCGGCGGCTTCGCGCCCCCGACCGGCGCTCCGGTCGCCAGCGATCCGCCGCTGCCTCCGGTTCCGCCCGCGCCCCCGACGCCGCCCGCTCCGCCGGCGCCCCCGGCTCCGCCCGCGCCCCCGACCGACGGTCCGGACTCCGGGCTGCAGGGCGGCGACCCGCTCAAGTAGGCCCCAACCGACGTCGAGCCCCACCTGCGTCCCGCTGAGCGGGCCTCAGGTGGGGCTCGGCGGACGGTCCGCTAGAGCTCGTCCTCGTCGTCCAGCGTCGGGTAGGTCCGCGTCGGCTCGTCCTCGGCGTGCGGATGGGGTGCCAGGCGCGGGCCCTGCCCCGGCCGGGGCGGCGGCAGCGGCCGCAGCTGCGGCTCGGTCGGCGGCTCAGGCGTGGGATCGGCCTCGCCCTCCGGTTGCGCCTGGGCCTCCGGCTCAGGCTCGGCGGCCGGAGCGGCCTCGCGTTCGGGCGCCACGACGGTCTCAGCCTCGGGCTCGATCGCCGGCATGGCTTCGGTCGCCTGCTCGATCGCCGGCTCCGGCTCCGGCGGGGACACGACGGTCTCGGCCGCGGCGGCGGTCGCCGGCGCGGGCAGACGCGGGTCGACGGGCTCCGCGGGCGGCTCGGGCGCGATGGGCACCGGCTCCGGGACCACATCGACGGGCGGGACAGGCTCGGACTCCGGCTCCGCGGGCGGCACGACCTCGGCCACCGCCGTCTCCGCGGTGTCGGGCCGCAGGCGCTGCCACAGCGCGCCCGGCCGGCGCTCCGGGGGCGTCGGCAGCGGCACCGCGCGCGGCTCCTCCCCCACGTCCTCCATCGGCTCGGGCGGCAGCGGGTGGCTCGGGCGCAGGCCCAGCACCAGGAAGGCGCCGGCGACGAGGGCCAGCACGATCGGCCAGCCCAGCAGCGTCGCCTCGCCCCGCACCCCGGCCAGGTAGGCGAAGGCGACCAGGCAGGCGACGCCGATGTACCCCGGTCCCGGCTCGCGGTCGGCGCCCGCGTAGGCGATCAGCCCGAAGCCGGCGCCGAAGCCGACGAGCGCCCAGCCCCAGGGCAGGGAGGCGACGGCGAGGGTGACGATCGAGTCGCCGGACTGGTCGAAGACGAGGCCGGGCGCGTCGGGGACGAGGCTCGGCGCGAGCGTGAGAGCCAGGCCCAGCACGGCCAGGCCGGCGGCGTCGGCCAGCATCACGGCGTGGCGCCGGCGCCGGTCGCGCAGCATCACCGCGCCGAGCAGGTCGGCCAGGATCACCAGCAGGAAGACCCAGCGCGCCGTGCTCGTGCCGTCCGGCTCGAAGATCCACGCGACGGCGGCCTGCAGGCAGAACGTGAAGGCCAGCGCCGCGACCAGCGTGCAGTACGCCGAGTTGCGGCTCAGCGAGAACGTCAGCGCGAGGCCGCCGACCAGCAGCATCACCCACGTGATCGCCCCGGCGCCGTCGAAGTCCCGTGCGCCGAGCAGCGCGCTCAACGGGATCAGCGCCAGCAGCGTGAGCAGGCACGTGGTGACGTAGAGGACGGTCTGGTAGGAGCGTGGACGGTCCGACTCCAGCGGCGACAGGTACGCCATCGCCCCAACGAAGCCGGCGGCCAGCGCCGCGACCACGAAGCGGGCTCCGTCGCCCCACGCGCTCGCGAAGCGGACCTCGACGAGCAGCAGCAGCGTGGCGAGCACGACGACCCCCGCGGCGACCTGGTCGCCGCGGTGCGGCTCGGGCCGCAGGGCCCGGACCACGGGGTTCGTCGTGCTCACGCGCATGGCGGGCTACACCGCCGGGTTGGGAACGGGCGCGTCGCCCGAGTAGTCGTAGAAGCCCATGCCGGACTTGCGACCGTACCAGCCCGCCGAGAGCATCTTGCGCAGCGTGGGCGGCTGCGCGAAGCGGCGCTCGCGGAACTCGTCGAACAGCACGTCGCAGATCGAGCCGAGCGTGTCGAGCCCGACGAAGTCGGCCAGCGCGAGCGGACCCATCGGGTGGCCGGCGCCCGCCTTCATCGCGTCGTCGATCTCGCCGATCGTGCCGACGCCCTCCTCGTACGCGCGGATCGCGTCGAGCATGTAGGGGACGAGCAGGCGGTTGACGATGAAGCCCGCGTTGTCGCGCGTCTGCACGGTGAGCTTGCCGAGCGAGTTGGCCCAGCCCAGCGCGGCGTCGAACGTCTCGGCGTCGGTGGTGATCCCGCGGATCACCTCGACGAGCTTCATGACCTGCGCCGGGTTGAAGAAGTGGAGGCCGACGAACTGGCCGGGGCGCGAGGTGGACGCGGCCTGGTCGATGATCGCCAGCGACGACGTGTTCGACGCGAAGATGGCCTCGGGCTTGACGATCGCGTCGAGCTCCTTCCACATCTGGAGCTTGAGCGCCAGGTTCTCGGTGATCGCCTCGATCACGAGGTCGACGTCGGCGAAGTCCGCGTAGGACGTGGTGCCCTGGATGCGGCCGCGGATCTCCGCGGACTGCTCGGCGGTGAGCTTCTCGCGGTCGACCGCGCGCTGCAGCTGCTTCTCGATCTTGCCGATGCCCTTGGCCAGCGTGGCGTCGTCGACCTCGCGCAGCACCACGTCGTAGCCGCTCTGGGCCGCGACCTGCGCGATCCCGTGGCCCATGAGACCGGCGCCGAGCACGCCGACCTTCTTGATGTCCGCCATCTGGTGTCTCCCTCGTGTTCTGTTTCCGATCCGGCGGCCTGGAGCCTAGCCTCAGGCGGCGTGCCGCGCCGCGAAGGCGCGGGCGGTCGCCTCGGCCAGGTCCAGGCAGCGCTCGACGCACGCGAAGTCGACGTGCTCGGGCACGTCGGTCGGCCGGTGGTAGTTCGTGTAGCGCCCGTCGGGGCCGATCGACAGCAT
>Ga0247757_10001010_pt1 | contig 20696 bp, 19 predicted proteins | sample UWRJL126311R4_FD_180929 | JGI IMG/M metagenome (GOLD analysis project Ga0247757, IMG submission 180929) | Plant litter microbial communities from Arlington Agricultural Research Station in Wisconsin, United States - UWRJ-L126-311R-4 | ecosystem: Environmental > Terrestrial > Plant litter >...
AGCGGATTGAGAGGAAGTTCAGGGCGGTAATGGAGGCGAGGTCGATGCTGTAGGTGGGGGTGTAAATAGATCGTTGGGGGTGGGATTATACCCGGAGAGTACGCATATATAGACGACCGAGTACCATATTTTTGTGCAAATGTTTATGTCTTGTTTTTTGTTTTCTCTAATGTCGTGTTCCTGTCACTGGCCGACTGTCAGGGCTTTGCTATGAGCTCTTACAGTGGCTGGAACATGTGGCTAAGAAGATCAGAGAAAAGCGGCCACTTGATACCATTTCTGCCCCTTTTAGTGGCCTTACTATTGTAGTTAACTTATCTGAGAAGGGAAAGATACCTACCGTTAATAGATAAGATATAGCGTCCCTAAACATTTAGTTATACTAGTAGGGTTGTTAAGGAGGGCAAACATGATATTGAATAGCGGGTTTTCAAGTTCATCTTGGCCATATTTACCAGCATGATGAAAGTGGGGGGAAATACTACATTCTTAAAAAAACGGCTCTGTACACGGCGTGTGTTAAGTGCGGAGCTTGATGGGGTGGTAGCGATTTTTGGGTCCCATGCACATTGAGGTTAGGTGGCCTTGTGAGCATTCTCTCCTGGAAACAAAAAGGTCTGATATAACATTCTCAAGTGAAGGTCTTCAAGAAGAGAGGTGTAGACAGGCTGGACGAGTAGACAAAGGATTACGGGAGCTCTCTAATAGCAGTAGCTATTTTCAACTTCACAAAGGGCATCCTTGCCTCCAATTCAGAATTACTACTATTTTATGTAGCTGTAAAATTATATCTAATATGAAAACTGCCAATCCATGGTATCATTCCCAGAACGCCGTTTCATTAATGCCAAAATCCCACCCACGACAACAACTAACAGACAGCAAAGTGCCGCTCTCATTCGTCCTTCAGCAAACTAGCAAGATCCAGTTTATTTACGAACTTCGGATTCGCCGGCGGGAGCACTTTCGTGCACTCGGTCAACCCGTTAATATTCCCCACGCCCAGCATGGACAGCCTTGTATATGCTCTCGCATAATCCTCATTCCAATGCTTCTGACCATCCGGGCCTGCAAACATCTTCCACTCATCTGCCGTGCGCGGATCCTTGGACAGTACAATGTCGCTGTTGAAGCGGAACACCTTTTTAGGGAGCGGACCGGTGCCCATGGTCTGGTTGTAGAAGAGAGTGTCCCACACGCCGGGGGTGCCGTCCTGCGGATCTTTGGCGCGCGAGGCGTCTACGAAAAACTGCTGGGATGTAGTGTGTGCGCCGAGGAGGGCCGCGAGGTCGTGGGGGCTGATCGTTTTGTCTTCGAAGAGGGAGATGAGGGAGTCGGCGGAGTCGTTGACGCCTGGAAGCAGGCCATCTGGGGCGGGCTTAGAGCTGTCTTTGCGGCCGACGAAGGCGCGGATACGGGGTCCTAATGGGCAGCCTGAGGTGCTTGTTAATGACTGTATTGAAAGATAGGGGTTTGGAAGACCTACTGACGACGGCTACAATGGCGCCGAATTGGATTAGATCGGCCATGCCTACGCCAAATTTCTGCTGCCAGGCTAACATCTTGGTGACGATGTCTTGCAGTCCACGGTTCTCGGCCCTCCCTATCTCACCGGGCGCCAGTGCGATGCTTCCATCTGCGCCGCCAAAGTCCTGTCCATTTGCTGCAAGTCGCTTCGACCATGTCCCCGCATCGTGGAATCCGAGGCGTATTGCTGCCCGAGCGAGTTTGTTGCACCGACCAGTAGGGCCGCGAAACGCATCGGACATAGTACCGGCGACGTATGACCATGCGCAGCACGTATCTTTCTGGCACTTTGCCGAGCGTAAGGCACCTGGCGGCGTATAACTGGCGGCGTTGCTCTCTGCGGATTCCGTGCGCATCAGGATGTTTGCGATGGACTTGCCAACAGGGGTGCTGCCGCCGTCCTTGATGTCCCCAATGAGTTCTGGAGGAGTGTCGCCATCGTCTATATTGTCTGCGCGGGCGCTGAGCATGTTTTGTGCTTCGAATGCCTTATGCTGGATTTCTCTAACTACATTCTTCATTCCTGGATAGGCGTCGACAAGAGAGATAGTGACGATGCCGAATATGACGTTAGATAACTTCATACTAATTTAGGGAATTCGAACCCCCGTACGAGACCTTAAAATAACCTCTTGACCCAAATAAATGATTGAAAGATGAATCCTCAGCTCCCAAATCGCCCTCTCAAGGAATGATCCGCCACCTTATATACATCTTAAAGTCCGGAGACACCGCTCAAGAACTTCTCGACCAAGCTCAGACGGAAAACGTGGCCGCCGTACGGCGCAGTCAGGTCATAGAATCCAGATATGCCCAGAAAAAGAGCAGCCACACCTTCCAGACGCCAGATTTAGCGAAAACACCACGCGATCCTGGGCACCAGACGCCTTTCTTCCAGGACCCCTTGTCCATAACTTATGCCACAAATGTCCGAGAACGCAAGCCACTGGGTCCCTGGCCGGGGCTGGGGAAGCTTGATTTCCCTGGGGCTTGAAAGATCGACCTAGGCGCTGCCCACGGCATTTGTTAGTGGTTTGCCCCACAAGATGAAAGGTGTGGTGAGCTGCTGAGGCGTGTGGTTAGCCCTATGCTAGGGTCATCCATGTGGTTCGTGGGCTGACCATCCGATGTCTCGTTTGGGGATATGTCAAGCGAGAGGCTTTTATAAGCCAACGCATCGCAGAAAGTGCAATATCCTGGTCACAAGTAGCTCCGTAAAAGCCTACAAGATACCATACTTGTAACTGCTACTCTTGCAGCGTATGAGGCTCATGTTTGAAAACTGCATATTACGGAGAAGACTACGAAAATGAGTATCGTATGTCTCATAAGTTTCCTAAATTTGGGAGATCTATACGCGCGCGAATGAAGTGCCTACAGATTTCCAGGGTTTTGGATATCAAATACGAGCTACAAGTGGGCCAGATCGTGGAGGGCGGTGCGAGCTGAAAGCAACCGATTCAGCCTCAGCCGGTAAAAGCAATGAATGCCTGCTCCTTATCCGCTAGCTCCCAATCAACTATTAGCTAATTAGATCTAGTATCCGCTGACCACCAGCTAAAGAGATAATAGGACAAAACCTTCTACTCATGCATAGCTTTCCTCAATCACCCACCACTCTTCTTGCACAACACTACAGCGGTTTCCCCATATACCTAATTCACACGAGTGCTAGCATTACTGCGATTCTCTGAATCACTTCCATTCACCGTAGCATTCTAACTATGGATCTTCGTATTGGGAAACATCCTGGAATTTCTCTCCTTGTTTATGTATAGTATACTCAAGTATTACTCCTTTAACTCTTACGGCTGAGGAATGCTAGCTAGGGAAGTGATAGCGTTCAAGGCCAATGCTGTTGTGAGGCTGCGATTTCCAATTCGTACACCAGTGGATCCATACCTATACATCCACCCGGGTTCCCAGCTCCCATCTATGCATTGAAGCCCGATCAAGGCTAACCGATCTACACTACACTCTATCCCCATCGAATCGCATGCTGTTATTCGCATTGCCAAATCCAATGCGCTGCCCGGCTTTCCTACACGTTCTTCTAATCGTGACTTGAGTAGTGAACCAATCGTAAACCGGAGATACGCATCATTCTTCGCGAAGCGCAGAAGGCGCTCAAAGAATCCGAGACAGCAGTCAGGCGAGGGGTAGTAGCGCGTTCCCATAAGATACGTTCGATTCAAAAGGATATCTTGAATGTGTTTCGACATGTAGGAGAACTCATGACCTCGATCATGGCGATAGAAACAGGCCAAAACGTTGGCGGTGACTACAGCATCGGTTCTAGGCCTTTCACGATCGAAATACGTCTGTCACAACTTAGCAGACTGTTTGGTTGTCCCCGACCACTTCTAATATCTTACCAAGAACCATCCATCAGATGTTACACATTTTGCCATCTGATCTAAGACCTCTGTGATGATCTCAGGCTGCTCAGGTGGCATGATTGAAAGTGCCAAAGCCGTGGTGTCAAGATCATCTGGGAAATAACCTCCAGGAACAAGTGTTGCTTCACCTATTTCCCGGCTTCTGTTAGTCTTGTCGGATCCTACTTGTGACATAGCAACATTACCTGAGAAGAAATTCCAAGTCTTTTTGCAACCCATTTTCACACCTGAAAGCTCACTGAAAAATTAACCTTGACGAATAAGATTCGGTTGGGGAACTTACAGATCTTTTGTTGCTTCCAGGATTAGTAGCTTAGCGAAATTGTCTCCCACAGCAACGCCAGTATCGGTGATGGAATCGAAGCATCTATCACTTTGATAGAGATATTGGTATCCTCTTGCTACTGGTCCAAAGAGTATGTCATGTAGTATGGTAAGAGTTGAATCGTCATAGATGAACCCTCTAATCCCCATTCTATTCGCGGCGGCCACATTTTCAAAATTGTCGTCGACAAAGATGACTTGATCTGAGGGTAACTTGATTTCGTTCAATACAAGTTGATAGAACCTTGGATCCGGCTTACGCATGCCCTGCGCTCCTGAAGTAAACACGCGTTCAAAGAGACATGGATCCATTTTTTCCGATAAAGCAGAAAAGTCCTCCTTAGAGACGTTAGACATAGCGTATATCTTGATTGGAGACCTTTGCTTCAGATTTCTGAGGAATGATACGACCGCGGGATCGGGCTGTAAAGAAGCACGAGCCTGTGAGAATGCTTCTGCAACTTGTGTGACATCCACATGGAATAGTTCAGCAACCTGGTCATAGCACACGCTTCGTGATATACGACCACACTCATATTCGAACCAAGGAGGTGAAGATAAGATCATTTTCATCGTCTCGGCTGTTAACGCAGTCTTTGTGCTGCGAGACCATTTGAAAAGGACATCTCCTAAATCGAAAATGACACCCTTGATAGGAATTTGAGACATATTAGAATCGGGTGAGAGGGAAGGTGTATTCTGGGGTGCATGTTGATTTATGAATCAATGACTCCTTATATACTCAACAATAAAGTCGAATGTCAAGACTTTCGGGCTTGTCGTTGATAAAATTGCCACCAATTCTCACGATTTTTCAGCCCACAGTTAGTAATCAACTTTGGGTAACTAGATACACCGCTTCCTCTTAGCTACCAGTCAATTTGAGACTTCTGCTTCCGTCATTTGCCAAGGATGTCGCATAAAGTGCTGCGATCACTGGTGCTGCGGTGTTCGTTTTAGCTAATGGACCCATGACTTACCTACAATTGTAGTGCTGACTATAGTCCGAAATAGGCAACTGTGATTGTACCATTAGCTTACCTTGGGAAATCAGCAATGGCGCTAGTGCAAAATTCGGCTTTATTCCTGGAGAAGATAATCCGGTAGAGGCTGGGCAACTCTTACAAGGTCTCTTGGTTAACAGCTTAATGATGATTCACACTTCCTGAAACTATTTATAGTCATCAGCGTATCAGTGCCAATTTTCCGCCCCGACAAAACACCGGCACAGTTTTCGGCACAGTTTCCGTGTGAGATCCAGACCAATATCAATTTAGGTGGTCTGGATTACTCTTCTCTTGCCACGTCTAAAATGGAGTATGTGTGCATAGCGGCATAAGCGCTGATTCCTTACATTTTCTAAACAGAACACTGATACAGTCCTTCGCAAGTTGTCGTGATAGGCGCTCTCAGAAGTATTCATAATGCCTACTTCCATCCCCTATGTAGGTCAAAAGATTAAAAGCTCTTCTCAACATAATACATGCAGTTGCCAGTCCTACAACCCAGGGGTGTAAACCGTTATACTCTTAGAAGAGCATACGAAAAGAGTATGGTAAGCTCGCTCGGATTGGCCCTTCTACATTTCTATTATCAACTCTCTGGCATAGAAAGACATCCACGTCCCCGGTAATGATATAGCAATCCTGCTTAAAGACCTACAGTTTTACAAGGTATTGCTGCTTCACAATGGAGCTATAATGCTTGCTATTGAGCGAGATGTGATGTCTATTTGTACGGCCACGAATATAGCTTTATACACATGTCTTTCTGAAGCAAGAACCTATACTGCAAAACACAACTTGTGTTCAATGTACTAACTGGTCAATAGCTGCGATGGCCATGGAGCCATAGGTATCTAAGAATAATTAACCTTCTCACCCTCGAATTCAACAGCGGCTTCTCTTTGGTGGAAAAAGTGGGCTGTGTGGAGACAGGTGCTTTTCCATGAACGGTCACGGTTTATCATCCATAGTTTCTGCAGCAAAGCTACTCCACCAGTGCCGTAGAGTTGCAACTTTAAGAGGTTCACTAGCACCATGCATTCCTAGCTTCATTGGGGCGGGTGACAGAAGCGCACTTAGGTTTCTATTTGGTAAGTGTGTTGGCAATTGAATAATGAAGTGGAATGTCTTGGCTTTATATATTATCTTGTCAAGCAAGCAATCGAACAAGGTCTCTTGCGCTTGTCATTGAAGCGCTGGATTCCGCATTATTTTTACTGGCAATGAAATCAATCATTGTCACCAGTCGCTGCAGTTTACTTAACAATCCACAATCCACACGTTTACGAGATGCTCCCTAAGAAAATACATGGCACCTTTCCAACTTAAATAGATTTTGCGCTTCAGAGTATATTATTCGAACTATCTCATTTAAAATTGTTAAGTAGGAAACGCCACGACTTCGTGCAACAGCTACGAAAGGCTGTATGTTTAATAGGTTCGTAAAGGAGTGAGCAGGGCTTCTTACTTATTAGCTATTCTTGTTTAAACAAGTAAGTAAGTTGTAGGAATGGATGCTAATAATGAAATATGATGACGTACACTATTCAAGCTGAACTTAGCATGTGCCAGGCCTACCTGCATTAACTAGCTAATAAAGGTGAAGCTATCCACGATGCCGTCACTGCATCGAGATGATGCTAAAAAGTGGGTACCTAGAACCATGGAAGCAAGAAAGAAATGTGGGGAGCAATCGGACCCGACATCCTGCGATCGAAAGCTTATCTTCATCTCTCCCCGCCCATGCGCTCATTATTTGGCGTTATTGCTCACAAATCATAGCCTCTATTCCCATGCCCAACGGTGTATAAACATTGAATATGACGCTGCTTTATGAATACATCGTTCAGGTTTTTTTTATTCATACACGGAACGTGAATTTGTGTCCTATACACAAGTAAAGAAACAGACTATATACATAGTCAGTGCTTACTATTTTAGCATCTCACGTCAGCTTGCATGTTTGCAGATTTGTCACTCCTTCAATTTGAGTAAGAATAAATCTCTTGCAATCTAATTGGCTGATTCGACGCTATTGCGACTCACGATTTTTTTTCCATTGGTTGTTTAAATCATCTGCCTTGGACCAACTCTTTGCGATTCTGGTTCTTGCACGGGCCGTCGAACCTCTGTGTTGGCCCTTATAAGTCAGCATCAATGCAATTTCCCCCTGATTCGAGTTAGGTCTTGCCTATTAGGACGATTGGTCTTTGCACTTCCCTTATGCTCTCCTAGAATATAAATACTCGTAGTCTCTCGGAACGACGAATTATCTTGAAATCTTTGTTGTCACTATCGTCTTAGCCTACTTCAAGTCGTCTTATTGACAGCACAATGGGTGCTGCCTTTAGCCAGTCTTTCTTCCTGCCAAACCCTGTCATTGATGCAGAAACCTGTCCGGACCAAACTGGCCGGGTAATTCACATTAATCTTCGTAAGATATCCAGCTGACAAACTGTGCCATAGGTATTCCTAGTCACTGGAGGATATACTGGTATTGGCTTTGAACTTTGTCGAATCCTCTACAAGCACAATGCCACTGTTTACATTGCGGGCCGGTCAGCTGAAAAGGCTGCTGAGGCTGTCGAAAAGATCCGTAAATCTGTGACGATTAGCTCTGGACGCCTGGAATTTCTGCAAATAGATCTAATCGATCTGTCCACTGTGAAATCCGGTGTTCAAACTTTCCTCGCACAACAGGACAGGCTCGACGTTCTCGTAAACAATGCTGGTGTAAGTCAATTGCTATGAACGGAGATCACGATATTGATGCTTGCTGTTTGTCTCATAGATCATGCTGAAAGGTGGTCAAGAGCCTCGACACAACGAAATACACAATGCTACTAACTGCATTGGGCCGTGTCTATTATACAACTTGCTTCTCCCAACGCTTACCAAGACGGCTGCATCATCTCCAACTGGTACTGTGCGTACTATATGGGCAGGGTCCATCGCAGTTCATGTGAGTTCACCTAGACCTGGTGGAATGGAAGTAGACGATACCGGCAGACCAAAAGATCAAACCGAGATATTGAGCTATGGGCAAACCAAAGTAGGAAACGTTTTCCTCGCTAGTATATATGCCATGGCAACGCCTCAGACGGGAGTAGTGCATGCTTCTTTCAATCCAGGCAATTTACGGAGTGAGCTACAGAGGCACTGGCATGGGCTTGACATGACAATCATGGTGAGTATCTTATAGTTTGCTTCAAAGTATACAGCTGACATTATATGCAGAAACTGTTGATGTATCCAGCTACCTATGGGGCATACACCGAACTTTGGGCAGCGCTATCGCCAGAATTAACTCCTGACAACAGTGGGGCTTATGTGTACCCCTGGGGTAGGATTGGAAGTCTTCCACCAGACGTTGAAGCATCTTTGAAGACCACTTCGAATGGAGGAACAGGCGTAGCGGCAAAATTTGTGTTATGGTGTGAGTCACAGATTCAGTCTTATATCGAGAACTGATTAGCAACGCCATATTCAAATATACGAACCGGAAAAACAAGTCTAATGAGATCAAAAGTGCGCATGATTTCTTTGGGGAACAGGAAGTCTTGCAATTCTGTTTTGGAAAGCAAAATTGACAGCTAGGGTTACAATTGTTTATAACTTAATATGTCACGTGTGTTCACCCCACCACAACACGTCCTCCGCGAGATATTTCCTAGGTAGGATTTTGTGCCGATGTTGTGGCACCACACCAACACAGCAGCCTTAACAACACATCAACTCTGAGTGCACATCAGATCCATGCTGTCACTCTACCACCCATCATGCTTCAAGTAGGGAATATGGAACTACTAACAACGTCAATTCTACTTATTGTCGGCATCACCTTTTGGCCTCCAAGGAGACGCGACTTTCCCCGCAGAGGCTGGGAGCCAGGCTTTCTGAACCTTAAAGTTTGGTTAGCGCGGGTATATTTCTTTTTCCGAGGGCATACCATCGTCAAAACTGCTTACCAGGAGGTGGGACCGTAGTTCTGCTCCCAAGCTACTGCTTGTCTTATACTAAACTACCTTAGGCGAAAGACAGTCCATATCTATTGCAGACATTGATCCAAGATGTTCTAGTCGTACCGCCCAAGTACCTCCCTGAGCTACGCATGCTACCCGGCACTAAACTAAGTGCTTCGGACGCCCTTGTAGCCGGTCTTCTGGGGCAATACAGTGGCGTCGATGTTATATTGAAAGACAGACAGGCTTATGACGTTACCAAAGTTCGATTGACTAAGAGTTTGCGTAAGAAGTCTTCTCTTTCAAGATCGGTTGAGAGGCAGCTGACCAACTGGGCACCTGAAGCTACCCTTCTTCCTGAACTTTCTCGGAAAGCAGAGCAAATTCTTTTAGATACACTTGCGACTTGCACTACCTCTGGTGAGCCACGAAAGTAAAGAAAGATTTGGCTAGACTCACAGAACTGACTTCATACAGATCATGTTGAGATAAAGGTACAAGATGTAATATCTGAGCTCGTTCTACGCACTACTCTACTGTCTTTCGTCGGGCCCCAGCTCGCAGATGACACCAAACTGCACTCCCTTGTCAACGCACATGTCAATCTTGTTCGCGACATTGCGATTTATCTTCTATTCGTACCAGGCTTCTTACGAGGATGGGTAGCTCCTTTCCTCCCTCCAAGTTTTCGCATGCGACGACTACACCAGGGAGTGCGGGAGATCCTATTCAACAAGAAGGAACATAACAAAAGGGGCCGGATTCAGCCAGGGACGCTATTGCACCATATGGTCAGCACTTCAGAGACTGTGGATGAGCGTGATCTTGTGTTTAAGCTCCTAGTTCTTATCGGTGCTGCTGTACGTCGACGAAACCCACATGCTGCAAACAACAGTAGCAAAGGCAACTAACACGCGGCAGCTACACACAATGAACATGTCGACCATACATGCCCTGATAGACCTCTGCGCATATCCCGAGCACGTCGACGACCTGCGGAATGAGATAACGCTCCACCTACCCTCTTCAGCCCCACCCTGGTCCTTCGACACCATCAACCGGCTCAAAGCTCTCGACGCCTTTCTCAAAGAATCCCAAAGATTCAACACCCCGAATTACCGTAAGTCTGGATAACGCGTTCCTCCGCTCAGGCAGAGCACGAATCGGGAACGGCCATGGTATTCGATACCACCTTTGCTAATACGCCGGCAGTGAGCTTCGACCGCCTAGCCATGGCCCCCATTCCCCTTTCCACGGGCCTCACCATCCCAAAAGGGACATACATATGCCTATCCGCCGGCAGCATGGCCATGGACCCCTCCTACTACCCCTCACCCACTCTCTTCTCCCCCGAGAGATTCGGCCCCTCCCCAACCGCTCCGCACAGCACTCCCGATCATCGCAGTACCATCAACTTCGTAGACACCGAGAGCGGGAACGTCCACTGGGGCAGCGGGCGATTCACGTGCCCGGGCCGCTGGTACGCGAGCGCGGTGATGAAAGTCTTCATCGCGTTGGTCGTGACGAGGTACGACATAAAATTTCCCGAGAGCCAGACGGAGAGGCTGCCGAATGTCTACATGGATATTTTGGTGGAGCCGAATCCGAAGCAGAAGATACTGTTCAAAAGGAGGGGGTGAGGACTATGAGGAAAGAACTTGTGGGTTAGGGGGAGGGATCGATGCATATGTGTGATTGGACGGTGATTAGATAGTGTGGGGAGGCGAGCGGCTTCGGTTCCGGCTTCTTGGGTAACTATATAGTTAGTTAACTGCCGGGAGCTTATTATATAATTACGCCGAATTGTGCATGACGATGTCAGCGGCAGGGCAGAATATCGAAAATTGATTGCTGTAAGTGTTCTTAACCAACACCTATTGCTTTAGAGCCGAGTGCTGCTTTTACATTCAAATTGTGGATGAACGTGTCTATTTGAAGTCCTCACCACGGATCGGAGAATATCCGAAAGATCAACATCTAGGAAACATGTTCCGCGCAAAAAATATCGGAGAGCCTCCTGTATTGGAATTTCGCTACCGTAGCTTACCCGTCTTGCTCACCTCAAAAAACAAGACTGACCACTTCGCCTACCAAGCGATGAAAAAAAAACCAGTCATCTGATATGCAAACCCGGAAACTCCGACCATGAATTTTTTCACCCTTTGACATGAGAGCCGCAAACCGCGCGTAGTTGTTGTGTACAATTAAGATTACAGAAGCAAAAGATCGAGACCGTACGTAGCTCAGCCCGTCCGAGCAAACTATTACAGTAAATATCCAGCAAGCAGTGTTTATCCGAAGGCGCCGTGTAATGCTCTGGTCAAATTTGGTGATATTCCTCTATGCGTGGTAAATGGCTTCGAAGAAATAGATGACACCAAAGGCAAGGAAGGCAATAGCTCCTCCAAGAGTAACTGTTGGGGATTAGCAGGGTACTTTATCAAGGAAGATTGCAACATACCAACACGCATGCTAACTTTCCCGGCAACTGCACGACCTCCAATGACGGCTCCTGCTGTGCAAAGACCATGTCCGAAAATGGCGCCGGTGGTGACCCACCAATAGTCTGATCCTGCTGCCATTGCCACGGTAGCAATCTGACTGCGGTCGCCCCATTCACCAAGGAAAGTCATGACAAAGGTCTGCACCCATGCAGGGCTGAGAAGAAGCGAGAAAAGATTGTGAAGGCCGCCCAGGGCGCCAGAGAGTGAAGAACCAGTCGGCGAAGGGGCGCGATCGGGGGAAGATGACGGGCTTCGCGCAGGGGCGGGGAGCCTTGAGTTGGACCTTGACCGTCGAGCTCGGCCGGACTCAAGAGCGTACGGTGAGATGGATGACTTCCTGTGCCCTTTCTGTCTGGCTTGGGACTCTTTCTCCTCAAGTTCCTGTTCTACCTCGCGCATCTCTTCTCCAACCCCTTCGTTGGGGCTCATAGCTAGACCTTCCCGCAGCAATTTAACTCCAAAGACTAGGAAAAGAACTGCGGCTGCAAGGTGTGTGAAGCGCTCCGGAATGAGGGTGGGCACAGCATGGCCAAGTACCGCCGAAAGAACAGTCATGACAATAAGCGCGGAGAAAGCAGCGGAGAAGACGAGAAGTCGAGGGTGTCGCATGGCCATCAACGCCGCTACAAGGAAGGTTTTGTCTCCAATCTCAGAGAATATAATCATAGTAAAAGAGAGTACAAAGGAGTGGAAGGGTTGAATGACGCCGGCAGGATCATCATCTGCGGGTATGTCATTTGGAATCTTCTTGGGTGGAGTAGTGTCTAACGGGTCGGTTTTCGATGCGGAAGCGGGGACAGGGTGAGGGATGTCGTGTGGGCTATCTGGAAGATCGGTAGGTTTCTGTCCTTGTGTCAGCAGTGAGGAACTGGCTGTAAAGATTGCGCCTTACCTCAAGGCCCTGCGCACCAAGCACACGTGTTTCCGAGTCTGCATCCTTTCCTGCTTCTTGTTTGTCTTTGATGTGCTGCTGCTCACCATGGGGAAGCGGCGGGGCTTCCTTGGGAGGCTCCGGGACTTTCTCCATCTTCTCGCCAGTCTTGTCTTCGTGCGCGAGGCGCTCCTTGTCTTTTGCAGACACACCACCCTCGGTACCGGTATTGCCCTTGGGCGACTGTCGATTGGGGTCATTCATGACGCTATCGTCTTCCTCGACTAAAGCAGCCAGTTGCTCCTTTTCCTTGGTTGATGGCTTGCGGGTGCCGGGTCTCAGCTCCTCTATGCCACCTGGGCCCTTCTTCGAGGTGACCTTGTCATCCACATAGGGGCCGGCGTGGGGCTTCCCGTCGGCGCCGTCTACAGGAGCGTCCTTGGTGCCCTTCTGGGTCAGCGGAGCTGCTACTTCGGCAGTTGGGGCGGCGAGGGCGGTGGTGTCGGAGACGCGCGAAAGCTTTGCATCGTCAGCGGCGGGCGCGATCTTCGCAGAAAGCACCTGCACAGCAGGAAGCAGCAGGAGGAGGACGGTGGTTTGCGGCTGTCGCAGCCTCATGATGTTGGTGGATGAAAAGTTGAGCAGGGGTGCTCTACGATGTGACGGGGTGTGATCAGCGTGTGATGCGACGAGCAGTGGGCATCAACCCGGAAGAGGAGCGATGCACGGCGAATTTATGGAAAGGCAAGACGAGAGTGTCAAAGCTGCGGCGTTGTTGGGGAGTGGGAAGCGGACGGATCGCAAGGGGTGGGCCCCTGCTGCGGACAGCAGGCAGTATAATTAGCTGGCAAGACCAGTGAGAGTGGATGGGCCGGCGCGAGAAAGGGGCAATTCGTCGCCAGCTCAAACGAGCATCCAGCACACCCCAGACGCACAGGAACAGAAACAAAGCCCCTGTGCAAGGGCAACGTTTCCGCTAGCTCGCACCGGCTGCTCCAGGTCCCCCAGACGCCGCCGCCTGGCCTGTCTGATGCGAATACGGCCTTGCACCTGCTGTTTGCCGGCCTGGGATGACTTTTCTTTTGAACCATAATGCCATCCATCCATGGCTCTGCGGCAGGTCCAGCGTGTTTCCGTGCCATCCAAGGTTCATCACGTTGGACTCGCAATGCAAACGGAGACATCTAAACATGAATGTTTCGTGCCCAGTCCCTGACGCAATGACCCTGTGCATGTGCGGTTGCAGGCGGACCTGGACTCGGGCACATCACGTGATTAGGCAGCTATGCGAGCGACGGGCCCGTTCTTATGTAATGTGCTGCGCGGTGCCCTCGCTCGGGTCCTTGCCAAAACAAACATCCTTTCACGTCGTCCCATCCCATTGCGCCTGCGTGCAGCTACGCGCAAACACGTCGCTGTAATGTCCGACCGCAGGACAGCGCGTGCACCTACTCGTCGCAAAACTCCAACCCCTCAACCCTTGTCAATCACAAATACTTCCACCGGGCGCAGAACGGCAACTAGAAGCGCAAGCCGCGACGTCGAAACAGACCCTAAGCCAATACATCGAAACACGCGCCAGGCAAGTGTTTCCAGCTTTGGAGATAAGAGCGAGCACAAGGACAAATATGCGCCCAGGTCGAAGAAGAAAGCTTCCGCAAAAGCCGCACGTTTGACAAACATCGAGGAAGTCGACCTTATGCCTGACAAGCGGCCTACAACACCACCCGTTACCGATATTGACTTCCCTTTTCGGTCTCCCGCCGCCGTGTCAGAAATATCGGGTACTACCGCAATAACATCTTTTACCATGCTTGAAGCCGAGATGCTGGAGCCGCGATTCATGCTTAAGGATTTACCAACCCTCCACCAATTCTCCGAGATTTTTATAAATCACTTGGTTCCAGATGACGGAGACATGGTCGCGGACTTGGAGCACATGCAGGATATGCTAAAACCGGACTCTGCTTTCGTTCAGGATTACAATCACATCGACTCGTACTTCTCGCTCTGCGTTGGTAGCTATTGTGTGGATAACCAGCAGTACATTCGCACGCGCCCTGTGCGTACAGCTCTCTTCGGGCGCAACCACGACGCTGAAGCCATTCAGTCTGGAGTAGACCTAGTGCTCTATTTAGCTAACCTAGTGTCCTTGGCCAAACAAATGATACACTCTCACAGGACCGATAAGGATATGTTGCGCGTCATTCGGGAGCTTGATAATTTTTTTCCTACATACTTCCTACCCAGGCTTGTACCTGAAATAGATCCTAGAGAATCGCCTGCTGGTGAGAGTGCTCTAGTCCACGAGACCTTCGACTTAGCTCTGGAGTTGCGAACACAATTAGCCATCTTATATCTCGAACAGAGAGACGTATCTGTCGATGAGTTCGACCCCGATGCAGTCCTTACTGAGGTTTTCTTTGCGCCCAATCCAAATGCTACTGGTTCGCCCGACCCTCCTGCCGTTCGAGGGTGGAATGTATCCAACTTGGGTGGTGAAGGTTCTCCACTTTCTGAAGAATTCGAGAAAAGAGTACTGGATCAGGTCGCATTCATTAAACAATACTTCATAGATGGACCTGGGCACCAGGAAACTGGTGATCTGGTAGATATGGAGGAATTAACCGCGCATCTTCCTTGGGACACGCTCGTTCTGCGTCTTCTTGGCTGGGCGCGTGAACGGCATCAAGAAATTCGAATGGCGATCGAACAACTCGGAGGCGTAGCGGGTATCCTCAAAAACATCTCAGTCATTATGGACCAAGATAATGACGGCCCGCACCGGGCACCGTCTGTACAACCGCTATCACCACGCAGGAAGCGAACTTCGTTCGGACGCGACCGAAGGCGCAGTGGCAAAAAATTCAATCCCAATGCTGCCGTCAATATTGAAGTTGCCAACAAGATTGAAGCGAAAGCCAGAGACTCTGGCATAGGAGTCGACCAAACTTCGTTTCAAAGCCAGGCACAAGTGGGAGAGCCAGAGCAGGCGCCGCTGGATAGCCCTCCTGAAAGTCCTTTCCAGAATCCTCCCCGAAGTCCCCCCCGAAGTCCTCCTCAGAGTCTTCGGAGTCTTCCCCAGAGTCCTCCCCAGGAAGTAGACGACTGGGAACTGCCTCAAATACTCGACTCACCTAAGCCTAGAAATGAAGATCAAGTGATCGAAGAAATCCCTGAGCCCCTTCCTGAAGCATCACAGCCTCCTCGTTCAACAAATGAAGTGTTCCAGATACTGGTGAATAGCAAGAAAACCGACAAAGAGAACCATGGAATATTTGCGCGACAAGCAAATGCGCAACGAGTTGAATTTGGAGATCCACTTGCCGAAAGTCAGTCCACCCTAGGCCCCACCTTTACCAGCACCCAAGCTCAGAAACGACGTCGTCCGGATGAAGAAGAAGACGAAGATGATGATGATGATGAAGCTTTCCAGCCAGCACCTCGAACTGCAAATGTACAAAGCCGAAGAGCACACGCGAAACGCGTCCGCATTGAACCAGATTCTTCGGGTGCGCCCTCGGGCCATCAACGCTCCCAGACTGAGCCAAGTTCTTCAGGCGTGCCTCCGAGCCACCAACCCTTGCAAAGCTATGATAATGACGAGTACCAATTTGAAGATGATGTACAAGATCAGCCTATACAAGACCAGCCTCAGGCATTGAACTTTCGGATGCAAAAACAGCTGGCTTACGAGAATCGGAATGCGCCACCTATTCCTAGCCAAAGGCACCGTAAAGCTAGGACTGCATGGACCGAAGTAGAAGAAGAAGCATTCCTCAGATACATGGAAGAGTACCCGCAAAAGTACGCTCGTATCTTAGAAGTTGATTCAGCCAACGGAGGGATACTTCAACATCGTACTCAAGTCAATCTGAAGGACAAGGCCAGGTCTATGGCGGTAGTCATGGTCAAGTATGGATTTTCATACGACTACAAGGGAGTTCAAGCTGACATAAACAGGTCTCGTGCTGGTCTCAGTCCCGGATTCCAGAACGTCATTACCCCAGCTATGGCGCGGAGCTTAGTTGAAGCAGGGTATGCGTGGTAGTGGGCGCCACGAACCGAACATTGCGTGGTTATGGTTTTCTATTTGGCGTATGGCGATTCCTTGGCCAAGTCCAGACTAGGACGTTTTGTTTTTGTATTGATACCCTGGGTCTTCCGCCGTCGCTTTGACAGCGTGCTTCATTTTGTTTTTTCAAGTTCTGATAGTAGTCGAGTCCACGTTACTTACGCGCTTGGCATGTGTGCTTCGCATGAGGATTATTTAAATCCGGACCATGGAGTACATACGATTTCTACTATGGCGATACTACAAGCTACGACAGGCAGCTTAGCAATCTCAGATAACATACGTAACACGCCTCTTGTGGGAATTAAAAAGTAGGATACATGGATGATCCCATCCCCTTGAGGACCCTTACAACGGTGTTTAAAATAGAACAATGAAAGAAGATAGAGGGCTATGACAGCCCTTATAAGGATAAATCACTGCGAATATCAGGAAAATGAAAGCTTGTAAGAACCCTTCTCACAGCTGTGTTTATTAGTAGCGTCTTCTTTCCGACTTTTCTTTTTGCTTCTTTCTAATCATCACACTCTTTCGCGACCCTGCCAATGAAAGACTTTGCCAAAATTATGTTGCCAGCATTTGTGATCAAGTTACGCCTGTGCCAACAGATCCATCCTTGACCTCTTGTGGCTTTGAAAACCTTGCTGTTATACTTAACCGCGATCTCGAATTGCCAAAATAAACTTTGATCGAACGCGAGATTTTTCGGGTCGATGCATAGAGCGAAGTGTTTTCGACTTACCCAAGAGTTTTCCGGATAACCAAGCAAACTACTCGGCCCCAATGATGTAATATGATGTAATATTTTAACGCCGCTAATTATTTATAAAAACCTGAACCTCCTATAGGATACAGTAGGCGCACCGAGCACTGGCAAACAGACCTTGCCTATAAGGGTAGTTCTTATATTTTAGCAGACCTGTTACTATATAAGGTATATTCTACTTCTACCGTCCTCTAGATAAAGGATATAACGTATAAAGTAAGTAACTAAGTAGGCCTGTAGTAGGCTAGCGTGATTTAACCCCCCAAATTTTGACGTGTCAACTTCAACCTCGTACAATTCCTCACCAATACGAGCCAAATTTTTTTGGTAAATACTATAAATGGCTTCAGAGCCTGCATAATCTTGCCAGCTGTTTTAAAGCATCAAAATTGGCCCGCGTTGTAGCTAAATTGCGCGTAGAAATTGGTGACTTGTCCGGAGTAGTCGCAAACTTCAACTCTAAATAGCTCATTACCCTTACTATTAGGATTTCTTATATTAATACAGGAGACAATTTAGAGTCTAAATAATATAGAGCCAGCTTGAAAACTAGAAATTATATATGATATTACGGTGGAATTGCGCTGCGAAGCGTGGAGTTGCGATTTTCGGGGGACAAATGTCATTAGCCCCTAGAAGATTCTGGGGGTACCTCTGGTAATATAAATACTTGCTACCCCCCCGGACCCCTCTATGAAATAATTAGAGATAATAAAGAAAATAAATAAGTTACGTTATTATTCTTTTCTCATAAGGCGACGGCCTATGTGTACAAAAATTGACTTTCTTTCTGGATCTCCTTTATCTGTTCCACCCTGAACTCAGCCTTATCAGCCCAGTAGAACTGACATAGTATCTTCCCCTTCGACAGCTCCAACATAAACGCCAGGAGTATACAATACCCTCTTCTCATGTCCGTTGTTATATGAAATCAAGCCAGGGGCGCCCAAGCTCCACCTAAGCGCCGTGCTTACCAAGATAGAGATCACTAGGTCATTTGTGACAGGCTCAAACGAAAAAAAGTATCCTTTAGTGGTAGTCACGCATCGCGGGCTTCCGGTGAAGCCCATGGCTTGGAGGGTGTCATACACAGCCTCTTCGAGATTCTGCTGTGAATACGGATATACCTTCCAGAAAGACGCCAGCCATTGCCGGGCGAATTGTCTTGCTTCCTCTTGCGGTAGTGCTGGGTGAACTACGAGCATGTTATCGAGCCACAGTCCATCATCACATAGACGCCCAGGCTGTCGAGTACCCCAGCCGTGCCATGGGAGAATAGAAGGCAGATCTCCAGGAACAGGTCGCCACCTTCTCAAAGGCATTTCCTCCCGCTTCGCTGCAGAATAGACGAAAGAGAAATCGCCCTTCCTTTCACAAACTCTCATGAACGCTTCGCAAGGCTGCACCTTCCCTATTGCACTTGCCCGCTCTGCGCTAATCGCTCCAATCATCGCATAGAAATGATCTTCTGCGCGCCCTTGCACCCGTCGATCCATATTTGACATGACATTCAGCGCAGCTCGGTCCTCGTAAGCCGCGGTATAGAAATCCGCCATGATATCCTCAAAAGCGTTTAGCCGCGGATAGACGCGAAGTTTGTCCACTATCGAGCCGTCGAAATGTGCCAACGCGTAACCCAAGCAGTTGAAGAATCGGTTCGCGGGAACAAGGGCGCTTGCTTCCCCTTCGCAGGTCAGCAAAAGCGCTTTGCAGTTCACAGTCTCCTGATATGTCCATGCGCGCTCGACCCACTCCTCGCACTCTAGCACCGCTAGATCGGCAATGTCGAGGCGGCTGGAGCCGAGCATGCGAGTAAGAGCGGGCGACGCGGCTGATGAGAGGACGACCAGGACTTCGTCGGCCCGTGCGTAGATGTAGCCCATGCTCTCGAGCGTCTGCGTGCGCTCGGGCTCTGTCAACGGGACGCAGAACGCGTCGATCCAGATGCCCGAGCAGGTGGGCCGATGCCGAGTGAAGGTTTGCAGGGCAGGGATAGTGCGATCCGAGACGAGAAATGACGAGTCGAATGGACTAGGCTCGCGGCCAGAACCCCATGTGTATGAGATGCAAGAATATGCGACGCCGGTCCCATCACTGGAGCGGTCGAGGTCAAAAGGCTGAAGTGACCAAAGGCGCCCATTTACTTCAATGGTGCGCGATGTGGGAGAGCTCGGAGGAACGAGAAGATAGAGGTGCATGGTCTAATTGAGAGAGCACCTCAATCCCTCGAGTGATGGTACGGTAATAAAAATGCGGGGCTGAGATCGGCCCGCTTGCCAAGTCTTCCCACAGAAGTCCAGACTAGGACGTTTTATTTTTGTATTGATACCCTGAGTCTTCCGCCGTTGCCTTGACAGCATGCTTTATTTTAATTTTTTTAAGTTCTAATAGTAGTTAAGTCTACGTTACTTACGCGTTTAGTATATATATTTTATAATCCCGTCCCCTTAAGGACCCTTACAACGATGTTTAAAATATATATGTCAGATTCGATGGTTATGAAAAGATGATTTGGGTTGAATTGATTGATGGATTGTATCTATGAAAAGGTGGTGAAAAGTCGCTCCTTCTTCCTACGCTCTACTAGGCCTTGTATTCCTTGCCTTAGTGCCCGATACTTTTCTCGGGCGGGGAACCGGGGGTAAGCTGTCAGTTTTCCGCCGGCGTTCTCACCGGAGTTCCTAGAAATGGTGCCAGTCTGACAATATAAGCAAGTTACGTTAGACCCAAACCCAACTGAACCTCGACTGATTTACTTGCCTAGTAATTACCCTTTATTTCAACCTTACTACTTCTATATTACTATTAGTTATACCTAACTTTAGAAACTACCTTTAGTATATACTAAGGTAGACCTATCATAAGGAGGTAGTAGAAAAAGGTCGTTATAGAGTAGCGAGTAAGTCTAGCTACTTGGTGACTTGGAAGCAAATCTATAGGATTTCATCAGAGTTACTAATAATCAATTCAATCTATTCATCAGATCGAGACGCTAACCCAACAGATGCAGATTTAAACCTATATCTGAAAAGGTAATCAATCAATTCAATTCACGACTCTTAAGCCCCACTTAATTAATTGATAGCACCTCTGGATTTCATTCCCTCTCTTCCGTTCCTCCCTAAGCTATGCTCATAATCCACCAGCCCATTCTCCAACCTCCTCGCCTCCATACTAACCATCAGCCCCAACACCATCGCAGGTTGGCATTCCATCTATCCTCACATTAGCTTCGTCCTTCAACTGCCTTCCCTTCACCACCCT